>Ga0207422_1000642_pt1 | contig 99779 bp, 77 predicted proteins | sample MarCyaLeptolynsp_FD_187757 | JGI IMG/M metagenome (GOLD analysis project Ga0207422, IMG submission 187757) | Marine cyanobacterial communities from Panama - species 1 Leptolyngbya sp. (SPAdes) | ecosystem: Environmental > Aquatic > Marine > Unclassified | place: Panama: Panama City | collected...
CCAACTCATCCCCGAAAACGCCCAACCCCCCGCCAGCGCCCCCAACACCCTCCTCAACTACGTCCGCCAAACCCAACAACCCCTCCTCCTCGACAACCCCACCCAAAAAGACCCCTTCGCCCAAGACCCCTACTTCCAGGACAACCAACCCCGCTCCCTCCTCTGCACCCCCCTCCTCCACCAAAACAAACTCACCGGCCTTCTCTACTTTGAAAACGACCTCGCCAGCGGCGCGATCGCTCCCGATCGCCTCCAACTCCTCGACCTCCTGAGCGCCCAAATGTCCATCTCCCTCGAAAACGCCCTTCTCTACCAACAACTCCAAGACTATTCCCACAGCCTTGAAGCCAAAGTCGAGCAGCGCACCGAACAACTCCAGCGCAAAAACCAGCAACTCTCCCAGACCCTCGACGACCTCAAAGCCGCCCAGCGTCAGATCGTCGCTCAAGAAAAACTCGCCTCCCTCGGCGCTTTAACCGCTGGGGTTGCCCACGAAATTCGCAACCCTCTCAACTTCGTCACCAGTCTCGCCACCCTCTCCCAAGGACTCACCGACGAACTGGGTGAAGAACTCGAAATCTGTCAGTCTCAACTCTCAGAGGAAAGTTGGGAGGCCCTCGAAGACATCCTTGCCTACCTCCAGCGCAACGTCAAGGAGATTGAGGAGCAGGGACGCCGAGCTGATGGCATCATTCAGAGTATGTTGCTCCACGCCCGCACCGACGGCGGAGCAAGGCAGATCGTCGACCTCAAGCAATTGGTGGAGCAGGCGGTACAGCTGGCCTATCACAGCCGCAAGGCTAAGGATGAGAGCCTCAATGCTCACCTGTCGATCGAGTGGGACGAGGAGATTGGAGAGATAGAGGTCTTTGCCGGGCCATTGAACCGGGCGCTGATTAACTTGGTGGATAATGCTTTGTATGCGACTCAGGCGCGATCTCGCGAGGCGGGGGAGGGTTACGAGGCGCGAGTTTCTGTGACGGGGACGAGAGTGGAGAAGGGGGTGGAGATACGGGTACGGGATAATGGAGCGGGGATTGAGGGGGAGCATCTCGAGAAGATCTTTGAGCCGTTTTTCACCACCAAGCCACCGGGAGAGGGGACGGGGTTGGGACTGTCGCTGACCTATGAGATTGTCACCGGACAGCATGGGGGGCGCTTGAGCGTTGAGTCGGAGCTGGGCGTTTTTTGTGAGTTTCTTCTCTTTTTCCCGGTTTCTTAACTTGAACATTCATGACGGTCTGTCACTGGCGGAGAGCTTTATTTGCCCTTGGAAAAACCCAGGTTAGGAATTTCGAGCAAACCGCTATGGCTTAGGGGATGGCTGGACTTTGTTGTTTGACTTTCCGATTGGTTAAGCAACCAACTTATGGTCCATCCTCCCCATTGCTCAAACGCTATCGAAATACTCGATAATCCTTTATCGTCCTCCTTGTAAGACGTGCAATAACAACTGAGCGAATTCCTCATCGCCCAAACGCTCTACCGCCTCTTCAATCGCGTTTTGTTCGGATTGGTTGGAGGGACGCTCGACAAGTTCTGAGGGGACGAGCAAGGATAGATGTCTGATGAGCTGTTCTAGTTCATCTCGAATGCGATCGCGCTTCGTCGCCAGCACAGTAAGGGTGCGTCGGACCGCTCGTTCCCGGCGGAATTCGCGAGCTAAGACTTCTTCTGAACAATCGGACACGATGGCTTACCTCAGAATAATAGTGCAAGGACTGCCAGAGCAGCCTGAAAAATCTTCCATCTTCCGTCTCTGAAAAGGGCATTCTCAGAGATTTAATAATTAAAACTGATAGCAAGCATTGTGAAAACTAATCATTGCAAGAATGTTAGATATGTAAAGACAGCACAATGTTTAGCTACGGAAGGTTACAAACATTGAATGGAAGACTTCCGCAATGAGATCGAGGGGAGCTATCACTTTCTCGTAGAGGTGTGGCGAGACATCAACGATTGAACAACTGAAGAGAGATTCTGTGGGTACAAACTCTGTTACAAATGCGCTTGAAAATTTTGGAGAGAGCGGTTGAAGAGAAGAGAGTACAGACGCTTGGTGTGCCTTAGCGATTGCTCTGTAGCGTTTTTCGAGCAAGAAGCGCAGTTGGGGGGAGTTGTTTTTACGCAGCAGAGATCTTGACTCGTCCTCTGACGACGGCCCGCAGCAATCGATTGACCGCTCTTCTTTCTTCTTCATCGAGAGATTCGTCAAGACTTGCAGCCATGAGTCCGTAACGATCGGCTAAGGTGAGAACGCCGGTTTCGCAGGTTGAGGCTAGCATTTCGGAAACTGCGCCGGGAAGGAGTTGTAGAGAGTTAAACATGATGTTTAGGCAACCGTTTTTCTTTACATTTCCAATATCACCGATTTCTCAAGGGGCTGTCGTGACTCCCTTCATGAAGACTTAGTGAAGTTCGTCGCAACTTTTAGCGATCTCCGTCACAAATACTTTGCGATCGCTCTGCTGCTCAGTTGGATCGTAAAATTGCCCACAATTGCCCCATACGCTGTAAGATAGGCAACGCTAGATCGTATTGAGGGTTACAATTCTGTTCAAAAATGGTTCGCTTTGATGAAAAGATGTTAGAATTCTCAACCAACTGCGAATCTCTGCTATCTTCAAGTGCTAACCCACTTTCTCTGGATAGCTTTGCGAGCTGAGTATTGATATCGTCTTCCTTGCGTTTGTGAGGTAAACCTTATAAATAGCAATGTCTGGCAAAAAAGGGAAAGACAGACCTCATAATTTTAAGAAGTTCTATCGATAAAATAGGATGTTGTTTGAAAAAACCTTTTAATTTTATTTCCGCCAGACACTTCTAATCTAATTTGGAAAACTCAGCTAAGGTTGACGATTAACAAGTCCTTATGTTGGTGCGAGAAAGGCAAAATTTTACTGAAAAAATCTTTTCTTGTTTTTCTTCCGGAAGTTATTCCCAGAATTTCGAGATTGAGCGCATCCAATTCAACTTTGCTTAAGCTATAGCAGAGCGACTCGAGGATTGACACAAGATAGGCGATCGGAAGCGTTAGCAATCTTAATTTTGATTTAACACGCTTGCATTGATAGAGTTGCTTCGGACTCAGCAATTTTCTCAGTCTCAACTTGTGTCAAGTTTGACATCCCCTTTTCAGAGCTAATATCAATCATTCTCTGGTTGCCAGAACTTCGATCGGAATTCGCTCAAAAAGTCTCAATCGAGCAAACTCGCTTGCTAAAATGACAGAACAATAATTAAACTTTAAGGTAGTAACAGTGCTTATGAAACCAGTGACTTATTCCCAGTTCATTCATTTTTTGGAAGATGAATTATCTCTCTCCAATGATTCGATTGCGATCGCGCAACGTCATGGCGAGAAAAACCCAAACTCTCTCTCCATGATTCTCTGGCAATATGGTTTAGTGACTCTAGATCAACTCGACCGTATTTTTGACTGGCTTGAAAGTGCTTAAAACGATTTATCAAAACATTAGTGAAATCTCAAAATAGCACAGTCAAAATTAGTTTTTTGCCCATGTTGAGTTTAACTAAAAAACGGCGCACCAGAAAGTGCGTCGTTTCTCATATTCAGATGAAGAAGTGACGCTATTGGCGTCATTTTTGAGCAAGAAGTTACAAAACGCATCGTCAGAATAAAGCAATGGGTCGCAACTGTCTCAGCAAACCCTTCAAAAAAAAATTCTTAACACTTTCTTCCCCAAAAACTCAAGTTTTACTCTTTCATCTTTTTCTTCCTCTTCTCTTTTTCTGCACTGTTTGGTTTTTAATGCCGGTTTCCGAGTCTTTTCAGTTTGATACAGATGAGGGACAGGAACTGATTAAGGCAAGTTTATATTCTCAAGGATTCTCGTTATACGATCGAATTTGGAGCGATCAGCCTCCTTTACTCGCGCTGCTGCTATCCTTCTGGTTTCGCTGTTTTGGCCAATCCGTTTTTAGTGCAAGATTGCTCATTCTGAGCTTCTCAACCATTTTAGTTTGGTCATTTTGCAATACCATACGGAATTATTTGGGTGGAAAACTCGCTGCGATCGCGACCCTACTTTTATGTTTGTCCTGTAATTTTCTCCGGCTAAGTGTTTCTGTGATGATTGGGATGCCATCGCTTGCTTTAGCGATGCTTTCAACCTACTTGCTGGTTCTCTACCAAAAGCAATTGCGGTTTTATACGATTTTTCTTTCCGGAATATTGTTCGCAACTTCTCTACAAATGAAGATGTTTACCATCTTCCTCGTTCCTCTTCTTCTATTGACCTTATGGGATCTGGAATTGAAGTTAAAGAAAGATCGTCAGTGGAAATTTTCTTCCATTTATTCGGGATTAGTTTGGCTGGTTTCTCTGATAGCAACTTTTCTTTTTATCGGCTTGCTCCTGAATTCTCTCGATTTAAACTCTATTTTTCAGTTTCACCTTCAGGGAGACTTGAAAGATAAGTTTGTGCGGGAAAATAGCTGGCGCGATGTGGCTTTAATGTTTTTACAAGAGTTGGATTATTTTCTCTTAGCCATGTTGGGTATTGGCGCGATCGCGCGAAAGAAAAGCTGGCTGGAGAAACTCCCACTTCTGTGGCTGGGAATGGTAATTATCATTTTAGTCAACCACAAGCCCGTGTGGTATCACCACTACCTTCTGATTTCGATTCCGCTGACTTGGCTGGCAACTTATGGCATTTCTGTTGCGATCGCTGCTTTCAACACCAAAAATTGGCAGGTCAACTTGAAAAAGAGAAATCGGAAGGGTCTAGCGATCGCGCTTTGCTTATTTGCGGTCTTGGTTGTTCCCATTAAGTTCTCAATCATTCAAATCCAAAATGCGAACTTCGTTCGAGAAACTCAGCCTCGCAGGTTAGTGGTTGAAAATATTCAGGCAAATTGGCAAGGAACGCCGTGGATTTTTACCGATAATCCCATTTATGCGTTTTATGCCGGTTTGAATGTGCCGCCAGAGATCGCGACGCTATCGAGAAAACGAGTTGCTTCTGGCGAAATGACCCGCGAATATTTAACCCAAATTATGGATAAGTATGCTCCCGAACAAGTGATTTTAGAAAGATTTCCAGAAGTTTTAAACGCTCTTCAACCCTATCTAGATGCCAACTATCTGGAAATCGAGAAGCGAGGAACAACCCACCATTATCTTCGCAAGCCGCAAAATGAGATCCCTTGAAGGTTGAGCGATCTGGCCGTTTGCTAGCGATCTCAGTATTTCCGCGACTTCTCGCTTCCCCACTGATAACCTGCTTTCGCTCTAAACCGGACAATCTATGATTCCACTGAAAATTATTCACCCTCAAGTCTCCAGGGAAGAACTTGCAGAAGTCCAACATTACAAGCGCTTATTAAAAAAAGCAGCTCAAAACGCGCCATTGCTTCCCAACGAGCCTCGCGATCGCGCCATAGCAATGCGCCAGGCGCTGTCGAAAGCTCCTTTTATCTCCAAACCGCACCCCCAAGGCCAAACTCGCACGATCGACAGTTCTGCGAGTTCGGTCAAAATTCGCGTCTTGCTTCCCCCAACCATTAAGGCCGTGTATCTCGACATTCACGGTGGCGGTTGGGCGATCGGCAGCGCAACGATGGGAGAACGCCTTAATTGGCAGCTCGCAGAAACGGCCGGTGTTGCTGTTGTTAGCGTTGACTATCGCCTTGCTCCCGAATATCCTTACCCCGCAGCTCCCGATGACTGCGAAGCGGTGGCAGTTTGGTTGCTGGAGACAGCCAAAGGGGAGTTTGGGACAGAGCGCTTGCTGATTGGTGGCGAGTCAGCCGGAGCGCACTTAGCTGTCGCAACGTTATTGCGCGTTCGAGATCGATATCAGGCCTTGGATCGGTTTGAGGCGGCCAATCTTTTTTATGGCATTTATGACTTGGGGGGAACGCCGAGTTGCCGCTTGGGGGGTTGCGAGGCGAGCGGGGATTTAACGCCAGCCCGAATGACTTGGTATACCGATTTATTTTTACCGAACGTTCCGACTGAGGCACGTCGCGATCGCGCTTATTCGCCCCTCTATGCCGATTTAGCGGGGATGCCTCCTGCACTCTTGACCGTCAGCCACAGCGATATTTTGCTTGACGATAGCCTCTTTCTCGCCAGTCGCTGGGCAGCCGCCGGCAGTCCGGCCGAGCTTGCCATTTACCCCGAACTCCCCCACGGTTTTACCTTGCTGCCCTTGTCTCTCGCTCGTAAGGCTTACGCGCGATCGCTAGAGTTTATCTGCTGCGTTGTCAATCGCATCTAAAATTGATATCCTCCCCGACCTGTTCGCGTAGCGTTTAGGTCGGGCTTGCTGAAAAAGCCGACAAAGAGGTTGCCCCAAGCCCAAAGAGTTCAGAGTCCGAGAACTTCCTATTTCAAGATGCGTTTGAGCTGATGGCTTGTTGCGAGGAGATAAGGAATGGCTTGAATTCGCGAATATTTAAGTATTTTTACTCAAGATTTAACGCTCGCGCTGAAAGACAGCAATCAATACCAAGCTCGTATTTAATTGTCTGTGCAGGCCAAGTACTTTGACTTTTCTTGAAACAACTTTGTTAAATCTTTTTAAAGCACAAATCTTGATACCGTAGAAAATACTGAAGCTCTTTGATTGACTGAGTCGGAAAAAGTGCCAAGACTAGGTGCAGAAAGGCTTGAGAGAAGATTTGATTTTCCTGAAACTTGCCGAAATTGAGCGGTTCACCCCTCCCGGTTGAAGCGATCGCCTCGACTTGGCTTGACAATTTCTTCATACTTGTCTAAGAGCAAGAATATTTGCGAAAAGCGCTTTATTTTTATTCATTTAAGATAAATAAGCTTAAAATAGCTGTTTAACAGCCTAAATCAAGTTTATTTCCTGAAAAATCAGAATATTTACAAAATATTCACTTTAAATACCTGTTAATTGTTAAGGTAAGCCCGATAATACAAATTTTTATCAAATGACTTGTTGATTTATCGCAACCGTGAATATACTTATAAATAGGATTTGCCAAACAAGCGGTCGTTTGTATGAAGGTCAGGTCAAGCAATGGGTACTCACATTACAATTCTCACCGGCATCGGAACTCTACTCTTGAGCGTTCTGCCCCTAAGCGCGGGAAGTGTTAAAGCAGCGGAGAAACCGGATGTTAATACGCTTTCGGCTGGAGTTATCGAAATCGTTGCTGCGAACCCAGAGGCAAGATTGCTTCAAACAACATTACCGAAGGGACAAGGCTTTACTCCTGAGCAAGGCTATACTCCTCCCAATAATGGCGGTCCTGATGATGCCGACGCTTCTGGGAGTCGTTAGCCCTAGAACTTTGATAGTGAAATTGAGGGGCTGGAACCGCATAAGACCGCGATCTCAGTCTCATCTGCATTGCTAGGCAAGGAAGCGGTCGATCGTTTTGTCAAATACTTTCGTTAACGTGAGTTCGGGATAAGCCAAAACCCTCATTCTGTCGTGGCTTGAAACGCTTATTCTTTCGTTAGATTGTTTCAAAAACAGTCTTAACCCGAACTGAGGTTTCGTTAACCCAAGACCCACACTTGGTTCCTCTATGTCCGTTTCCCTCCCTCCCGAAGTCTCCCTGCGCCGTGCTACCTCCGCAGACCTTTGGCCCATTCGGAAGCTTGTTTTTGGAGCCAAACTCGACCCGACCCAACTGCGCTGGCAGCAGTTTTGGCTCGTCGAACGTCAAGGAAAAATTGTTGCGTGCGGTCAACTTCGCAGCTTTGAAAAGGCTCAAGAGTTAGGCAGTTTGGTTGTCAATCCTGCGTATCGCAACCAAGGGTTGGGAACCGCTTTGGCCGAACACTTGATTCGGGAAGCGATCGCGCCGCTTTATCTAGAGTGTTTGGGACTAAAACTCGCTCAATTTTATCGTCGCTTGGGATTTACTCCCGTTGCTTGGGCCGAACTCCCTGCCCCTCTCAAGGTGAAGTTTGGCTTGTCTCAGGTTGCTCGGAAAGTTTTAAAGGTTCCTGTCGAAATCATGAAGTATAGCGATCGCCCTAACTGTTAAACTCAGCGATCTCCTTGCTTCTGACCCGAACCCAAAGAGGCGCTTTTTGCTAAAATTCACCTTACCCCAAGGGATAAAAAATATGGTTGCCTCTCAAGCAAAAACGCTCTCTTTAACCGCTACAGCGAAACAAACTCGCGACGCTGCGCGCCAACTTGCGGTTCTCTCTACTGCCGCAAGAAACCAAGCGATTGAAGCGCTCGCGCAGTCTCTGGAGACTGCGACCGCCGATATTCTCGCTGCAAACGCCGCTGACTGCAAAGCGGCCGAAGTTGACGGAATTCCCTCTGCCTTGTACGCGCGCTTGAAGTTGGGAGACATCAAACTCAAAGGCGCGATCGCGGGCGTGCGAGATGTGTGCAAACTGGTCGATCCCGTCGGTGTGGTACAAATTCACCGCCAGCTCGATGAAGGTTTAACTCTCAAGCGCGTCACCTGTCCCTTAGGAGTTCTCGGCGTTATTTTCGAGGCGCGTCCCGATGCCTTAATTCAAATTACCAGTCTGGCGATTAAATCCGGCAACGGCGTTATTCTCAAAGGCGGGAAAGAAGCCATCCGTTCTTGCCAGACGTTAGTTGAAACGATTCGCGCGGGCCTGGCAAAAACTCAGGTCAACCCCAATGTCGTGCAACTGTTAACCACCCGAGAAGAAATTAAGGCATTACTTGCGCTAGACGAATACGTCGATTTGATTATCCCCAGGGGATCGAACGCTTTTGTCCGCTATGTACAAGACAATACTCGCATTCCCGTCCTCGGTCATGCTGATGGAATCTGCCATCTTTACCTGGACAGCGATGCCGATCTCGACCGAGCGATCGCGATCGCGGTGGATGCAAAAACCCAGTATCCTGCAGCGTGCAACGCCATAGAAACCTTACTCGTCCACAACAGCATTGCGCCCAAAATTCTTCCTCAGCTGGCACGCGCCATGCCTGATGTCGAACTCAGAGGCGACTCGCGCACCTTAGAATTTCTCGACATTCAACCGGCTAGCGAAGAAGATTGGTCAACCGAGTACAGCGACTTAGTGCTAGCTATTAAAATTGTTGACTCAACCACCGAAGCGATCGCGCATATCAATACCTACGGTTCCAAGCACACCGATGCAATTGTTACTGAAAATTTAGCCACTGCCGAAACCTTCCTTAACCAAGTCGATGCGGCAGGTGTTTACCACAACTGTTCGACACGTTTTGCTGACGGGTTCCGCTATGGGTTTGGCGCAGAAGTTGGAATTTCGACCCAGCAAATGCCCCCTCGCGGCCCGGTTGGGTTAGAAGGGTTGACCACCTACAAATACCAAATTGTCGGCAACGGACAAATTGCAGCAACCTACTCAGGCAAAAACGCCAAACCCTTTATTCACCGAGATTTCAGCGAAAACTGAGCCTAATTAGGTTGAACTCGCATCAGAACTTGGCCGTACTCAACCGGCTGTCCGTTTTCGACGAGAATTTCCATCACCTGTCCGGACACTTCCGCTTCGATTTCATTCATCAGTTTCATCGCTTCGATGATACAGACCGTTTGGCCGTTTTGAATGCGAGTTCCCACCTCAGCAAAAGGCGGTTCGTCGGGGGCTGGAGCGCGGTAAAAGGTTCCCACCATCGGCGACGTGATTTCAGCCCAGTTCGGATCGCTTGCGGGCACTGAGGCGCTTTCCGCAGGCGGAGGTGGAGGTGTTTCTAGAGGAACTGGGGATGGGGATTGCGGTGCGGGAACATACGTTGTCGGTTCAAACGGTGCAGGGGGAGAGGAGATTCCAGCCATTCCCTTACGGACAGTCAGCTCAAAATCCTGATGCTTTAACGTCAGTTCGGTAATGTCTGTTTGCGCGATCGCGCTCAACAGTTCTCGGATTTGATTAATATCTATTGGCACAAGCCTTCCATCCTGTTTATCTGCACATTACTTGCCCTTGAGCAAACCGGAGATTTCATTCTCTCGAAGTCCTAGCCTTGAATCGCGATTTCTAAAGGACTAATTTTCTCGACCCAAGTAACTATCGTTGCGGGTGTCTACTTTGATTTTCTCGCCGATCGAGATAAAAAGCGGCACCATCACCTGAGCGCCGGTTTCGACAATGGCTGGCTTCGTTCCCCCAGTTGCCGTATCCCCTTTTACGCCAGGATCTGTTTCCGTCACTTCGAGAACGACCGTATTTGGCAACTCCACTTCTAAGACTGTCTCGTCCCACATCACCACATTGACTTCCATCCCTTCTTTCAGATATTTGACGCGATCGCCAACTTGGCCGGGGTCAAGACGGGTTTCTTCATAAGTTTCCATGTCCATAAACACCAGTTGCTCGCCCTCTTTATATGTGTGTTCCATTGCTCGCTTCTCCAGCAGTGCTTGCGGAACGGTTTCCCCCGCACGAAACGTTCGCTCAACAACACTACCGCTCTGGACATTTTTCAACTTGGTGCGAACAAAAGCAGAGCCTTTTCCTGGCTTGACGTGGAGGAATTCTACCACTCGCCAAACCGCTCCATCTAATTCAATGGTTACACCAGTTCTAAAATCGTTGCTAGAAATCATGAAGCTTAAAAGCCAGCAAGAACAATCAGGAATATTGTACCCTCCCAAGGTTCTTAGGATTCAGTTATCAGTCAACAGCACCTGACAGCGGGGGAGTCGGGGAATTAGGGAATTGGGGAATTGGGGAATTGGGGAGACGGGGAAACTTTTCATTGAACATTGAACATTTATCAATCCCGAATTCTGAAAAGGGCTGGGAAACCCAGCCCCTACCCTGAACCCTAACGGCGATATATTCTCCTTCGGTGCAAATGACGCGGTATGGCAAGATAAAAAAGGTCAAGGCTGGGCTGAAAGCTGTATGAACTTCTATAAAGCCTGAAACAACGCAATATTAAGTCTATGAAAGCTAGAAGAAATTTTCTATTCAACTGGGGCAAACAAATTCTCAAGGTGGGTTTAATCGCCGTTTTGCTCATCCCCCTTTCAATTGGCTTGAGTGGTGCTTGGTGGGATGACGGCGGAGGGAGTGGATTTAGCTCTTCTGCGTCGGGGCGCAAGAGCCAATTAGCCCAAGGCAATGCGATCACAGATCCCAAAGCTCTTCTACGCTACGCTCTTCCGATTGATAGCGACGAAATTCGCAAAGTTCAGGCAAACTTAGAGGATATTTCCAACCACCTGCGGGGCAAGCGTTGGAGTCCGGTGAACCAAGATCTCAAAGCCGCCGCGACGGTTTTAACCTTGCGTAAAGATAAGTTGCTCGGTGCTGTTCCCGAAAATCGCAAAGCTCAAGGAGAAGCATTAGTCGCTCGGATTGAGTCCGGAATTGAGGAACTGCAAGTTGTAGCAGAAGCAAAGGATAAGGAACAGGTGCGATCGCAGCGACAAGAACTCTTAGAAGTTGTCGGCGAACTGGAGCAGTTAATGGTGACAGGTTTTCCGTTTGAAGTTCCTGCCGAATATGCCAACCTCCCGCAGCTCAAAGGACGCGCAACTGTCGAGGTGACCACCAACAAAGGAAAATTGACCATTGTCGCGGATGGTTACAGCGCCCCTGTCAATGCTGGGAATTTTGTCGATCTCGTCAAGCGTGGCTTTTACGATGGTTTAGAGTTTCTCCCCAGCCAAGATTATGTTTTGCAAGTGGGCGACCCCCCAGGAAAGGAGGAGGGCTTCATCGACCCCAAAACAAAAGAATACCGAGCTATTCCCCTGGAAGTTCTGATTCGCGGCGACCAAGAGCCAATTTATGGCACAACGCTAGAAGATGCCGGACTTTACCTCGCGCCTCTAGCTTTACCTTTCTCTGCTTACGGGACAGTCGCTCTCGCTCGCCCTGGGTTCGATCCCAATGGTGGTTCGTCTCAAATTTTCTTCTTCCTGTTTGATACCGAACTCACGCCACCTGGGTTTAATCTTTTGGATGGTCGTTATTCCGTCTTGGGTTATGTCGTTGAGGGCAAAGAGGTTCTCGAACAGTTAGGGGTTGGCGATAAAGTCATTTCAGCGAAAGTTGTTGCTGGTGGTGAAAATCTAACCTAAAAGCAGTGCAAGCATCGCCAACAGAGACAGGGGTGTAATTCTCACAGATGGAAGAGCGATCGCTGACAGTACAAGATCTGGGCGAACAGAGATTGCTGGAGTTGGTACAGAGTTTTTGTGCTGCCGAGATTGTTGGGGATGATGGGGCGGTGATTGAAATGCCTCGCGCTCGCGCTTTGGTTGTTACAACCGATGTGCTAGCAGATGGCGTTCATTTTAGCGATCGCACCACAACCCCTGAAGATGTGGGGTGGAGAGCCGCCGCCGCCAACCTGTCCGATCTCGCTGCAATGGGGGCTTCTCCGCTCGGAATTACTGTCGGCTTAAGTCTCCATCGCGATGTTGCGGTCAGTTGGGTCACCGGATTGTATCAGGGACTCGCCGATTGCCTTCAGCAATACAATACCCCTATTCTCGGCGGCGATATTTGTCGTGCTTCGACCCTTAGCGTAGCAATTACAGCTTTGGGGCGCGTTCTCCCGCACCAAGTGATTCGCCGTTCTGCGGCCCGTCCGGGAGATGCCATCGTCGTCACCGGAACTCACGGCAGATCGAGAGCCGGCTTGGAATTGCTGCTCCACCCCGAACTGGGGAAGTCGTTGAGTGCGACGGAACGAGAAGTCCTAATTCAAGCGCACCAACGACCGCAACCTCGCCTTGACGTTCTTCCTTACCTCCGGCAATTGAACCTCGATCGCCCGATTGCTGGGATGGATAGTAGCGACGGCTTAGCAGACGCGATCGTCCAAATTTGCCGTGCGAGTGGGGTTGGAGCCACAATTGAGCGCAACCGAATCCCTACCTCGCCTATTTTGAACGGCTTTTCCTCTGCCCAGCAGGTTCTAGAGTGGGCGCTTTATGGCGGAGAGGACTTTGAACTTATTTTGTGCCTTCCTCAACCTTTTGCCGTGAATTTGGTTTGCAGAGTTGGAGGAGAAGCCGCGATTGTCGGTGAGATTACAACGGGTCGGGAGGCGATCTTAAGGGAGCGCACCAGTAGTTATCCCGATCTAGCGCTCTCTCTCGATCGCGGTTTTCAGCATTTTTGAGTTCCTAAAAGAAAACGGGAAGCGCGATTGCGCTTCCCACAATATGCAAACGGACTGAAGACCGTCAATCATTCAGTGGCTGAGTTGGGAAGAATTGGCTAGGCTTGCCACTTCTGGGCAACCAATTCTGCCAAATCGACAACACGCTGAGAATAGCCCCACTCGTTGTCATACCAGCCGACAACCTTAACCATATCGCCACCCATCACCATTGTCAGGCTGGCATCAGCAATAGAAGAACAATCGGTCTTCCGATAGTCAGAGGAAACCAACGGTAAATCGTTGTAACCCAAAATTCCGTTGAGAGAACCTTCGGATGCTTCCTTGAGAACTTTATTAACTTCCTCAGCGATCGTGCTTTTCTCAACTTGAACAACACAATCGACAACTGAGACATTAGGAGTTGGAACTCGCAGAGCAATCCCGTTAAGCTTCCCTTTCAATTCCGGCAAAACCAGCGCAACGGCCTTTGCCGCTCCAGTGCTAGTTGGAACAATATTCACAGCTGCGGCCCGCGCCCGTCGCAAATCCCGGTGACTGGCATCAAGAATGCGCTGATCTCCAGTGTAGCTGTGGGTGGTGGTCATCGTTCCTTTGATAATGCCAAAGTTCTCGTGCAGTACTTTGACAATTGGGGCTAAGCAGTTAGTCGTACAACTTGCATTACTGACAACCTTATATTTGCCATGGTCGTAATCCTCGTGGTTAACGCCCATGACGTAAGTCCCAATATTACCTCCCTTACCAGGAGCTGTAATCAGAACTTGTTTTGCACCAGCTGCAATATGCTTGGATGCACCTTCGTCTGTGACAAAAACCCCTGTGGATTCAACCACCAGATCGATATCCCAGGCATCCCAGGGTAAATTTAACGGATTGCGATCGGAGACGCACTTGATCGTCTTACCGTTGACCGTTATTGAATTCTCATCTGCTTCTATATCAGCCTCCAACCTTCCTAGCATGGAGTCATATTTCAGCAGGTGGGCGTTGCTGCTGGGGGTTGAGGTGTCGTTAATCCCCACAACCTCTAACTGGCTGTTTTCCCGTCCTAACCAGCATCGTAAGAAGTTACGTCCAATGCGTCCGAACCCGTTGATCGCTACTCTAATCACTGCGTCTTGCCCTCTATGTTCAAGCTCAATAAATTAAATTTATCTTAATATTTCAAATCATATCGCAAAGTTTGACCAATTTCGAGCGGTGCTTTTCTGTCAGTTTGTCCAACAGCGCGATCGCGCTGCCCAAACTTCCTCCCGACTCTCTACCCAAAATCTTGCAAGAAGTCACTAAGGCCCAATCGCGACTTCCTACGGCGCAATTTCCTGAATTCTCGCTTTAATGCTGAAAATTAGTTTATGCAATTGTCCAGATTGGGGAACAAATCTGGACAATTTGAGAAAAACGACTAACTAGCAATCTTAGGCCGATCTGCTGATACTCTACTGATAACGCAATACATAACCAAGAAGTATTCAAGGATAGAAATTTTTGATTAGCTATATCCTCGAAAATCAATTCTTGATATCATAGCGCGTGATTATTAGTGACAGACGGCGTGTGGTGTGGCGAACAAGGAGATTTGATGTTAAAGACTGTTGATTTTCGCGGTCAACCATTTCATTTCATTGGTATTGGTGGAATTGGAATGTCGGCCTTAGCCTATGTTCTAGCCAAGCGAAAACTCCCTGTATCTGGCTCTGATATCCGTTCGACCCACATAACGAAACGTTTGCAGTCAGTTGGAGCGCGCGTTTTTAAGACTCAAGAAGCAACGAATTTAGATTTGTTTCGATCGCCTCCTACAGAAACTCGTGCGATAAGCAATCGTGCTGTGGGAGTGCAGACTGGGGCGAGTTCTTCTAAAAATCAAGATTGTTTAACAGTAGAGCCAACTCATCAGTGTTTGCCCCAGGTTATTTGTTCAACCGCCATTCACGCAACCAATTCTGAATATTTGGCGGCGCGAGAGCGAGGTTGTCCGATCTTTCACCGCTCGGATGTACTTGCCGCCTTAATCAAAGATTATGAGAGCATCGCCGTTGCCGGAACTCACGGCAAAACCACGACAAGTAGTCTGATTGGATACATGTTGGTTCGAGCGGGAGTTGACCCAACCATCGTAGTTGGCGGCGAGGTAAATGCCCTTGGCGGAAATGCAAGGCTGGGAGAAAGCCGTTTTCTGGTGGCGGAAGCAGATGAATCTGACGGTTCTCTGGCGAAACTTGCTCCCCAGATTGGCGTGGTAACGAATATCGAACTCGATCACCCCGATCATTACCAAAGTTTAGAAGAAGTGATTGGCACATTTCAGGTTTTTGCCAATCAGTGCGGGATGCTCGTTGGCTCTATTGACTGTCCCATTGTGCGCGATCGCCTGAAACCACAGATTAGTTACGGTCTTTCTCCAGACAGCGACGCTGACTATACCGCTCGCCGCGTGACTTATCACGCGAGGGGAACAAAGGCGGAGATTTGGGAGAGAGGTTTGCAGCTGGGCGAGTTAAATTTACCGCTCTTGGGCCGGCACAATCTTAGCAATGCCCTGGCCGCGATCGCCGTAGGACGACAACTCGATCTGGCGTTTGAGACGATTGCTGATGCCCTGGCAAGTTTTGAAGGTGCAAAACGGCGATTTGAGGAACGCGGTCAAGCCAATGGGATTATCTTTATCGATGACTATGCCCACCACCCCAGCGAGCTGCAAGCAACTTTGGCGGCGGCACGGCTGCAAGCTCAAGACTCGCAAAGAGTTGTGGCAATTTTCCAGCCTCATCGCTACAGCCGAACCCTAGCGTTTCTTCAAGCGTTTTCGCAATCTTTTAAAGATGCTGATGTAACGGTGATTACAGATATCTACAGTGCGGGAGAACCGGATTTGGGCGAAGTCAGCGCTCGGCAGCTCGCCGATTTAATTGCTCGCTCCCAAAATTCTGCGTTCTACCAACCCTCGCTCGAATCTTTAGTTCGCTTTCTTCCAGAAATTCTTCAACCTGGGGATTTAGCTTTATTTTTGGGTGCTGGCAATTTAAATCAAATTATTCCCCAGGTAATTGCCGCTTGTCACTAAATATAACAATTGCTAAGTCTGCAGTTGCTCTTATCTTCAACAGGCCTTTAATCCAGTAATCCTATGACTTTGTCTTCTGACGTATCCGGTGGCGATCGCACCACCTTCTATGGCAGTCATCGGCGCATGACTCCCTCTGCTATTCATCTTCCTGGAACTGACTGTCAAATTCGCCCGCAAGTTCCCCTCGCGAGCCTAACCTCCTTCCGAGTTGGCGGGCCAGCCCAATGGTATGTCGCTCCCCATTGCTGGGAGGAAGTTCTCGAAAGTTTTGATTGGGTCAAGGCGCGAGACTTACCCCTAACGCTGTTGGGGGCTGGTTCTAATTTGCTCGTGAGCGACGCTGGAATTCCGGGCTTAGTTCTGAGTACTCGGTATCTGCGCCACAAGGAATTTGACCCAGATACCGGTCAGGTTGTTGTGGGAGCGGGAGAACCGATCGCGCGCATTGCGTGGCAAGCAGCCAAGCGCGGCTGGCGAGGTTTGGAATGGGCTGTTGGCATTCCAGGTACGGTTGGCGGGAGCGTGGTTATGAATGCAGGCGCGCACAGTAGCTGCATCGCCGATATCTTGGTGAGTGCTTTGGTGCTGTTGCCCGATGGGAGTCTTGAGGAATTAAAACCAGAAGACTTGGACTATCGCTACCGTACGTCGCGATTGCAGGGGGATAAGCGGTTAGTGCTGCAAGCAACTTTTCAACTCCAGCCTGGTTCGACGCGATCGCAAGTGATGGCGGCCACCAACCAAAATCTCCAGCAGCGCAAGAGTTCCCAACCTTACCATTTACCCAGTTGCGGTAGTGTTTTTCGCAATCACCGCAGCCATGCAGCCGGGTGGCTCATCGAACAAATTGGTCTGAAAGGCTACCAGATCGGAGGCGCTCAAGTTGCCCATCGCCATGCGAATTTCATCCTCAACTGTGGCGGTGCGAAAGCCAGCGATATTTTTCAGCTCATTCGCCATATTCAGGAACAAGTCGAACATCACTGGTCTCTATCCTTGCAGCCCGAAGTGAAACTTTTAGGAGAGTTTTAACAGGAGGAGAGGGTAAATCTGCAGGTTTGCACCATTGGATGTTCCCCGTTTTAGCGGCTCCAACTTGTGCCATGCACCCTCAAGAATGCTGACTTCACCAAGAGAGTTCGGTCAGTTGGATTCTTGGCGACTAAATGCTTTAATAGGTTGAACTCAAACATCGTTGAAAATTAGATTATGGCTAAAGGACAAGGATTTGGACTCGGCGGCAGCTTGGGCAAAATGAAAGAGCTTGCTGATGCTTTTAAGAAGGCTCAGCAAGTGCAACAAGGCGCGCAACAGCTCCAAGAAGAGCTGGAGCAAATGGAAATTGAGGGAAAGAGCGATGATGGGTTAGTGACGGTGGTCTTGAGTGGCAATCAAGAACCGCTCCGCGTCGAAATTGCGCCTGAAGCTTTGGAAAAAGATGCTCAAAGCCTTTCTGAGTTGGTAGCATCTGCGATGAAGAATGCTTACGATCTCTCCACAGAAACAATGCGCTCTCGCATGGAAGAGCTTACCAGCGGTTTAAATCTGCCGGGAATGTAGCTCAAAGTTGATGGCATTATCTTGTTTTCTCCCCGAGTCGGGGCGACGCAGAAATCGCCCCCATGGGTTGTGGTTCTGTTGGGATCGGCCAACCCAGTCGCGTGGGTTGCTGATAAATTTGCTTTAAGGTTGCTATATCCTGCGAGGAAATTGGGGAAGCGTTGGCAAGCGGAGAAGAATAGAGCGCATCGCTGGGAGAAGAGCTGTGTCCCCAAATTCCTAAGGCATGACCGAGTTCGTGACGAGCCGTTGAGAGCAGGAGATCGCTCGTTTGATGGGGGCTGAGTTGAAGGGTGAAGCGGTGGGCCAGGGTGGAAGGATTGCCCGGACGAATGTATAGCTCGTAGCGAGCTTCTCCACTGCGAGCTGTTGGGATTTCGAGTTGGCGAGTTTCTCGATTGAGAGTGGCTTGGAAGGGGGGACGCGATCGCTCCCAAATAATATCCGCATCTTCGAGCTGCTCGACCGCAATGAGGGGAAGATAGGCATTCCACTCTTTCATGGCAGCGAGGATCGCATTTGTCCAGGCTTGGAAGTTCCGATCGCCTGTCTCCGTGGGGCGTTCGAGATAAACTTTGACGGGGAACTCAGACCAGACCAAGTAACCGACGGGTGTGATTTGAACCCGATCGAAGTAATCTCCAGTCGAGTGGGAGGATTGCCACTGAGCGAGGGTGGAAGGGAGAGGGTGGATTTGAGGTGGGGGGAAGGCTGAATTTGTTTGAGAAAGTTTCCTTTCCCCACGTTCCGAAGCGTTGCGATAATCGGGTGGGTGTTGGGTTTGTGCGAACTGGACTGGGGCTGAGATCGTCCCTGCGGACAAGGCAACCGCGATCGCCAGCAGAAAAGCGGCGATCGCCAACCCAAAACGCCGCCAAAAGAAAGCACGCATTTGTCTTTTCGGCTTCTTCGTACCACTTGTTAGGTTACTTTAACCAGCCCGCGCTGAGTACAATGGTCAAGCCCATAAAGATAATGCTCAACGTCCAAGTCACCCGGTTGAGCGTCTTTTCTGCACTCTTCGCACTTGTGAACAACTGGGCCTGTCCGCCAATTCCTCCGAGTCCATCCCCTTTGGGACTGTGAAGCAAGACCAAAATAACGAGAAGTAAGGCAGATGCGCCCCAGACAATTTGAACGACTTGAGAAATATCCATTAGAAAACTCTGCGACCGAACCGATGATAAATTTGGTAATCTATTAACCTGAATGATTAGCTATTAGCCGCTAAATTCACCTCTAAATTGTAGCATCCTGGGTTCGATTGAATGCAAACGTTCAACGCATGAATGCGCGAGTTCCTTTTCAAGAGACAATCTATTCGTAATGCGAGAAAAATCTCAAATTTTAATTGGTCTTACGGGGGGAATTGCGACGGGAAAAACAACTGTGGCGAATTATCTAGCTGGGGCTTACAATTTGCCAATTTTAGATGCCGATCTGTATGCGAGAGAGTCTGTGAAACCGGGTTCGCCAATTTTGAGCGCAATTCTTTCTCGCTATGGGACAACTTTGCAAAATGCTAGCGGTCAGCTCAATCGACAAAAACTCGGCAATATTGTGTTTAGTTCCCCTCCCGAAAGGAAATGGTTAGAATCGCAAATCCATCCCTACGTCCGCCAGTGCTTTCTTTCAGAAATTCAAGTGCTGACGGTTCCTCTGGCGATTTTAGTCATTCCCTTACTGTTGGAAGCGAAGATGACCGATTTAGTCGATCGGGTTTGGGTGGTGTCTTGCCCCGATCGGCAGCAAATCGATCGGTTGCTGCGGCGCGATCGCCTCTCGCTTCAACAAGCAAAAGATCGGCTCAACAGCCAAATGCCACTCTCTCAGAAAGTTGCAGCAGCAGATCTGGTTTTAGATAACGCTTCCACTTTAGAAAATTTATATCAACAAATTGATGTTGCGATGCAAAAAGTCATCTAATCGAGAGTAAGATTAATAACAAGTCTATTATTTTTTAAGTTTGTCAAAATCAGCTTTAGATTTGAGAAATGGGTAATCTAGCTTTGTTGATGCTAGTTGTTGTGCTGTTGATATTTTTACTTTCGAGAAGAAAAAAACGAGAAGTTCGTAAAAGTATTTTTGCTGCCTTTTCGATTGGAATTATTTTATCAATTTTATCGAGCTTTAGTTTAGAGCAAAATAAAACTCAAAAACGGCAAACAACCCAGACACGAAGCTCTAGGCAAGATCGTCGCCAGCGGGACAAGATAGAGAGAGCAGAAAAAACGGCTGAAGAACATATCGAGCAACCCGAACAGAGCAGCTTGTGGGCGAAACGCGATGCCGTCTCTGTCCTCCCCAAGGCAACGTTTTCGGAACAGTCGGAGTCTGGAAGGGCAACAACGACACCAGACAATCTCGAAAGAAAGACAGCGACTCAAAGCAATTTACTGCAAACAAGACCTTCTGGCGCGAATTCTTTAGGAGAAAGGCAAAATACTAGAGAGCGTCCGCGAAATTTACCCCAACCCCCCCCCTCTGCTGCCAATTCCCCCGGAGAAGGACGCAATATCAGGGAAGGGAAGCAACGCTTGCCACAACAGATTATCTTTCGACGCAAGCTTTGTAAGGGAATGAAGGGAAGAGAGGTCTGGCATCTTCAGCAATTATTGAACGCTCTAGGTTATTTAGCGATCGCGCCCGATGGAGAATTTGGAGCGCTGACGGAAGCAGGAATTCAACAATTCCAACAAGATTATCATCTGACGGCTGACGGAATTTTTGGGATCGGAACGTGCCAAGCGATCGCCGCTCAAATCGAAGAAAGTGTCGTGGAATGTCGCTATTAGCCTAAATGGGTCAGGTTATGCGGACTTGCATTGTGCGCCTAATGCAAACAAAAGAGCTTTAACTACCACTCTGTTTTTCGATTCCTATTGCCTATTGCCTATTCCCTTCCCCTAGCTAGGGTTTCAGGGAATTCACGTTAGACGTATTGTATGATTTAGGGGCCAGTCGAAGCAGATGAGATTGTGGCAATTCGCGAAGGTCGCTGGGATTGTCCCAGTTGCGAGACAAAAGGATTATTAGGACGCGATCGCGAGTGCAACCAGTGCGGCGCACCGCGTCCGGAAGGCGTGCGCTTCTATTTACCCAAAGACGCAGTGGAGGTCGAAGACCCGGAACAAATTGCGGTTGCGAAAGCCGGGGCCGATTGGATTTGCGAGTATTGCGGGGCGAGCAACCGAACAACCCAGACGCAATGCGTGGAGTGTGGCGCGCCGCGAAGTCAAGTCACGCAGGCGGTACGAGACTATCGTCTGGATGAAGTTCCTCGCAGCGGCGATCGCCGATCGTCCCAACCAATTTCTGTCTCTTCTCCTTCCGTCTCCCCCGTTCAATCCTCTCTCTCAGCGAGAAAGCTAGGAGCAATTGGTATTTGTCTGGCGATTGTTATTGGCATTGGGATTTTTCTCTTCCAACCGATCGCGATGGATGCAACGGTGTCCAGTTTGTCTTGGGAGAGAACGGTCAAAATCGAGAAGCTTACCACGGTTACCGAGTCTGACTGGTCTGTCCCCACGGGGGGCCGGACTCTCAGCCAACAAGAGGAGATTCGGCGGTACGAACAAGTTTTAGATCGCTATGAAACCCGAACTCGCAATGTCTCCGAACGAGTTCAAGTTGGCACAGAAACCTATGTTTGCGGGACGCGAGACTTAGGAAATGGTTTTTTTGAGGACAAGACTTGTACTCGCGCGGTTTACGAAACGCGATCGCGCACAGAAACCTACGAAGAACCGATTTATCGCGACGAACCCGTCTACGACACAAAATATACCTACGAGATTGATGAATGGTTGCCCAATCGCGAGGAGTTAGCGGCCGGAGAAGGCAAATCTGCTCGCTGGCCGGAGTTTACCCTTGGAACCGACGAACGGGAAGCCAAGCGAACTGAAAAATATCAAGCGCGTTTTTTGGGAGAACGAGGCAAAATATACACGTTGAAGCTCGACGAGAACATCTGGGACGAGCTGGAGATCGGCGAATCTCGGAAGCTGAAGGTGAATCGTTTGGGTAGCGCTTCATTGAACAGCGACCCTTGAGGCGGCCAAAGAATTCAGAATGGGGCGAGTTCGTTTTCTCCTCCGCTCGAAATGCTTAATGTTAACCTCTGCATAATTGAGCGCGATCGCGCCCAATAGTTTAATGAGAGTGCGAGCATCTTACAGCCTGAGAGCAAATGACTTACGATCGAGCAGCGATTCCCAACTTCCTTGCCCAAACCCCACCTTTCGACCAGTTGGCCCCAGAGAAATTGCAGCAGTGGTCGGAGAAGTTCCAACTGCTGCGCTACAACCTCGGCCAGCCGATTCTGCGGGGGGAAACCCTGCCCTATCAGGTGGCGATTTTGCGCGAAGGACGGGCGAGGTTGTTGGGATACGACCCGCGCGATCGCGCCCCCATCACCCTCGCCCGACTGCAACCGGGAGAGATGTTGGGTTGGGCCGGACTGGTGCGCGGCGTGGCCTGCGAAACCGCGATCGCCTCGGAAGAAACAGTTTGTCTCGTCCTTCCCTCCCGCGATTTTCTCAACCTCCTCGACGCAGAACCGCTGATTGCCGACCATTTCTACAAGCACCATTCTCCCGCCGAAGTTTTTGATTTAATTGCTGGGGAAATTAAGCAACAGGCGAAAAATGAACTCGACCTCAAATCCCTCGTTCTCAACGCCCTAGAAGGGGCAGAAGTGCGGTATTTGTCCAAAGGGAAAAGCACCTCTCCCAATGGCGACAAAATTTGGTACGTCAGCGGTGGCGGCGGGATTGAAGATTTTCCGGCGGGCAGCCGCCTGAAAACCCCCGGCCAACCCCTTACGCTTGCCTCCTCTCACCCCGCCCGACTCGTGGGCATTCCGCCCGCTGTTGTCGCACCCGAACCTCCTGCACCCACACCCCACACCCCACACCCTACACCCCCAACTGAGGAGATCCCTTTTGCCCCCCCACAGCCTCCACAGCCGGGATTTGAGAACCCCTACGTCCAAGAAGCCCCTCGCAAAAAAGACTATCCCCACGTCCCAGGAAAAGGGGAATTAGCGGAAGTTTTAGCCTGCTTCCAAATGCTGGCGCAGTACCTAGAAATGCCCTTTCGCAAGGATGTTATCCAGCGAATTTTAGCCGACCAACTGGCGCGATCGGGCAGCCTGTCTCTGCAACTGTGTGGTGCGGTTGCCGAACTGTTGCAATTGCAGGCCCAACTGGTGGAAGTTCCCGCCGAGAAAATGAGTCAATTGCAAGGGCCGGCACTCATTCGCTGGAAAGAGGGAATTGCCGTTCTCTACAACACCAGTCCGCGAGAAATTATCCTTGGCGTGCCAGTCAAGGGAATTCGGCGCTACAAACCCCAGCAATTTGCCGAAAAATGGGGCGAGAACGGGCAGGTTTTGCTGCTGAAACGGACGAAAAGCACGCCGAAGCAGAAGTTTGGCTTGAGTTGGTTTGTGCCGTCCCTCAAGCGCTATCGCAAGGTTCTCTTGGAAGTCTTTCTTGCCTCCTTCTTCGTCCAGCTTTTTGCGCTGGCGAATCCCTTGATGATTCAGATCATTATCGATCGCGTCATCGTCCAAAATAGCATCGACACGCTGCACGTTTTGGGAGCCTTTTTACTCCTCATTGCTGTAGTCGAAGCAGTACTTTCCAGCCTCCGTACCTATCTGTTTGTCGATACCACCAACCGCATCGACCTGGCCCTCGGTTCGGAAATTATCGACCACCTCCTGCGCTTGCCCTTGCGCTACTTTGAGAAGCGGCCGGTGGGGGAACTCTCCAGTCGGGTCAACGAGTTGGAGAATATTCGCTCGTTCCTGACCGGGACGGCGCTAACGGTGGTCTTGGACGCGGTTTTCTCCGTCGTCTACATCGCGGTGATGGCGGTCTACAGTTGGGTTCTCACCCTTGTGGCTCTGGCAACCATTCCCCTATTTATCGGCTTGACGCTGTTGGTGTCCCCGATCGTGCGCCGCCAACTGCGGGTGAAAGCGGAACGCAATGCCGAAACCCAGTCTCACTTAGTTGAGGTGCTGTCGGGTATTCAGACGGTCAAGGCCCAAAATATCGAGTTGCAGTCGCGCTGGAAGTGGCAGGAACGCTATGCGCGCTACGTGTCCGCCGGGTTCAAAACCGTGGTGACATCAACGGCCGCCGGATCGACGAGTAATTTCCTCAACAAACTCTCGGCTCTGTTGGTGCTGTGGGTGGGGGCCGTTCTAGTCTTGCAAGGGGATTTAACGTTGGGACAACTGATTGCCTTCCGCATTATCTCCGGTTACGTCACCAGTCCTTTGTTGCGTCTGGCACAAATTTGGCAGAACTTCCAGGAAACGGCCCTCTCTCTCGAACGCCTCAGCGACATTATCGACACGCCCCAAGAAGCAGACGAGCGCGATCGCCTCAATATTCCCATGCCATCAGTCCGGGGGAAAGTCCAGTACGAAAATATTTCTTTCCGCTTTGGCCCCAGCGGCCCGATGCAGTTGCTCAATATTAATTTAGAGTTGCCTGCAGGGAAGTTTGTGGGTATTGTCGGACAAAGCGGGTCGGGGAAAAGTACCCTCACCAAACTCCTCCCTCGCCTCTACGAACCGAACGCCGGCCGCATCATTCTCGACGACTACGACATCAATAAAGTGGAATTGTACTCCCTACGCCGTCAGGTGGGGATTGTGCCGCAAGATTCTCTGTTATTTGAGGGATCGGTACAGGAAAATATTGCCCTCACCCACCCCGATGCCACTTCTGACGAGATTCTTGCCGCTGCGAAGGTTGCTTGCGCCCACGACTTTATTATGGAGTTGCCCAGCGGCTACAACAGCAATGTGGGAGAGCGGGGATCGGCATTGTCGGGGGGACAGCGACAGCGAGTGGCGATCGCGCGCACAGTCCTCCAAAATCCCAACTTCTTGATCCTCGACGAAGCCACCAGCGCCCTCGACTACGAAACCGAACGCCAAGTCTGCGGTAACCTGCAAGAGGCGTTCCGCGATCGCACCGTCCTCTTTATCACCCACCGCCTCAGCACGATTCGCAACGCCGACTTGATTGTGATGATGGACAAGGGAAGTGTCGCCGAACAAGGCACTCACGACGAACTGATGGCGATGCGCGGCCGCTACTACTGTCTCTATCAACAGCAAGACGCGGGGTGAGTTCAGACAGACCGATCGAGTGGAGCCACTTTACAAACTGTCACTGTTTGCAGCACAAGCGAGCGATCGGTTCCCATAATAGGGTTGTGTGTGAGGAATAATGAGCAAAAAAGCTCTTGGGGTCGAAACACGGCAAGACTCCCAAGAGCTTTTTAATTTTGGCAATCAGTTCGCAAAACTTTGTCTTTCTCGAAAAAGTTGAGGAATCATATCGGAGCCCTTTGAAACTTTATACACCACTACAATGCTCTGCTTCGTTCTCAACTATTACTATGCACGATCGCCCGAAATACCAAACAGTTTGTTATAGTTGACCAAAATTCGAGAGTTTTCAGCTAAATTCTGACTTTATGTGCGACAGGATTCGTCTGTCGGCGCAGAGGAAGGCTCTTTTCCGTGGCGCTATAATGTTTATGCGGGGCTATTCTACATCAAGTGATGTCAGCCAAGCTTCAGTGAAAAGATGTTGGCAAACTCGCTGTAGCGGAGAATTCAGCTTATATGTCCCAATAGTTGTTCTGGTTGTCGTGAAACGATTAAGAAATCAATTCAGCACTCAAATTCAGGTTCGTCAGTGCAGATATGAGTTTGAGCGCGATCGCAATACAACTTTTAGAGACCTTAGATTAAGCCTTGCAGTTCGAGGACTCAGAGATTTCCAAAAATTGAATGACCGGCAGAGCGGTTACGACAGGTTGCATCGGAACCTGAATTTGAAACTCGAACGCGTTAGGAGATTTAACCGATGACTGCTGTTAGCGAAAGCTAGTCTCTGCAGGCTAGGTCTGTGTAGGCAGAATTTTCTCGCTTTTAGGCACCAGATTGTGAAACGAAATTAAAAGTCTTCTCAAACGCGATCGCAACTATGGCTCTTTCTTCTCTAAAAAAATCGATTCATAACCGATCGAGGAAGTTTCCCCTGCGAACCGTTCTCGTGGTTCCTTTTGTCCTGCAAATCGTCGCAGCGGTGGGACTGACGGGATATCTGTCGTTCCGAAACGGCGAGAAAGCGGTTAACAAACTGGCAACTCAACTCAGTCGCGAAGTGAGCGATCGCATCGAACAACACGCGCAAACCTATCTCAACACGCCTCACCTGTTTCTACAAGTCAATGCAGCGGCAATTCGCTCGGGGGAGGTTGATGTTACCGATTTTGCGAGTTTGGAGCGCTATTTTTGGAGTCAGACGAAACTGTCCCCCTCCGTCGATTACCTATATTTTGGTTCGGAAACTGGCAACTTTATGGGAGTCGAACGCTACGACGATGGGACAACGATCGCCAAGGTTAAGACGGAGAGAACTGGTGAAGTGCGGGAATTTTATAGCTTGGATCGCAACGGCGATCGCATCGCCTTTGTTCGCAAGTCCTCCGAATACGATCCGAGAGTGCGTCCCTGGTACGAAGAGGCTGTGGAATTGGAAAAACCAACCTGGAGTCCCATTTATCTCTCTGCCTCTAAATCCATTCTAATTATCACTCCAGTTGCGCCAATTTACGATCTCGCTGGCGACTTGCAAGGCGTGTTGGGGATTGACCTCAGCCTCTCTCAAATTGGCACTTTCCTTCGGAAACTGGAAATTAGCAAGAGCGGACAGGCATTTATTATCGAGCGATCGGGAGAGATGGTCGCCAGTTCTGACACAGAGTTGCCTTTTATTGAAACGGAGGAGAAGCAAAAACGACTACCTGCAACTGAGAGTAAAAATCCCCTGATTCAAGGGACGGCAAAGCATCTGTTAGAACGCTTTGGTACGCTCGATAACATCGATAAGACGCAACAATTTAGTTTCGATCTCAACGGCCGGCGACAACTGGTAGAAGTTGCCCCAATGACTGACGGCCGGGGGCTAAATTGGCTGACGGTTGTGGCGATCCCTGAAGCCGATTTTATGGCGCAAATTCACGAGAATACGCGCACGACCATTTTGCTGTGCGTTGCAGCTTTGATCGTTGCCATTCTCGCCGGACTGCTGGCTTCTCGTTGGGTCATCAAACCGATTTTGCAACTCGATCGCGCGGCAGATCGCCTCTCTCAAGGAGAATGGGATCGACGGTTAGAGGTCGATCGAGAGGATGAGTTAGGGAATTTGGGTCGGGCCTTTAATCGCATGGCCGAACAACTGCAAGCGTCCTTTGCCACCCTGAAAGCAAAAAATGCCGAGTTAGAACGCCTCGACGAACTTAAAGATGAATTTCTCGCCAACACCTCCCACGAGTTGCGGACTCCTCTCAACGGCATTATTGGCATTGCCGAATCCTTAATTGAAGGGGTGGCGGGGCCGGTGAGCGATCGCCAGCGACATAACCTCACTGCAATTGTCTCTAGCGGTCAGCGGTTGGCAACGTTGGTGAACGATATTCTCGATTTTGCCAAGCTCAAACATCAGGATATTCAACTGCAACTGCGGCCGGTGGGGTTAAGAGCGATCGCGGAGGTTGTTCTCACTCTCAGTCAACCGCTGGTGGGGACGAAAAACTTGCAACTTCTCAATACCATCCCTGAAGATTTGCCTCTGGCCCAGGCGGATGAAAATCGCCTGCAGCAAATCTTCTACAACCTGATTGGCAATGCCATTAAGTTTACCGAAGCCGGGACGATAGAAGTTTCGGCCGCACTCTCCGATTTGGAGAGAGAGGGGAGACAAGGGGACAAGGGGACAAGGGGACAAGGTGAAGAGTTGACCTCTTTACCCAATACCCGACACCCGACACCCGACACCCTCATTGAAATTACTGTGCGGGATACGGGGATCGGCATTCCAGAGGAGAAGCGCGATCGCATCTTTGAATCCTTCGAGCAAGCGGACGGTTCCACCGCCAGGGAGTATGGCGGGACGGGGTTGGGATTAGCCGTGACCAAAAAGTTGGTGGAGTTACACGGGGGAAGGATTGCAGTAGAGTCTACCCCAGGTGAAAGCTCGATTTTCACCTTTACCCTCCCGATTTCCCCGCAGCAGCAAGCGGCCGCACCGGCGAGTCCAATTGCTTTGAGCAAACTGCGAGGTGAAGTGACAGAGGAGCAAGTACAGCCACAACCTCAATCCCTCAAAAACAGCGATCCCTCCAGCTTTACTATCTTGATTGTCGATGACGAACCCATCAATCGTCAGGTTTTTTGCAACTATCTTTCCCTTGCTAACTACACAATTGCCGAAGCCAGTAGCGGTCCCAAAGCTCTGGAAATGCTCGACGATGGCTTCAAACCCGATTTAATCCTTCTCGATGTGATGATGCCTCGTGGTACCGGATATGAGGTCACAAAAACAATCCGTGAAACCTGGAATGCGAGCGAATTGCCAATTATTTTACTCACAGCGAAAAACCAAGTCTCCGATCTAGTTGTCGGCTTAGAAGTCGGGGCCAACGACTACCTCACCAAACCCATTGCTAAAGATGAACTCTTGGCCCGCATTAAAACTCACCTCAACCTGCAGCAACTCAAAGCCGAGAATCTCCGCCTCGCTACCGAACTGGAGATTACGCGCAAACTTCAGCAAATGCTGCTTCCTCCAACAACCGAACTGGAAGCGATCGCGGGAGTGGATGTGGCGGGATTTATGGAACCGGCCGAGGAAGTGGGAGGCGACTACTACGATGTTCTGCAAGCCGGCGATCGCGTCAAAATCAGCATCGGCGACGTGACGGGTCACGGCCTCGAAAGTGGCGTTCTGGCGATTATGGTACAAACTGCGGTGCGAACGCTGCAAGAAAGCGAGCAAACCGACTCCAAGAAGTTCCTCGACATTCTCAACCGCACCATTTACAACAATGTCCAGCGGATGAATTCGGATAAAAACCTCAGCCTCTCGGTTCTCGACTACCATCAAGGCAAACTGCGTCTGAGCGGCCAGCACGAAGAGGCGATCGTTGTTCGTGCAAGCGGCGAAGTCGAACGTATCGATACCATCGATCTTGGATTTCCCATTGGTTTGGATGCCGAGATTGCCGATTTTGTCGGCGAAGCAAGCATTAAATTGAACTCAGGAGATGTGGTGATTCTCTACACCGACGGCATTACCGAGGCCGAAGATCCCAACGGAGTGCAGTACGGTTTAGACCGACTTTGCGAAGTTGTGCGGCGCGATCGCCATAAAACTTCGGCGGAGATTCAAACCCTTGTCCTCGAAGACGTTCGACAGCACATTAGCACCCAGACCGTCTACGATGACATTACGCTGTTAGTTTTGAAGCAGAAATAGCACCTCGGACAGTCAGAGTTGGATTAGAGACTGACAAGCCGCTAGGGGCCGGAAAACACCGCAGCCTCAATATCCTGACGGCTCAGAGAATATTTAAAAGAACGCGCAATCTCTTGGGTTCCGTCCGCACCGCCAATATAGCGCACGGCCAGTTCCTCAATGTCCAGACACAATTCGGCTTTCCAGGCGGGCCGTTCGACCCTCCAGCAATGAGGGCGATCGCGGTCTTGCTCGCACCCCAAGTTAAGCAACCACTGTTCGATCGTGGGAAGGGGATGGTTGTAGAGTGGAGTGTCAGCGCTAGGAAATGTCATATTGATTGTTCCGTGAGAAAAGACTGAGTGCTAGGGTTTGTGACGACTGGAAGGCAAGAACTGTGGCTGAGCGAGGTTGATTGTGGGTTGTTACCAAGCGGTATGTCCTCGCATTAGACCAATAACAATGACGAGTAACAAACAACCCAGAAACGTCAAACCGAGAATGAACAGCGCAAAAATCTCACCTGAAGAGAGAGGACGATCGCTCGGATCGAGATAAGCTGAGTCCGTCCATTTTTGCGAGTCAAGCTTAAAATCTTGACGCGGTTGAATGACGTTGAAGCGAGAATAGCCAATTTTGCTGTCGTAAAGGCGCTTGCGCTCCGGGTTGCTGAGGGTTGCGTAAGCATTGTTGAGTTGTTGAAACTTAGCGGTTGCGATCGCGGTGGGTAAGTTGGTCGTGTCGGGGTGGTAGCGTTTGCTCAGTTCTCGATAAGCGCGCCGAATATCCGCAGACGAAGCAGAAGGATGCAATCCTAGGAGCGCATAGTAACTGTTCGCCAGCTTTGTGGAAACTGGTGTTTGATAGTTCCGAGGCTGTTGGCGACCTTCGTTGTGCTGACCCACCCAACTGTTTGTGCAACGGCTTAGCTATTTTACCGCGATCGCCCCCTTGCGAGGGACTGACGAGTTTGAAGTTAAACTGGCACAAGAGATCGATTGAGACGCAATGGCGGATATTATTAAACGCGATCGCATTTTCGCAACGCCTTGGTTTGAGGTGATTGCTAAAACTCTGCTAGGCGGCGATCCAGAGCGGCCCTTTTATACCCTGAAAATTCCTGACTGTGCCGTCATTCTAGCCCTCACGCCAGATCGAAAAATTCCTCTTGTGCGCCAATATCGACCCGCCGTCGAGCAGTACACCCTAGAGTTACCCAGCGGTCACATCGAGTCGGGAATTTCTCCAGAACAAACGGCTCGCCAAGAGCTACTCGAAGAAACTGGGTATGAGGCTACAACGTTTGATTTTCTGGGCTGTCTGGTTCCCGATGCCGGTCGCATCTCTAATCGAATGTGGTGCTACTTCGCTGCGGGGGTCACTCCCGCTTTTTCTCCACCCACACCAGAGGCCGGTCTTGAGAGCGTTCTTTATACGCCAGAGGAGTTTGTGCAAGCGATCGAGCGGCAAGAATTTGAACACGCCTTGCATCTTGCAGTCTTTTGTCTCGCTTTACTCGGAGGCAAGTTAGGGCTAGGTCAACTTCGATCTTGAGAGAGGTGAATTGAACCCATGTCTTGATTTTTGGAAAAACCACTGAGGTACGGAGAAAGAGGGACAATGTTGCTCGCAAAGCACGCTACCGATCGCAAAGGCTATCAGCGTTAACCTCGTGTTCGCAAGCGATCGCCTGACGCTCGCTCTCGGATAAGGGGGCGATCTTCAGCTCAATCTGCCAAGAGTCTTGTGCAGCCTGGATGAGCGCATCAATAACAGTTTGAACGAAATTCTCGCCTTTGGGAATGGTGAGAAATGGGGGCAGTGGCATTTGCTCGCCAAAGACTTGAGAAAACAGAATTGCACTACTTGACAAGCGGATTGATCCGTGCTGCAAGAGGACGCTCCCTTGACGCAGTTGAGCGCTGCCAATGACTTTTTCACCCTTAGCTGCTACTAAATCGGCTGATGTTGCCGTGCTAAAACAACTAGGGTTGTGGATATATCCCCGTCCCGCATTGCCATACTGCAGTTCGAGACCGAGCGATCGCCACCCTCGAATCAAAAACTCGCAGATCGTTCGATAGGTTTGCGATCGCTTCCCTGACAGTCCTGATGTCACCACCATATAGGTTAGATCGCCCTGATGCAGCACAGCCCTCCCCCCAGTAGGACGACGGACAATTTCCACGGGTCGATCTTGCCAAATTAAATCGTTCCAAAAATCGGGATACTGGCGTTGGTGATAGCCCAGGGAGATCGCTGCGGGATTCCAGGTATAAAATCGCAGTGTTGGCGGATGCCGTCCTTGGCAGTGCTGTCGGAACAGCCAGCGGTCAATTGCCATCTGAACTGTTCCGGGGGCTTCGAGTGGTGGAATAAAACGCCAAACAGGTGGGGACACTTCAGTCATCAGCGCCTAACGGCGAGGGAGTCGGGTTTTGAGTTCAGAATTGGGGAATTGGAGGAAACGAGAGAAAGTTTAGCTTCCCAAGCCCCCAAAGCCTCCCAAGCTCTCAAGACCTTGAACCCCGAACGATCGCTACTTCACGCCCCCTACAAGACACTCAGGTTATTCTGCACTAGGTTTGGATGGCTGCGGCAGCGTTTTTAAGGGTTTCGGTCGGTCTAAGCTCGTTCCTGTGAGATTGGTTCCCGTGAGATTCGCCCCTTCTAATTGCGCGCCGGCTAAATTCGCACCGGTGAGGTTTGCGCCCTCTAAGTTCGCGCCTTTCAAGTTTGCCCCAGAGAGATTTGCGTTCGCCAACAGAGCATTTTGTAAATTGGCCTTTCTTAAGTTAACGTCGCTCAAATTCGCACCGCTTAAGTTGGCCCATTGTAAATCAACTTCTGCGAGCAAAAAATTCCTTAAATCGGCTCCGCCTAGGTCGCACTGCTGGCACCGCCGCGTTCCTTGCAGGATTTTGACGTTCTCTGCAACTTCTTTTTTGATCGGGGAGGTTTGAGCGGGTTTGGTAGCAAACTTAATTTCGCCTAGGTTGCTGCCAGCAATTAAAAGGTTGCCATCGCCACTGAGAGCGATCGCTTCGATCCAAGCGGAGTTCCCTGTGAGAATGCGAACTAAGTCCCCCGTCCCCACATCCCAAATTTTAATTGCTCGCTCTCGCGTCCCTGCGAAGAGGGTTTGGCCGTCGGGAGAGAAGGCTAAGGTGCTGACGATCCCTGTTGCGGCTAAGGTATAGAGTCGTTGTTGCCCTTGAATAGACTCTCCCATGCCGATCGCGCGCAGAAAATCGTTGGGCTGCTGGATTTCCCACTGCCACACTTCCACGAGATCTTGCCCGCCACTGATGGCCAAAACCTGCGTTTCAACTTCACTTTCCTCTTCTTCGCTCTTGCGACGGGGACTCAAGGCCAGCGCTTGAACTTCAGGAAATTGTAAGGGCAAACTCGCCAATTGTTTCCCCTGGCCGAGATGCCACAGATCGACTCGGTTGGCTTTTTGGTAACCCAACGCGAGGATTTGCGATCGCGCATCCCAGGCCGCCGCACTAATCGTTTCGCGGGTTCCTAAGAATGCGTCTTTTTCCTTGTAATTCTCCCCCAAATTCCAAACCTTAATCGTGTTGACCTTTTGCTCTTCTTGCTCCGACTTTTTCTCCTGACTCACTGTAATTAACGTCTTGCCATCGGCGCTAAAACCTACGAGAATAACGTCGCTAGCAAAGCCTTCAAAGCTGTGTCGCAATTCCCCTGTCGCGACGTTCCACAACTTCACCGTTCGATCGGCCGCACTGCTGGCAAGAGTTTGACCGTCAGGACTGAGAGTAACTGAAGCGATCGCGCCCTGGTGTTGCGAGAGACTGCGAAGAAGTTGAGTTGTTTTGAGATCCCAAATACTCACGGTCTTGTTCTCGCTACCGCTAACGAGGCGGGTTCCGTCCGGACTCAGGGCTAATGCAGTGACCCAATTCTGCGGTGCTGGCGTGGTAGGAAGGCTGCGGTTGAGTTGGAGGTCGCGCCAGGTTTGGGAGGTTTCGGCAATTTCTGGCGGGGAAGTGGTTGAGGCGGCCGCATCGGCGCGCGATCGCCAAAACCAATAAACGCCCGCCCCAGTCGCGATCGCGACAGCCACCAGCGTTGCGATTGATTTCCGAGAAATTTGCCGTGCAACCATGTTTAATCGCTCAATTTTCTAAAGTTCAAGGTTCGCCGACGAGCTTTCCGCATCCAGTTGATGCCCCAACGCTTGCAGAAATCCAGTTCGATCCTGCGGCGACACCAACACTGTTCGGTTCCGTCCGTAGCGAATTTCCAGCCGATCGAGGGACAAGGCCGGAGCAGAGAGGGGACTGCGAGTCGCTTTGACGCTCGCGATCGAGTCGATGGGAATTTTCCAGCGGAAGGGGCCGGAGGTGATGCGAAGGGTCGATCCCTCGATGCAATATTGGGTAGACAGGAGAATCCAAAGGAGGAAAGCAATACTAACCGTTCCGCAGATCGCGGTCAGGACAATTTCCACAAGCGACTGAGAGAAAGCAGCGATCGCGACCGACGCGAGAATGACTAAAATGGCTACGCCCATGACCGCCATCAGCCACAGATCGACCTTGGATTTATAGATAGCATTCATCCTTCTCCTCCCTCTGGGCTGACTGAATTTACCTTCATCGCGGCCAACTCAGCTTCAATGGCCGCCGCCCGATCGAGGCGATCGCTCTCCCTCGCTGCCATTATCTCTGCTTCCGCTTCCAAGCACATTGCTGTGTCCTCCAAGCGCTCAAAAGCACTCATCGCAGTTCCTCCACTCACCCCATCCCTCAATTCATACATGTTGCGCGTTGCGCGGGCCGACTGGGTACGAGCAACCAACTGTTCCTTCTGGAGTTTCGCTTCGGCGAACTGCTGTTCTTGGTGGCGCAAATTGTCCCGTAATTGAGCGGCAATCGCCTGATTTTGCTCGATTTGAGCGTGCCAAACGCTTGCCGTTCGAGCGGACATTTGGCTGCGATCGAGAGCTGCTCGCGCTGCCGCCTCATTGCCCTGGTTCAGAGCCAGTCGCGCCCGCTGTCGCCAATTCTCTGCCGCTGCTTCAGCCTGCGCCGCCTGCCGCTCCGCGCGTTTTTGGGTCGCGATCGCCTTCGCCACAGCTTGTCGCAAGCTCGCCAAATCCTGCTGCATCGCTCCCACTGTCTCTTCCACAACAGCTTCGGAATCTTCTGTCGCCTCGATCCAATGATTCGCCTGGGCGCGGACAACTCTCAAAACGCGATCGAACAAACTCATCGCTCTCCTAGCGGGTGCTGTACACCGACGCAGATAGCCCTTGCTGCTTTAACTGCTCGACCAGTCGCTCGGCATTTTCGCGCGCGGGCAATGCCCCCATTTGGATGCTAACCCCACTCTTAAATTTGCGCGGGTAGGCATCTGGCACAACCGCTTGAGCTTGTTGCAGCGAGCCGGGGCCCGTATAGGGAACGATTACGAAATAGTAAGGATCGCCGCTTTTAGGAGCGGCTTGGGGGGCGGGAGCAGCCGCTTGAGGAGCGGGAGTTGGTTCGGGAGAGGGCTGAGCTTGGGGAGCCGTCGGCGCGCCGTTGGGGGGAATGAGGGCGCGGGTTAAACCGGAAGAACTCCCTTGAGCGGGGAGATTGGGCGGTGCAACGGGAGGGGCGGGTGTAACCGGTGCGGGAACCGCGGGATTTGTCTGAGTCGGGTTAGAGGAGTTAGGGCTGGGTTGGATCTTGCTGAGATTGTCAAGATCGAGCGCCTCATCTGTGTTGGCTGAGTCGCCTTCGACTCCAGAGGCGCGATCGCTCGCTGAGGGGTCTAAGGTCGAATTGCCCGTTGATGTTTCAGACTCAGACTTGAAGAACCGATTGAACCCTAACCGAGCAGCCATTTCTGGCTCGACCAATGCTGCTCCTAAGAGGGTTGTGGCGATCAGTAAGACGAGCATTGCACCAATTCCCAGAGGCGTTAATAGATAGTCAATAAGACTGGGAGTGGGTTGCGGTTGCGGCTGCGGGCGATCTAAGTTGCGTAACAGTTGTTCGGATGAAGCCAGATAGTCATCGGGGGGTAACTGGGTGCTGGCCGGATCGGACAAAGCTTCTTGCGGTTGTTCGCCAACTTGAGAGAGAGGAGCGCTATCCGCTTCAGTGGGATGGGCGAGGGGGGGAGATGAAGCTGACTCGGTTTGCAGTTCGGGGGGAACGAGAGGGGATGTCTCGACGGCGTTGACGGGTGAGGGGGGAGCGATCGCCGTGCCGAACTGATGTGGGGTGGGATCGATGGTCGAGAGTTGAGGATAGGAGTCAGCGATCGCATTCGATGTGGGGCGATCTCGTCCCTGCTCTTCTGCCTTTCTACGTCGATAGCGAGCGAGTTCGGCTTCAAGCTGAACGTCCATACAGCCGAGGGCTGCGGTTAAAACGGGATGAGGGGAGGAGGGTTGGGGAGAATCCACGGAAGCACGCCTACTCATAAGTCAACTCCTATCGGAACAATCAAAATCGGGAGATCTCTCAATATCTGTAACGCGATCGCTCGCCAGGAGAATTATAGCCTTTCTCCGCTAATGCGATTGGGGAGGGTCTGCTTTCAAAACTAGAGGGATAAAAACTGATAGATCGCGCGCAACCTGGAAAGACAGGAGAGCGTCTGTTGCTCTAGATACAGTTAAGCTAAATCCAGCGTCAAGAATCAATCTCTTGCGAAAGGACACAAACAACCTAAAGCGATTTTCCGAGTCATGAGGTTCATTAACTTTCCCTTTCTCCTTGACCCTTGTCCCAAACAAATTCAGAGCGAACCTCGCAAGTCCGAGAAACGCGATCTCGCGATCTCGCTATCCTCAAATGCGCTCTCCGTTCTCCGAACTGCAACACAGCGAGCGATCGCCGTGGCGACAAGAGGAGGAGTCCCTGGATTCCTTGCTCTGGTCTTGCTGTTCCCCTCCCAACCCGTTCGGGCCCAGAAAGACCCTAAATTTAACTCCTGTACTCTAGACCCCAACATTTTGGCTGAGGACGGTCGGCCAAACCCTAACTACAGCGACCTGATTACCGCTTATACGTTTTCCCAAGAAGGGATGACCCATCCCAGCTTGTGGTGGGCGCAGGAGCAGTTTGGCAAGAGAAAGCTACTCATGAATTGGATTGCCTACCCTACCCCCAAACGGCTGGATTTGATTGTTAATTTACAAATTTGGTCGAACTTGCAGTACATCGAGCGCTATAGCTTTATTCACCACTTTGGAACGGTGGCCCGGGACTACGGCTACGAACTGCGGGTGTTTAACCAGCGAGGGGATTGTTTGGCTCTGTATACCTGTGATCGCGCCCAGAACGCGACGGAAAGCGATCGCGCCTCCTCTCCCCCCTGCCGTATTATTTTCGATCCGGTTGCGAGAGGGCGATTCAGTTTTTAGCCAATCGCGCGATCGATCTAAATTTTAATGTTTTACAGTCTGTCTTTTGACCGAGAAAGCCCCGCTCTCAAATAATAGGGAACGCAAATGACTTGCTATTTGAGAGGAACACAATGAAAAAAGTTTTATCGATACTCTGGGGCGCCATCGCGCTGTTGAGTCTGTCTTTCGCCAGTCCTGCTTTGGCCGGAGATGCCACCCATGGCGCTCAAATTTTCAGTGCTAACTGCGCTGTTTGTCATATGGGGGGTAAAAATGCCGTGAACCCTTCTAAAACATTGCAAAAATCGGACTTAGAGCAATTCGGAATGAATTCTCTCGAAGCAATCAAGACTCAAGTCTCTAACGGAAAGAATGCTATGCCAGCCTTTAGCGGTAAGCTCAGTTCGTCAGATATTGAAGATGTTGCAACCTATGTCCTCAGCCAAGCCGAAGCGGGTTGGTAGGAAATTGCGCTTCTAACGTCTTTGAAAAGTCTTAGAGCGTGTCATCATTTGACTGTCTTCTACATTCAAAGATAAGCTTTCAGAATTCCAAGATGCGTGAAATTTGAAACCACGTGCTGGTAAAAGACTTGCGACTCACTGATGACACGCCCTAATTCCGACAAGACCGGGCCATCAAAATCTTGCAGCATCAATGCCAAAGAAAAGAACAAGCGAATGTTACCCCCTGTTTGGCGCTAAGGACTCCAAATCGCGGACGGTTCCCGGTTGACCTTTCTTGAGATCCGCAAGCGAGTATTTGTACAAAACCCCTTGGCGCGAGTACGCAAGATTGCCGAGGCTGTCCCAACAGGCCGAATCCACCGCTTCATCGAGCAGGTCGTCGAAGCCATCGAGTGCAAACCGGAACGTATAGCCGCGAGCCAAATAGCCAATGTATCGAACGATTAACGCTGGATGTTTGCGCGACGGTTTGTTTTGCCAGCCATCATCGCCATCGCAGGCAACCATATATTTGGCGACATTCTCGATCCGGCGATCGGTTCCATAGTTGTCGCCGCGACGCTGCCAACCGTCACGTTCCCATTTCGGATAGAGAACGCCCAAATCTTCGCCACCGAATTTGGGTTGCAGTTGTGCAGTCTTGAACGGAACCGATCCCTTAGAAGGTTGCCATTGATTGAGCAAAAGTGTTTGGCGATCGCGCCAATACCCACCGCCGTACCATGTCCCCATATTCGGCCCTTCGGCAACCGCTCGAAGATATGGAAGGCGACAAATGCCGTTCCAAGTGTTTCCAGAAGAACCCATTGCCAGATAAATCGCCCATTGTCCATCGAACGAGATATCACAACGCTTCGGATACAGTTTGCCGCGAAACCACGAACCGCATTCCAGTTTGTTGGATTGCGTGTTCCACCGGATTATGTGAAACCACTTAGAGGGTTTGCGTCGAATAACGAGTATGTAGGGAGATGCCTTCGCTGGGAGAAGATGAATTCGTGCTGGCTCAGCCGGTTTCATGGTGACGTTGTAGAAGACACGACAGAGTTTTCAGACAGTCGGCGATATGCAACTTAGTTTAACATGGTAATTGAAATTAATGCTCGATAATTGTTTGCTTGCTACATTGCTTTTATTTAATGTTTTCTGTTTAACGCTTTGCAATAACTCAAAAAAAAGATATCTAAAGAATTCATGGAAACACAATTTGTTTTAAATATAAACAGCGATCTAGATAAAGAATATTTTTCCTACTGTAATGAAGGATTTTACATTAAAACTATCCTAGACCGTTTGAAGGTGAAGCATCAATATTGTGTCGATCTTGGAGCAAGTGATGGACTGAGTATGTCGAATACCTTCCCTCTCTTTCGACAAGGATGGCAGGGATTAGCGGTGGAGTGCGATTCGGAGAAGTTTGCAAAACTGGCAATTTTTTATGGGTTAGTGACTCAAGTAACTCAGGTTAACTTGTGCAAAGCCCAAATTACGCCTAATAACGTTAACGCAATTTTAAGAGCGAATGAGGTTCCGAGAGAATTTGGTCTTTTGAGTTTAGATATCGATAGCTACGACCACTTTGTTTTAGAAAAAGTTCTGCAAAATTATAAACCAACGATTATTTGTACGGAAATCAACGCAACCATTCCTCCTCCAATTCGGTTTGCGGTGAAATGGCAGCCCGATCTGGATTATCGAAATTTAAAGTCAGACTTTTTTGGCCAGAGTCTTTCTCAACTTTACGTGCTGGGCGATCGCTACGGCTACGAACTCGCTCATCTCGAATATAACAATGCTTTTCTGATTCCCAAGGAGTTAAATCCTTTTGCCGCACTAACCCCAGGAGAAGCGTATAAAACAGGCTACAGCGAAACTCCCGATCGCCTCGACCGGTTTCCCTGGAGTCGAGACTCGCCCTTCGATCGACTTCATCAAATACCGACAGCCGAGGCGATCGCTTTTTTACAAGAGCAGTTTGCTGAATATGAGGGTCGGTATCTCCTCAGTTGGTAATTAGAGCGATCGCGAGGCGCGATCGCCAATTCCTAGCGGGCGGGTATTCTGAGAAAAGAAAGCGCATTGAGAGTCAAAATGACCGAACATCCAGACAAACCCCTTGTCATTGCCGCGATCGGCGACGTACACAACCAGTGGGAGGCAGAAGATCGAACGGCCCTCCACCATTTAGGGGTCGATCTTGCCCTCTTTGTCGGCGACTTTGGCAACGAAGCAGTCGAAGTGGTTGCAGACATCGCCGCTCTGGATTTGCCTTTTGCTGCCATTACCGGCAATCACGATGCTTGGTACACGGCAACCGCTTGGGGGCGCAAACGCGCGCCCTACGACCCTCGCCGAGAAGATCGGGTGCAGCAACAGTTGGACTTGTTGGGAGCGGCCGATGTGGGTTATGGGAAGCGGGATTTCCCAGAGTGGGGACTCTCTGTAGTGGGCGGCAGACCCTTTAGTTGGGGCGGCCCGGAATGGCGAAATGGGAAGTTCTACCGCGATCGCTACGGAATTAACAACTTTGAAGAGTCTGCGGCCCGAATTATCGCAGCGGCCAAACAAACGGCTTGCGATACGCTCATTTTCCTCGGTCACAACGGCCCCTTGGGGTTGGGCGATCGCCCCGAAGATCCTTGCGGGAAAGACTGGGAACCGTTAGGGGGCGATTTTGGCGATCGCGATCTCACAACGGCGATCGCGCAAGTACGAGACTGGGGGAAAACCATTCCTCTCGTGGTTTTTGGCCACATGCACCACAGCTTGCGACATACCCAAACGCAACAACGTCAAGCCGTTTTCGTATCGCCAGAGGGAACAATTTATCTCAATGCAGCCGCTGTACCGCGTATCATTGACTCTGGCGGCCGGCGACTGCGAAACTTTTGCCGAATCTCCGTGCAAGGGGAAACCGTTGAGACCATTGACCTCGTTTGGGTTGATGGGCGGGGCGCGATCGCATCGCGTCAATCTTTTTACCCTTCCGCCTCGACCAAAAAAGAGATTTCTTCTCCCTCTTTTCCAGCGTAGGTTTTTCCCTATTCCCGATTTCCGATTGTCTCACCCTCGGTCTGTCCCAAACTCCCGCCTATTCCTGGCTCAACAGGAATTTCAATCTGAAATGTTGTTCCCTCTCCTAGCTTTGACTCGAAGTGCAGCCAACCGCCGTGCTTCTCAACAATAATCTGATAGCTGATCGCCAGTCCCAGGCCAGTTCCTTTGCCAATGGTTTTGGTCGTAAAGAACGGATCGAAAATTGAGTGGCGGATATCATCTGGCATTCCCGAACCATTATCCGCAATCTCGATCGAGACGCGAGGCGGGCGATCGCCTTGGGCGGGAAGCATTGCCGTGCGAATCTGAATTTGCGGCAGCTTGGTAGGTGGCTGGGGGTCGAGCGTCTCTTTGCCGGCTAACTCCTCAAGCGCATCAATTCCATTGCTGAGAACGTTCATAAACACCTGATTGAGCTGTCCGGGATAGCAGTCGATAGGCGGCAACTGGCCGTAGTCTTTGACAACCTCAATGCTCTGCTGTTTGCCATATCCTTTCAAGCGATGCTGCAAAATCGCGAGGGTGCTTTCGAGTCCTTCGTGAATATTAACGACCTTGCGTTCGGCGCGATCGTGGTGGGAAAAATTACGCAGGGAAAGCACAATTTTGCGAATGCGATCGGCTCCAACTTTCAGGGACGACAGCAGTTGGGGCAAATCTTCGGCAATGAAGTCTAGCTCGATTTCTTCTTCGAGTTCGGTGACTGCGGGGACGGGATGGGGATAGGCCGATTGATAACCGCCTAAAAGGTCGAGTAAATCTTGAATATATTCACCTAAGTGGGAAAGATTGCCATAGATAAAATTGACCGGATTATTGATTTCGTGGGCAACACCGGCGACCAGTTGCCCCAAGCTGGACATTTTTTCGGTTTGAATCAGTTGAGTTTGGGCTTTTTGCAACTCCTGAAGGGCTTGGGCGAGTTCTTGAGCTTGCCGTTGAGTTTTAGCCAGAAGAGAACCTTGTTGAAGGGCGACTCCCAGTTGCGTGGCGGTCTGCTTGACGAATTCGATTTCTGAGTCTGTCCAGTGGCGGGGTTTGTTGCATTGATGGATGCAGAGTAAACCCCACAAATATTTGCCTTTCATCAAGGGAACGGCAAGATTGGCACGAATTTGAAAGCGTTCTAGAATTTGAACGTGACAGTCGCTCATTAGGCCTTTTTGATGGATATCTGCGATCGCTTGGATGCGACCATTATGATAGGCCTGAGCGTAGTCTTCGCCGAAGCAGCGATCGCGCACTTGGATAGCCAGTATCGAAGATAAACCGGGTTTGACATCCTCGGCCACAAATTCTCCTTCGATCCAACCGGCCTCCGGCCCGAAGCAAAAGACCCCGACGCGATCGGCAAGGAGCAACCGGCGCACCTCCCTCACCGTTGTTTGGAAAATCGTCTCTAGGTCTAGAGACTCGCGGATCTTACTAATCACGCGGAACAGAGCTTTTTCTTGCTCTGCGGCCTGTTCGAGTTCAAAAGCCTTCTCTGTTGCCAGGGTTGCTGTTGTATTGCTGTGTTGATAGAATTCCGCCTGATTGATCGCAACCGCAGCTTGAGCGGCGAGTTGTTGCAGCAGTTTAATTTCATCCGCTTGCCAAACTCTAGGTGCTTTGCACTCGTGGGCAACCAGCAAACCCCACAGCTTAAAGTTGATGCTAATGGGGACAATCAGTTTGCTCCGCACATGCAGGCTCTGCAAAAAATCTTGATGAACCGGATCTAAGGAGGCGATCGCAAGATCGTCGATCGCTCGAACTTGCCCTTGCATATAAAGCCTGGCCTCTTCATCCGAACAATAATTGGGTCGGCTTGGACACTTGAGAATGGACGGAAAATCCCCCTTCAGCTCTTCAACAATGGCCTGACTTTGCCAAGTTTCGGTGAACTGATAAATGACAACTCGGTCGGTATTGAGTAAATTGCGAACCTCTCGCACAATTGTTTGTAAGGTGGTTGGCAGATCCAAACTGCTGCGAATTTGATCGGTCACTTGTTGGAGAACTTTGGCAAACTCCAGGGAGGCTTGCAGTTGAGCCGTGCGTTCTTGAACTTGTCTTTCCAGCGTACTGTTGAGAGTATGAACTTGCCGATACAGTTGGTACTGTTGTAGGGCTGTGGCAAAAATATCGCCTAAGTGTTTGCTCAACTCAAGTTCTGAATGAGTCCAAGGTTGAGCTTGACCCTCTTGCTGTTGTCTCCAAGTTTCAAAAGATTTGCGAGGGACTTTTTGCCGAGCATTTGGATTGAAGTACCCAGCCCAAAGGGTTTCAGCTTCGATTTCATCGCGCAAAATTGTCAAACAACCCAACAGTTTTTGGCGGGAATAGAGGGGAATGATGAGCAAACTGCAAATGTTGGTGGAGTCAAAGGCGGGGAGCAAGGAATTTAATTGTGGTGTTTCGTAGAGGTTAGGAACGACGACGATTCCAGATAATTCGGTGTTAGTCCCAGCTATTTTGTCTGTCGCCCTCGCTTCGATCGGTTCTTGCCAAGCAGGGTGTTGTTCGAGAAAGTGTAAGGGACTCGGGTAGGAGCGAATTTTTTCCCCCGTCCCGCAGGTATATAGATCGGCTCCACGATCGCCTTGAGAGGGAGCGAGATAAAGCCTGCCGCCCGATCCATTTAGGGTCGCAACGGTTTCGGTCAGAGCGTGCTGAAATTGAATGGTATCAAGAGAGTGGAGGAGAGTGGAGATTTTGCCGATCGCAGCCTGTTGGCGAGAGCGATCGCGTGCTTGAGACAGCAGAGTCGATTGGATGATGGCGATCTCCACTTGATCGACCACCCACTGGAGAATTTCTAGGTCTGTTGGCAAAATTTCTCGCGGCTCGGCATGATGAGAAATTAATAATCCCCAAAGTTGCGAGGGATGTTCGATTTTCGCTGCCGAGGAGGGCCCCATTGGCAGCTCGCCGCTGGCTCCGGTGTCTGGGTTGACTCGCAGCGGCATTGCCACAGAAGATTGCACGCCCATTGCCCTGAGGTACTGGAGATGGCAGGGATCGACATGGCGATATTGGATGGTTGTGGAGGTTGCCGATTGACCATTGTAACCCGCCGAACTCGGACTCAAACCCGTTAAGCCAGAGTTGACATTGACGATAAACCGAAAGCCGGATTTAACAAACAGTTCGCGGGCATAGTTGGGGATATCGTCAGCCGGGAAATTCAGCCCTTTGAGGGACGGGAGGCGATCGCCCCGCAAGGCTTCGGCAATGACTTCACCGCTACCATCTTGACGAAACTGATAAATCATGACCCGATGGGTCTTCAGAAAATTGCTCACTTCAGACACCGTTGCGGCCAAGATCTCTGGAAGTTCTAGCGAGCAGCGAATGCGCTGTGTGATTTGCTGAAGAAGTTGGCTTTGACCCATATTGTCATCTAAAGCAGGGAGGCAGCCATTGGAAAAAGTCATTTTTTTGTCAACAAAGTAAATTCGAGCTTGTTAAAGTCGCAATCTTATCTACAAATTTTTTGATGCCAAATCGGGATTTTCGAGATTGAAAAATCTCGATTCCCCTCACAATATTAAAATATTATTTATAACATGAAGATTGAAATAAACCTATTTGAGTCTTTGAGAGTACTTCTGTCCAGTCTAGCAACTACTCGCCCCTCAAAGCAGCGCTGGCAAGGCAAACCCAGCCAATTAGAAACGCCAAACCGCCCAAGGGCGCAATCGCGCCCAACCTAGAAATTTCCGTCAAACTCAGTCCGTACAAGCTTCCAGAAAAAAGCAAAATCCCGGTAACAAAAGCGACAGCTGCAGCGAGCAATAGGGATTGAGAGAGTTTGTCTTGAGCCAACAAAATCCCGACCAAGAGCAGAGCTAAAGCATGGTACATTTGAGACCTCGCTGCTGTTTCAAAAATCGCCAAGGCACTGACCGTCAATTTTTCCTTGAGTGCGTGGCTAGCAAACGCTCCAGCGGCCACAGAAAGTCCAGCGAGAATGGCGGCGATGATAATTGAGATTCGGTAAGACATTGTTGGTAATAAACCAAAATTTTAAACGTTATCCAAAAGTTAATTTTAAGAAAAAATTGTATTGGCTTTTAAAGATGAAAACAATAATAAATTGTCTCTTCGTCGCTTGTATCAAAGCCTCCGTTAAATTACTTAGATTGCCAAGCTAAGTAATCTTTTGCCGCTTCTGGAGAGAGGTCAGCTTCTTTGAAGAAATGCAGCACATTGATTTTGCCGTTTTCCTCTTCGAGCAGTTGAAAAAAAAATGGCTCGCCGGCGATCGCTCTCGGCCTGTTGCGTTTGGCAGCGAACGGAGTGCAGCAACCCCGCACCGGCAGCAACAGGAGTCAGTCCGAAAAGAACGAGAGCCGCGAATTCTCCCTCGCGATCGCCTGTGGTTTCATCGAAGAGTTCGACACTTGTCAGAATTGAGAGGAGAATACCGATCGGGAGCAGCCAAACGGTAATAATTTTTTTCAATGCCACCATTGTGTTTAAGTCGCTCTCGAAATTCGGCCCTCAGTTCGGGAGAATCGGTTTGGAAATATGCAAGCCGTGCGGCCTTGACAGCAGCGATCGCGGGTCATCGAAGGGAAGTTCGGGATTTGGGGTTGAAAGCAGGATCTCGGAAAAATAATCTCTCTTGTCTTCTTTCTTCAATTCTCCCGTTTCTCCGCATCCCCCTTAACTTCATTCTAGTCCGAGTTTTTAGTTGCCTCTAAAATGCGAGAAAAGTAGAAGCGGGTGCTAACTTTACCGCTGCGTTGCACGGAAAACCCGTTTTCTTGGAGAATTTCCACAACTTTCGCTTCTTTATGCTGATAAGCACGGGTGGTTTTGCTGGGGCCGGGAAAAAACTCGCCAATTTTTTTGAGCAGAACCAAGCATAAGGTTTTAGGGGCAAAACTGAGGATGAGGCGAGACTGGGACAGCGAGGCTAAATGGGCAATCATTTTTGCCGCCTCTTCGGTGGGGTAGTGAATGAGAACGTCGAGGCAAATGACGGTGTGGTAGCTGCCGCTGAGAGCTTCTAAATCTTGGACGGCAAGGGTTAGCTTGCTGGGGTCTTTGATCGCTTTTTCGGCTCTTTCTCTAGCTTCGCCCACCATTTTCTCGGAAATGTCGCTGGCAAACACCGTTGCCCCCGCCTCAGCGAGCGGAATGCAGAGACTCCCAACTCCACAACCCGCATCGCAGATTGATAGCTCAGCCAAGTTTTCCTCCGTTCCGAACCATTCCAGTACCGTGTCTATGGTTTTTTGGTGTCCGGTGCGGATATCTCGCTGAACCCGGTTCACTTCCCCATCACCATAAATTCTGCGCCAGCGATCGAAACCGGTGGCGTTGAAGTAGTTTTTTACAATTGTTTTGTCGTCGAGAGCGTTCATATCGAAGTTGTTGCGATCGCTTATGTAGGAACGGTTAAATACTTTATCAGCGTCTGACCCGATTGCCGAAAACTTCGAGCAGCCGTCGGTTAAACCGATCCTTGCGATCGCGGAGAGAGCAGGCGCTCAATCGTCCCCAACGAGAAGAGAAAATTAACAAGAAAAAATATTGTGCGGGAGGGTTGCAGATTTATTTCCTAACGGCAAGAAAATCGTCAACTCCTCTCCTTGTTGGGGACGCTGGCGAACGATTAATTTCCCCCCCAGCGCATTGAAGAGATTTTTGGTCGCATCTAAGTTCAAACTCAGACTGCCCGTTTCCGGCTGAAACATTAACAACTGACCCATTGATTTGAGGGAATACGTTAGCGAACCGCCGCCAGTTAACAGTTGCAATTTGAGCTGATGTCCCGCTGTCGTCACGAGAACTTGCAAGCGATCACCCGCGGGGAGGCTGCGGGTAAAACTCTCCAGCAGGCCGGTCAGGACGCGATCGAGCATTCCAGGATTGCTGACCACAGTGGGAAGCTTTTCGGGGAGAACAATATCGAGAACCACATTGCGCCGTCGGGCCTGCTCTTGCCAGTGGGGAATGCGTTCGCGAAACAGTTTTTCGAGGGGAACGGGAACTAATTGAAGCGTTTTGGGGTTGAGAGGAGTCGTCTCCAATTCTGCCGCTCGGAAAATGAGTTCCATGCGCTCGATCTGTTCGGTACATTCGCGATCGATAACCTTCAAGCGCTGAATGACATCAGCCGCCAAGTTTCGGTGCTTTTTCAGCAGCAGTCGCGTCAGCATCCGAATTGTGGTCAGGGGCGTGCGAACTTCGTGGGTGAGGGCCTGGAGTAGTTCGAGTTCGAGGAATTGCTCCGGGGAACTCTCTAGGGGGGAGGTTAGGTCGGCAAGCTGAATGACCTTATCTGATTTGCCGGTTGAGCAGCCACGTTCTCTACGAGTCGGGGATTTGAGGGCCACCGCGCGCTTCTCAACGAGAGTCGGAACATCAGGGAGACACTCGAGTAATTGTCGGGTAAATTGACTGACGAGGCGGTAGTGCGGTTGGGAAGGAGGAAATTTCCGAACGAAAGCATCTAACGGTTCGACGCAATCGGGCCGGGTGAGATGAAGGCGCGATCGCAGAGCTTGCCAGACTTGATGCAACACCTCTGGATCGAAGGAAAATTGGAAGGTTGGAACCAGTGCGGCGTTCTCTCCCAGCACGAACACTACCCCAAACTCAGCCGACAAAACCAAACAAAATTGCTCGCTGGCGAGGGGATCGATGGGAAATAACGGGTACTCAGCCAGGTTTTCTTCAATTTCAGCAGGAGGACCCTCTTGGGCGGCTGGGAGTTTAAATTGGCGTAGGTTAGCTGCTCTAAAAGCTTCTGGGGTAAAAACTCCAGTGCGAAAATGTTTGAGGAGCGATCGCCTGCCAATTGCCGGGACGGGGCCGCATAAAATTAACCCCTGACAGCCCGTTGGAACTGTTGGGTCAATTCGATCGAGCAAGAGCTGTTCCACCGCCGCGATCGCGCCATACCACTCCCGTTCGGCTTTAAATTGCGCTTTCACCTCGCCCATTTGCGCGAAAGGCGAACTGCTCATCTTCTCCGACAATTGGCTTTGTTCTAGAATTTCGCTCAGCCTGGGCAATAACTCATTCTGTTCGAGCATGACGATCGACCCACTTGAACCAACAGCGTTAGAAGGTCTGTTCCTCCCGTGCCTACAATCCTAACCTTCTCCCCCCCAATTTCCACGACCGTAGAACCGAACAGATCTTTCGCAATCTCTCTCCAAAGGAGGTTCAGAGTAGGGGCTGGGTTTCCCAGCCCTTTTCAGAGTTCAGAATTCGGGATTGATAAATGTTCAATGCTCAATGAAAAGTTTCCCCATCTCCCCAATTCCCCAATTTTCCTTGTCCTCCTTGTCCCCCAATTCTCCCGTCTCTCGCAATTCCCCAACTTCCCATCACCCTAATTCCCTAACTTGTTGACTGTCGAGCTGCCCGGATCTTTCCGCTCCATGGGCGGGTTTTGTCATAAACTGTGTATTGGTCTATTTAATGAGAGTAGAATGGAAATCGGGCAAAAAGTTAAAGTCTGTCGCATTAGAGATCGAGTCTCTGAAGAAATTGCCAGCAAGCTCGGCAAAGTGGGTACGGTAACAGCGTTTAAGATGACCGATGGCAGCGGGATTGGCGCAGTTGTTGAATTTGGCGACAAAACCACGTCTTGGTTTTTTCCTGACGAGCTAAAAGCAGTATAAAACGCAAAGATGGCGCAAATTTTAACCTTCCTAGGTAAAGGCGGTGTCGGTCGCACGACGATTGCGATCGCCGCCGCTAAAAAATTATCCAGTCTGGGGTCGCGAGTTCTGCTAGTCGGGGGCGACCCCAGCCCTGCGTTTGGAATGCTCTTGGGTCTTTCTCCGGGAACCGAACCACAAACGATTGGGGCAAATTTGTCGGTTGTTCAACTTCAATCCACAGTTTTGCTAGAACGCGCTTGGGACGAAGTTAAGCAACTGGAAGCCAAATATTTGCGATCGCCCCTCCTCAAGAATGTTTACGGACAGGAACTGAGCCTTTTACCGGGGATGGATACCGCCCTCGCCCTCAACGCACTTCGGGAATATGACGGGACGGGCAATTACGACATTGTTCTCTACGACGGCACAGGTGACTTAGCGACCTTGCGAATGTTGGGCATTCCCGAAAGTGCAAGTTGGTACATTCGCCGCTTTCGTCAAGTTTTTCTCGACTCCGATCTCGGCAAAACGATCGCGCCCTTCGTGCAACCGGTTACAGCCGCCGTCCTCAATATGTCCTGGTCGTTTGACGATCTGACTGAAGAACCCACCAAAGAAGCCGATTCAATTTTGCAGAAAGGTCGGGCCGCGATCGCCGATCCTAACCGCGTTGCGGCTTATCTCGTCACCACCGACGATCCAGCCGCGATCGCGCAAGCCAAGTATTTGTGGGGAAGCGCCCAACAAGTTGGCCTCGCCATCCCCGGCATCCTGTTAAATCAGACCGAAGCAACCACAGCGATCTCTGAGGCTTTTGCGTCCCTCAACATCACCTCCCTTCCCACCCTGGAAGGCGAAAACTGGCAGCCCTTAATCGACGCGCTTCCCAACTTTAAAGACACCGCCAGCATCCCAAAACCCATCGAGATCGACCTCTCCGCTCGCCAGGTTCGGGCCTTCTTGCCCAGTTTTGACAAAAAGCAAGTCAAGCTCACCCAATACGGGCCGGAAATCACCATCGAAGCCGGAGATCAGCGACAAAACATTGCCCTACCCACTCCCTTGAGCGGTCAGCCAGTGAAAGGGGCTAAATTTCAAGATGGCTATTTGATTATCTCCTTTTAGGGTCGAGGGGTTTTCAGAATTCGGGAAATCGGGAGTATATAGATGATTGATTCTCAAGCGTGTCAATCATTACACTCTTTGCGTCCATCTTCAGCAAAAATAGGAAAGTTTCCAACTTTTCTGGAGCAGCAGACGGTTCTGCAAGCAACACTGTCAGCAATGAAACCCAAAATTATTGTCAGTGCCTTGGGTCAAACAGGGTACAAAATTTTTAATCTGCTGAGGCGTCAGGGAGCCGATGTTGTCGGCATCAGCGATCGCCCGCTTCCCGGAGAAAAACGCGACGACATCATCATTGGCGATTTGCGTTCGGCGACAACGCTCATTGCTGCTGGCGTTCGGGACGCACATACCCTCGTACTGGCAAGTAACGACGATTCTATGAATTTAGCTATTCTCACTCAAGCCAGAGCAATTAACCCCCGCATTCGCATTGTTAATCGCTTGTTTAACCGCACCCTCGGTTCTCGCCTCGATCGAGTTCTCCCCGACCACGCCAGCTTGAGCGTTTCAGCCCTGGCCGCGCCAATTTTTGCCTTTGCTGCCTTGGGAGGAAACAAAGCGATCGGGCAATTGCGACTGTTCGAGCAAACCTGGCCAATTTACGAAGAAGTCATTGACGAGCAACATCCCTGGGTCGGACGGCCGCTTAGCACGCTTTGGGATAATCGCTCGCGAATGCTCATCTACTACCTTCCCGCGACAGGCGAGTTTGACCTGATTTCTGCAATTGTCAACAGCAAGCAGCTACAAGTTGGCGATCGCCTCATCGTTGGTACCCAACCCGCAACAATTCGCGCCACGCGCCGCTCGAAGGTACACAAATTCTTCAAAGTCCTGACCAATCTGCGACAGTTTAGTCATTACGGGCAGCCTGTTGCCATCGTCACCCTCGCGTTACTGTGTACGATCCTCCTCGCCACCGTGACCTACACCTGCATTAACTTCAATACATCGCCCATAGATGCCCTTTACTTTTCCGTCGGCATGATTACTGGCGCTGGCGGACAAGAGGAAGTTGCCGAAAAATCCCCAGATGCCATAAAAGTCTTTACCGCCATCATGATGATTGTGGGAGCCGGAGTCATCGGGATTTGTTACGCTCTGATCAACGATTTTGTCCTCGGAAGTCGCATTCGCCAGTTTTGGGACGCAGCGCGAGTTCCCTCTCGCCGTCACTTCATTGTTTGCGGTCTCGGCGAAGTGGGAATGCGAATCCTTCAGCATTTACTGGCCAGCGGCTATGATGTGGTTGCGATCGAGCGCGATCCCAACAATCGCTTTCTCCACAATGCTCGCTCTTTAGGCATTCCCGTCATTTTGGAAGATGCCAGCTTGTGCAGCACCTTGAAAGCGGCCAACCTCCAGACCGCAGCCGCTCTTTTAGCCGTGACCAGTAAGGATATGGCAAACGTTGAGATTGGGTTGTGCGCTAGGGGAATACAGCCCAAATTACCGGTTGTAGTTCGCAATCAAGATCCGCAATTTTCCCTCTCCGTACAGCAAGTCTTTGAGTTTGAGACAGTGCTGTGTCCCAATGAATTGGCAACTCCTGCTTTTGCCGCCGCTGCATTAGGCGGCAGAATCTTGGGCAATGGGATGACAGACGATCTGCTGTGGGTCGCTTTGGCAACCTTGATTACCCCAGCACATCCCTTCTGCGGCAAAACCGTAACCGAAGCCGCCCGCGATGCTGACTTTGTGCCGATTTACATCGAATCAAAAGACCGATTAGTTCGCGGCTGGGAACTCCTGGAATTTCGCCTCTTGACCCATGACATTTTGTATCTAACCATTCCTGCTTCGGAACTCGATCGACTGTGGCGCGTCGAGAATTCAGAATCGATGGTTAATTGACGGGGAACATTCAGACACAAGTCTTAACTGCTATCCGTATATTTCCTCAAATTGATTTGAGCTTCACCAAATCTTCACACATTTGGCACTGAAACTTGATGCAAACTTCATTCGCCTACCGTTTTTCTACACTAAAACAAAAATACAGGCAGGCTTGAACCCCAAATATCTTAAAAAGACAGTGTCATGACTAGCATCAAACAGTTAGTAGCGATCGCGGGAGGAACGGCAATCGTAGCTCTAGGGACAGTTAGAACTTCTTCTGTCCAAGCCATCAGAATCCACTTTGACGAAATGCCCCCATCTACTAACGTTCCGAACTCCAGATCGGAACCCAATGATAGCTCTAGCAGTAGCGTCTTCTCCTGGAAGTTTGACGCGCCCGTTTTGCTCGAAAGGATTGCCTTACTGGAGCTAGAAAAAGACCGTCAGCCGGAGTTTGCGTTTGCTCTCCTCGATCGGAATAATCCAACCCAGACAATAACAAGAACCTTTGCGAATTGGCGCGATCGCAGTCTCAAGACCTCCACCCCAGAAGAATTGCAACAAGAAGAGAGTCAGAACCGCGATCGACTAAATCATTCTCTACAGGAATACAGCTTCTATCTAGAGTATGTGACTCAGGTGGACGTTAAACTTCCGAGCAGCAGTTCGGTTTCTTATCTCGACTATAAACGCTATACAGCTCCCCCGAAAGAAGTCACCGAGCCTTCTTCAAGTCTGGGTTTGTTTGCCCTAGGAGCATTAAGTGCGGGGCATCAACTCTTCAAGAAATCGTGCTAACTACTTGGTCAGTTTTAAATTTTTGAGGTGAGGAAAATGCTGAGCGAACGACTGAACTTGACAGAAAACTCATCTTTAAGTCTAGCCTTGCCAGACAAGCTGCAAAATTCAAACACCAATCCTTGAGAGATCTCCCTCTTTCCTCAATTCCCGAAACAATTCTTCATAAAAGCGCTAAGGAAGCCGGAAACGTTCTACTCTAAAAGCTGGCATGAATCTTAAAAGATTTGTTTTTAGCAAAGTGCTGAAGGGGCTTCAATATCACAATCCGGACTTAATCGGATCGAAAATTGGGGAAAATTTAAGATTGGTAGCAAAAGCCGGGACAAAACCCACCCAATCCAAATCAAACCTCCAAACGCTGAATTGAAATTCCTTCAGCTTAAAGCAATATAAAGTAGTCGATGGGAGATAGTTGAAATCCAATGAGTGTTAAGGCAAGTGGTGGAAGTTCGCTGGCACGTCCCCAACTGTATCAGACAGTAGCTGTCTCGACGATTTCTCAAGCAGAACAGCAAGATCGCTTTCCAGACTTAGGGGAATTGAGTCAATTAACCGCTTATTTTCAATCGGGGAGCAAGCGTTTAGACATCGCTCAGATCCTAACGAGTAACTCCGATCTGATCGTCTCTAGGGCGGCAAACCGCATTTTTGTCGGTGGGTCGCCCCTCGCTTATCTAGAAAAGCCCCCCGAAGAGGCAGTTCCCGCTTTGGCAACTGCCGGTGCGACCGAACAAGGAGCGTCAACCTATATTGAAGATAAAGGCCCTGGCTTTTTCGGAAATATCAAGTCACTCTTCAATTCTGCGGGTGGTGGTGGCGGTCGCGTCATCGTTCCCCCTGGTTTTCGGCCGATCAATGTCTCTCGCTACGGTCCGAGCAATATGCAAAAATCCTTGCGGGATTTATCTTGGACATTGCGCTATGTCACCTATGCGATTGTTGCTGGCGACCCCAATATCTTGGTTGTTAATGTCCGCGGGTTGCGAGAGGTCATTGAAAACGCCTGTTCCAGTGCGGCGACCCTAGTCGCCCTTCAGGAAATGAAAAATGCTTCTGTGGGCTATTTCAAAGGAGACGCAGAAGCTCAAGAAATCGTCACTCAATATTTCGACGTTGTCCTCAGCGAATTTCAAGCAGCAACCCCTTCCGATAAATTGCGCCAGCGACCCTCGGTCGATCAACAAGGACTGCAACTTCCCCAAAGTTACTTCAATGCAGCCGAGCGCCGTCAAAAGTTTGTCATGAAGCCGGGTTTGTCTGCCTCTGAGAAACAAGCAACTGTCAAGGCTGCCTATCGACAAATCTTTGAGCGAGATATTACCCGTGCCTATAGCCAGTCCATTTCTTATCTTGAATCTCAGGTTAAAAATGGCGATATTTCCATGAAAGAGTTTGTCCGTCGTTTGGGCAAATCTCCCCTCTACCGCAAGCAATTCTTTGAGCCGTTTATCAACAGCCGCGCTCTAGAACTTGCTTTCCGCCATTTCCTCGGTCGAGGACCGAGTTCCCGCGAAGAAGTCCAAGACTACTTCTCAATTGTTTCCGATGGCGGTCTAGCGGCGTTGGTTGATGCTCTTGTCGATTCTCAAGAGTACTCCGACTACTTTGGAGAAGAGACCGTTCCTTACATTCGAGGATTGGGTCAAGAAGCCCAGGAGTGCCGCAACTGGGGAATGCAGCAAGATCTCTTCAACTACAGCGCCCCCTTCCGTAAGGTGCCCCAATTTATCACAACCTACGCGAAGTACAATCGGCCACTTCCCGATCAGCATGTTTACGGATCGGGCAACGATCCTCTCGAAATTCAGTTTGGGGCGATTTTTCCGAAGGAAACGCGCAATCCCAGCAGCAGTCCGTCTGGCTTTGGTAAAGATACCAAGCGCCTCCTCATTCATCGCGGCCCTGCAACCAACAGCCAAGTTTGTAATCCAGGCGCACGGGGCGCAGCACCAGGTTCTCTCGGAGCCAAGGTTTTCAAGTTGGATCAACTGCCAGGTGGAAGTAACGGAGCTAGCATTAAATTCTCAGAAAACTCCACCCAAAAAGTTGTTCGGGCAATCTATCGTCAAGTTTTTGGGCGGGAAGTATATGAGGGGCAGCGCCTAACAGCAGCGGAGACTCGCTTGGAAAACGGTGAAATTTCCGTGCGGGAATTTATCAGGATTTTGGCGAAATCGCCCGTTTTCCGGAGTATGTACTGGACTCCATTCTACGTGGTTAAGGCGATTGAGTACATTCATCGGCGCTTGTTAGGTCGTCCGACCTACGGTCGCCAAGAGATGAACAAGTACTTCGATCTTTGCGCTAAAGAAGGCCTTTACGCTCTTGTTGATGCCATTATTGATAGCCGAGAATATAGCGAAGCTTTTGGCGAGGATACTGTCCCTTACGAGCGCTATTTAACCCCTGCTGGTTTGCAAATGCGTTCCTTGCGAGCGGGAACTGTAAGTGAAGGCGACTATGGTATCCGCGTGGATGATGAAGTTACAGCTCGTTTCTTGGAGTTGGGGTCGGCTGACAATTTGCGAACCGAGCCAGATGTCAAGTTCCGCGTTTCCCAAGGTGTCACGGTTCAGCGCGAGCAAACGAAGATCTTTAAGCTGCTTGACTTAAACGATCGGGTGGGCGTGCAAAATGCGATCGCGGCAGCTTATCGTCATGTATTCGAGCGTGATTTAGCTCCCTATACCATTCAAACTCAATTCACTGGCCTTGAGAGCAAACTCTCCAACGGGGAAATTACGGTCAAGGAGTTTATCGAAGGATTGGGATGCTCTGAGCTTTACATCAAAGAGTTCTATACGCCCTACCCCAATACAAAGGTTATCGAGCTGGGAACCAAACACTTCCTCGGCCGAGCGCCTCTCAATCAAAAGGAAATCCAAACCTACAATCAAATTTTGGCATCTGAAGGAATTCGCGCTTTTGTTGGAGCAATGGTAAGTAGCATGGAGTACCTCCAAGTCTTTGGAGAAGACACCGTTCCTTATCGCCGCTTCCCCACGTTGCCTGCTGCCAACTTCCCGAATACCGAAAAACTCTACAATAAACTCACAAAGCAGGATCGCGAGATTGTTGTGCCGAGTTTTAAACCGGTCAAAGTGGGATTGTAGGAAGGTAACTTAGCGCTGCGCGAACTTCACTCGCGCCCAAATTCTGAGTCATGCTCGTGTGACGAAGTCATGGCACAGTGTCCTCTTTTCAATGAGTGCAAACTCCCCTAAATGTCAATTAGGGGAGTTTTTTTTGAACCAACCTCAGCAAATAATGAGGGTAAATATTACAAAATATGAAGAGTTCAGAAAGAAAGCGAACGAAATGACGCAAAATGATTGCGGTAGGTTACTGAGTTAGCAAAAGCGCCCCCATGCTTCCTAAGCCTCAGCCGAGGCAATCGCTAAGCGCCAAAACTCGGTTTTCGAGTCAATTGTAGGGGGAGCCTAGCGTAATTAACTCATCAACACTCCCTTTATTAAATGCCAGTTTAACTACAAATCTGGTTGGGTTTTTTTTGTTGGAGGAATCCATGAGTATTGTCACGAAGTCAATCGTGAATGCCGATGCTGAGGCTCGCTACCTTAGCCCTGGTGAATTAGATAGAATCAAAGCTTTTGTTAGCAGTGGTGAAGGCCGCGTGCGTATTGCTGAAACCTTAACTGGCGCTCGCGAGCGCATTGTTAAAGAGGCAGGCGATCGGCTTTTCCAAAAGCGTCCTGATGTTGTTTCTCCCGGCGGTAATGCCTATGGAGAAGAGATGACCGCAACCTGCTTACGCGACCTCGACTACTATCTGCGTCTTGTGACCTACGGAGTCGTTTCAGGCGATGTTACCCCGATTGAAGAGATTGGTTTAGTGGGTGCGAAAGAGATGTACAAGTCTTTGGGGACTTCTCTTGACGCAGTTGCTGAAGGCGTTCGTGAAATGAAGAACGTGGCAATTTCGATGATGTCTGGTGAAGATGCATCTGAAGCGGCCTCTTACTTCGACTATGTGATCGGAGGCTTACTCTAGAACTAGAGTCCTTTCCCTACTGTAAGAACTGAAGCGATCGCGCGAGCGTTTTTACAAAAGATTCTCAGACTAGGTAAAACAAGGAAACAAAGCTATGCAAGACGCAATTACTGCTGTTATTAATTCTGCTGATGTTCAAGGTAAATACCTTGATAGCAACGCCCTTGACAAGCTCAAGAGTTACTTCCAAAGTGGCGGACTGCGCGTCCGTGCAGCAACCAGCATCAGTGCTAGTGCTGCCAACATCGTGAAAGATGCAGTCGCTAAGTCGCTGCTCTACACGGATAGCACTCGCCCTGGCGGCAACATGTACACCACTCGCCGCTATGCTGCTTGCATCCGCGATATGGATTATTTCCTGCGCTATGCAACCTATGCAATGTTAGCTGGCGATCCTTCCATTCTTGATGAGCGCGTTCTCAACGGTTTGAAGGAGACCTACAATTCCCTGGGCGTTCCAGTTGGAACCACTGTGGGAGCGATCCAAGCCATGAAAGAAGCAACGGCTAGCGTTGTTGGTTCTGATGCGGGTAAAGAAATGGGCGTTTATTTGGATTACATCTGCTCCGGCTTAAGCTAGTCCTTGAGGTTGGCAAGCTGACAGCAAGTAATCTTGTTTGAAGTAAAGGTTCGGGAAGTCAGCAAGTGAGTGCTAGCTTGTTGGAGGCTTATCTTCCTGGCTCAAGATAAGTTTTGACAGCTAGTATTGACTCGTTAACTCCCGAGCTTTGTGGTTCTCACTCCCAAACCTTAGCTTGTTGTATTTTGGTTCTCTCTAAGAAAAAAATTTTAGAACAACATAACTAAAATACGAATTTCAAAACACCTGTTTGCCCATAGATACTAGTTCAAGCACTCTCAAGTGTTATTGCCAGCACAAAAAACCCATTAACCTCAAATTTTTTTGACTTTCAGTTAGGAGAAATTAACCCATGCGGATGTTTAAAGTGACGGCTTGCGTTCCCAGTCAGACTCGCATTCGGACGCAACGAGAATTACAAAATACCTATTTTACTAAGTTAGTTCCTTACGATAACTGGTTTCGCGAACAGCAGCGGATTATGAAAATGGGCGGCAAAATTCTTAAAGTTCAGTTAGCTACAGGTAAACAGGGCGCTAATACAGGTTTGCTTTAGGTATTCTTAGACATCGTTTCTTTGCAAGAGACTGCGTTCGCGGTCTCTTTCGCCTTTTTGAGCATTGGAATTTCTTCTGGTGCTAAACTTAAGCCTAATTCTCCGCAGGCTGGCACGAGGCTTCTAGAGTAGCAAGCAGCAGTCGCAAAGGGTAAGTAGGATAACTGGAATGCGTCAGAGCGTATCGCAAAAAAAGCAAACTCGACAATTTTTAGGACTGATTCGGCAATATTTTATTCCTTACTTCGATCCGGAAGTGAGAGATTGGGCAATCGAAGCGCGACTGCTACGTTGGCTTACTTTCCTTTGGCTGTCGATGGGCTTAGTTGTTTTGTTTTCTGCCTCCTACCCTGTCGCCGATGCAGAGTTTGGAGATGGACTGTACTACTTTAAACGCCAGTTGCTCTGGATTTTTATGGGGTTGTTGGGGTTTAACTTCTTTGTGCGCTTTCCTTTGCGTTACATTCTCAAAGCGGCAAAGTGGTTAGTGCTATTGCTGTTTGGACTAATTTTGGTCACTTTAGTGCCAGGGTTAGGTACAACCGTCAACGGTGCAACTCGTTGGGTTGCTATTGGAGCATTTCCCCTACAGCCATCAGAACTCATTAAGCCTTTCTTGATTCTGCAAAGCGCTAGTATTTTCGGTCAGTGGAGAAAATTAAAGTGGCGCGATCGCGGATTTTGGCTGGGAGTCTTTGCATTGATTCTCGGCGGTATTCTCTTGCAACCCAACTTAAGTACGGCAGCTTTGTGCGGAATGACCCTCTGGTTAATTGCTCTGGCTGCTGGCTTGCCCACTCTGCAAATGGGCGGCAGCGCGCTAGCTGGTTTGACCTTAGCAGCGATTAGTATCGGCACTCAAGAGTACCAACAGAGACGGGTCACTTCTTTCCTTAATCCCTGGGCCGATCCCATGGGCGATGGCTATCAGTTGATTCAGAGTTTATTGGCGGTCGGGTCGGGAGAAACCTGGGGAACTGGGTTTGGCTTATCTCAACAAAAACTGTTCTATTTACCCATTCAGTACACCGATTTTATTTTTGCTGTCTTTGCAGAAGAATTTGGCTTTGCCGGTAGTATCGTCCTGTTGCTCTTACTTTTTGTTTACGCAACGATCGCGCTCATTGTTGCTCTTAAGTGCAGCGATCCGGTGAAAAAATTGGTAGCGATGGGGGTGATGATTTTATTGGTGGGGCAGTCTTTAATCAATATTGGAGTGGCAACGGGTGCGTTACCCACAACGGGGTTGCCCCTACCATTATTTAGCTATGGAGGCAGTTCGATTATTGCGAGCTTAGCGCTGGCCGGTTTATTAGTTCGGGTTGCTAGAGAAAGTAGCGAAGCCGAAGTTGTTTCCTTGCACGGCCGCCGTCAGGAACGTTCGGCCCCGCAGGAGCCACAACAACCGAAGAGACAGCATTCTAGAAGCAGGAGGGGCCGAAGGCGAGCGGCGAGAAGCAAGTAAATCGCGCCAGCACGAGAGGTGCGAGGATCGCTTCGCGGCCGTTAGCACCAGGATTGAGGAGTTGAGGGGAGCCTGGATCGGCAGCTCTATTCCTCGCGTCCAACTTAATGGGACTTTGAAAGTTTTTTCCTCTGAAAAGGACTGCAAGCTTTGCCAGCTCAGGAAAATACATCAAGGGGGGTAAAATCGCCTCAAATCCATACAGATTCAGGATTTCTGCATTTTCGATCTAAAACAATTGATAGATAAGGCTTTCAGCCCTTCTTGGGGGTATTTTTTGTCAAAGTCCCATTAACAGAGTGCCAAAATGGATGAAGAAAGAGCGGCAATGACCTCTACTCTCTACGATCGAATTCGAGACTTTTACGATAATTCCAGCGAACTGTGGGAGCAGATGTGGGGAGAGCATATGCACCACGGCTACTACGGGAGAGCGGGAACTTATACGACCGAACGGCGAAAGGCCCAGATTGAACTAATTGAAGAACTGGTCGCTTGGGCTAAGATAGAACGACCGACCAAACTCCTGGATGTGGGCTGTGGTATTGGGGGTAGTACGCTGTATCTTGCCCATCAGTTTGGGGCCCGGGCGGAGGGGATTACGCTCAGCCCCCGGCAGGCCTCTAGAGCGAGGGAAAGGGCGATCGCGGCTGGGTTAGAAACCGCTGTCAATTTTCAGGTGGCTAATGCCCTAGAAACTCCCTTTCCCGACGATGCATTTGATTTGGTGTGGTCGCTAGAGAGTGGCGAACATATGCCCGACAAACGGCAATTTTTACGAGAGTGCTATCGGGTTCTCAAACCGGGTGGAAAATTAATGCTCGCAACCTGGTGTCATCGTCCCACCGACTCCCTTGCGGGGGAACTCACACCCGGCGAACAAGAACATTTAGAGGCAATTTATCGGGTTTATTGCCTGCCTTATGTCATCTCTTTACCTGAATACGAAGCGATCGCCCAACAGGCAGGCTTTCAAGAGTTGCGTTTGGATGATTGGTCGGCTGCGGTTGCCCCATTTTGGGATGAGGTGGTTGCTTCTGCAGTAGACGCGAAAGCCGCGATCGGTTTAATTCGCGCGGGCTGGAAAACGGTAGAAGCAGCATTATCGCTTGGATTAATGCGTCGCGGCTACGCGCGCGGACTCATTCGCTTTGGCCTGTTGTGCGGATCGAAATAAGTGGATTGGTATAACTTTTCAGTTCGGGCACTTTTGACTTTTCTTCAAATCCACAAAACAACACAATAGGAACTATTCAGAGTCGTGCAAAACACTCGTCTCAACATCATTATTGACCGAGCCAGCGATCGCTTAACCAATCTTTTCCGCAATCCTTGGCGGCACATCGCCGTTGTCGCCATTAGCTTGCTCTTTGGCTTTTTTCTGGGAGGAAGTGCGGTCAGCAGTACTGCTGGTCAGCTTGCCTATTGGGATGCGCCAGCCGCTGCGATGGTTGTTTTGATTGTCGAGCTGATTAGTCGCCTTGTTTATCGCCGCAAACGCAATTCAACCGGCGAACTGACTCGCACTCAGCTTCTGGCTGAAGTCATGAATGCGTTTAAAATCGGCGTGACTTATGGATTATTTCTAGAAGCTTTTAAGCTTAACTCTTAACCGTTCAACTCTTGCTAAGACGAGTGAGGGCCGGCAACCCATGTTTCATCGCTGTCAGCACTGTTAATCTTCTCTTTAGCCGTTTGGATGGGAGCTGTCATTTCTGGAGCGACTAAGGTGGCATTATCCCGTTCGGAGTTCGGGTCTTGGGGTAAGTCGCTGGTTTCGAGATCTGACTCAGCGAGCGGAAGCGTACTTTCTGATTCGCTATCGTCATCATCCCAAGCATTGGGCAGAATTGGCTCGCCTTCAGCCACTTCGATGTGAATTTTGGAGTCGGTATCAAAAAATTCTGCATCGGGCAAATCTCCCAGTTGCAAGTTGGAACCGAGGGATTGGCTGTACTCCTGAAACTCTTCCCAAGAGAAAAACGCACCTTTGTGACGGGCGAGTTTGCGATTTTCTTCATCCAATTGCGTCTGGAACAGGCAAGTGTTGTTGAGATTGGCGAGGCTGAGATTGGCTCCTAAGAGATTGGCCCCAGATAAATCGGCTCCTTCCAAGTTTGCCTGGGAGAGATTGCTGTGCTGGAGATTGGCGGCTGCGAGGCTGGCCCAAGAAAGGTTGGCTTGGGAGAGATTGGCCGCAACGAGGTTGGCGCGATTGAGTTCTGCGATCGCGAGATTGGCGAGGCTGAGATTGACCTCTGGCAACATCGCTTGGTTTAAACAGGCCCCTGCCAGTTGCAGTTGGCTTAAGCTATTGCGAACTCTGGTAAAGAAGCAGGTGGGAGAGAGAACGGCGAGGCGAGCGATAAAGGTTGAGAAGCGATCGGGATCGAACTCTTGGGGAAGATTGGGGTCGCCGCACGGCCAAAACGGAATCGAAGCCGTTCGCGCGATCGCGCACAGGAGCAGGAACACATTAAGCCCCACCGCCGCATCTACCTGTAAGACATTGAACGAGTTATTGAGAGCTTGCAAGCGTGCGTGTGCTTGATGGGCAATACCGCGATCGAGCCAGCAACTCTGAGAATAGATTCGATAGAACCGATACAACCGATTAAAGAGCAACGGGAAGGAAAAAACTTTTGCATTGCGCTGTTCTCGCCGCCGCAAATACTCAATGAGCAATTCTTCCATCTCCGGGGAGAGGATGCCATAGCCCAGCAATTCGTAAAGGTGTTGGGCGACGGCTTCTGGGGAATCGATGGTAAAGAAGACTTCGCCGTAGCGGTCTTGGGTTTGCTCGGTCAAAGCACTCAAACGCTTGGCGATCGCGACAGCACCCAAATACGCCCCCAAACTGGGATGGGAAAAGGTCACTTGAATGGAGCCGCACTCGTGTTTTTGTGGAGTTGCCGGCGGTTGTGCGTCTTCCGGCTCCGAATGAGGACTTTCTTGCATTAGGTGCGGTCGAGAGATTGCATCCCGACGCTCTAATCCCCAGTTTCCAACTTCCGGACGACTGCGGCCAGACGATCGTGCTTGCTGCCAGTTGGATGCCGTTTGAGCCGCCCATTTCTGCGATCGGATAATTTGGTCGAAAAAGAGGGCTGGGAGAGATGGATTGGCGTTGTGGAGGAGAATGTTAGAGCGGATCGCAGAGTCTGGGAAAATCTCTAATTTCCCATTACTTGCTTGCAAAATTTGCAAGGCCAGTTGTTGCATAAAATCGCGAGTTTGTTGAGGTTGCCGTCCGGCCAAAAGATTGGCGATCGCTTCGGAACCTCGGTTGGCGTGGGCCATCCCTTCCCTGACCCCTTCCGGCAGCAATTTTCGCCCCTGAGTTTCTCCCAACAACCAGCGAGTAATGCGCTCGTAGATCTCGAACTTCACCTGAAAGCGATTCATCTCCAGCAAACTCTTGTCAATTAAACCATCGCGGTGCAAAATGCCCAGCAGATAGAGCATGAGCGGCTGATAGACTAAATGCGCGATCGCCTTGGGGCAGGTGCGTCGAAATAAACCTTCTTCTTTCAAAAACGTAAAGTAGCGAACGGAAATCGATTTAGATTGCAGCTTTGACCATTGGGTAAACCACTGTCGCAACCCTTCTTGATCCATCGGCTGGATAACAATTCGCTGCAATTTGGTTTGCAGGGGGAAAATGCTCCCGACGCGATATTTGCGCGTTAAGCTGTCGAGGGTGCGGAAGCGACTGGTGAGAATAATTTTGTGCTTGAGAGGCGGCTGATTGCTCAAACATTGGGCGTGGAACTGCATTAACTGGTCGATGAAAACGATATGATGGCGCAGTTTCTGGGGAGACGGAGGCAATTCGTCTAAGCCATCGAGAATTAACAATAGGGGAGGATTTTTGTCGCACAGCCAGCCATCTGCATCTGTAAAGCGGCCTTGAGGAAAGGCACTTTCTAGGGTCTGCTCAAAGGTTTGCCCCAACGTTGCATCTCGCAAGCGAATCAAAACAGGCATCCATTCGGGATAGACCTTTCGGGCAATTTGGGCTGCAAAAATTTTGCAAAAACTCGTTTTTCCCCAACCCGACTCCGCTTCGATGGCGGCAATGCTCGACCGATCCTCCAACTGCGCGATCGCCCAATCGTGCAAATCAACAGGTTGGGAAGGGGGAGCGGGAAGGGTTTGATCGCCGCTCATTTCGGCGCTCTTAACGGCGAGATAGTCTTCAACGGGGAGTCCCTTAAGGGGGACGTAAATATCTTTGAGCGAAAAGGTGGCACTTAGGAGAGGTTCGCCCAAATCTGCCAGCAGTTGCGCGCGATAGCGTTCTCGTTTGAGATCGATGGCAACTTCTTCAACGATCTCTGGTTCTTGGGTTTCCCTTGAGATATCCTCTAGGCTGCGGGGATTGCCCAGACGCACAAACTTTTGTAACTGGGCCAGAGGGGTCGCATTTTCAGCAATAACGGCGAGCAGGTGGCCGGGCAAGCTATTGACCAAGCGCCGAGCGAGCAGATGGGCTTCTGTCTCCTCCGCACCGTTGGCGATCAGCCAAGCGATCGCTAAGTTGTTCATCTGCTGCACGAGAAATGAATCGCCCATACGTGTTAGGGCCTGTTCGGCTTGAGAGTCGCTCAGCCGCCCCGGACGCAGGGTTTTCAAAATTCCTTGCAATTTCGGATCGCTAAAGGGTTGGTCGGCATCTTCCTCGACCGGAACGCTAGCCCGATCGAGCCAGGGCCGCTTCAGGCGAGCTTCTTGCTCTAAAAGAGCTTGTAAAGCTTGTAAATAGGCAACCTGGAAGGTTAACCAAGTTCCTTCGGAGCGCTTGAGCGGCTTTTTCCGACTGAGGAGGCGCAACAGTCCGACGGTCAACTGGGCAACAGGTCGGGCAATGCGAATGCTGGCGGCGAGAGGCAGCTCCAAAACATCAACAACCGAACAAATATCAAACGGAGTGAGACTTTTGACTTCCATGTCTTGGATAATTCGGAAGGCTACGCCCGAAACTTCCGCACCGGGCGTAAGAAGGGCGTTCAGTTGAATTTGGCGGTCTGCTAGCCACTGCCGAATACTCAGGCTCATGGATTTTGAAAGTGGTGAAGTTAGATCAGGGAAATGGCGGGTGCGGTCTAAGAGGAAGTTTAGACTGAGGGCATTTTCGGAGAGAAGGGATGGGGTTAGCGTCTAATTTTGGAGAAATTGCTAATTGATCTTATTTTTAACCCTATACAATAGGGGCGAATTAAGCCATTTTGTTTATAGGTCAGTCATGGGTTATTGACCGGGGGACGAAGGACAAAGGATAAAGGAGCATGGTTGAAGCAAAAATCCCGCCCAAAAAATCTGCATCTGCGATCGCAAGACTGCTGGAAAAATCCCCCTTTCCCAAGCTCCGCCGCGATCGCCAGCGACCGAGAACTCAACGCATTGTTCGACTGGCCAGGGGAGCGGGTAATTTCCCCCATAACCCTAGCATTTCTCCCCTTCAGCGTCGCCAGAGTTACGGTTTTTTAAGATTATTCAGCCTGTGGCTGGTGGTGGGTTTGGCTCTGGGAGGCTCGAGTGCGATCGCGGCAAAATGGTTGGTTCGACAAAAGCCACCTCAAAGCTGCCAAGAGTTTTTGCCCATGGCTGCCGATAGCGAGCGCTTATACTGCATTCAACTGGCTGCCGAGTCTGGGGAGATCGAGGCTTTAGCCGCTGCAATGAAATCAGTAGGACGCTGGGAAAGCCACCATCCTCTCTATGGCGAGGGACAGCGGTTATTGCGACAGTGGTCGAGCATTGTTTTAAATTTGGCTAAGCGCAAGATCGATGCCGGTCAGTTGGTAGACGCGATGTACCTGGCCGGTCTGATTCCGGTTCGCAGTCCATTATATCCAGAAGCTCAAGTCGAAATCGCCACTTGGACTCAGGAATGGCAGCGAGGGAAAGCGATCGCCCGCCAATTTAACGCAGCGCTTCAACAGCAAAATTGGCCGCAAGCAACTGCGCTCTCGACACAACTGTCCGACTTTGAGCTAGGGTACTGGCGTTCTTCTCAAGCCAATCTTCTGGCTCTCAAGCTGAGTCGAGAACAAAAAGCCGCACAGAAACTGAAGGCGGCGAAGCAAGTGGCGAGGCGGAAAGCGCCAGAAGCGCTGACCCAAGCGCTCCAGATCGTTCGGGAAGTTCACCCCACCACCCATCTCAAAGTTAGCGCCCAACGCTTGCAAAACCAATGGAGTCGAGAGCTACTGCAAATTACGGCGAAGCGCCTCGAAAGCGAAGATTTTGTTGGGGCAATCGCGACGGCGAAGGCGATTCCCCACGATGATGTCCTCTACCCCGAAGCCCAAGATTGGATTGCGCTGTCCCGCGCCTCTGAAACGGCCAAACAAGACAATATCACAGCCTTGCTCGATGCTTTAGAGGTGGTTCGCCAGATCGACCCCAACAGCCCCCTGTTTCAACAAGCGAAAGCGAAGGCAGAGCGCTGGCAATCTCAAATTCAAGGCTAGGGAGCATTGAGTATTGAACGTTGAGCATTTAACCCCGCTCGATGCCCAATGATATTCAAGATAAACGTAAAGACCCATGAGCGATCGCCCTATCGATCTCATTCTTATCAACGATGACCCGGTGTTTCAACTGGGACTACAAGCGGCTTTAGCCGCCTATCCCGATCTCCGAGCGATCGCAGCGGTCGAGCCAGCAAATGCGGCGGACAGATTGACTCAACTCGAAAGTACTCACCCGCAAGTTGCCTTGGTCGAATGGGCTTTTTTCCCCAGCTCTTCCACACCGCAGGAACGGTTGCAACTCTTCGAGCAGCTCAAGGCCGTCTCGCCCCAATTGCGGATTTTATTGCTGAGCGCCCCGGTCGATGCCCAACTGTTGCAGTCGGCTCGGGCCGCCGGGGTTGAAGGGTACTGCGTCAAAGGGATTGCCATTGACGCGGTTGTCGAGGCGGTTCGCCAAGTGGCGGGCGATCGCGCAGCTTGGCCGGCACTCCCCCCTGTCTCGCCAAATAAGAAGGTGTGGGGGCGATGGCGGGCAGCCACCTGTCGGTCCGGATTACGGCAGATTGATGGCGCTCTGGAAGCCGCTGAGTCTTATTTAAACGATCCTCAACTTCCCCTACCCGACTGGTTGTTTTGGACAGGACGGCGGCGAGAGCTGCGAGCGGCCCGCTGGGTCGTTGAAAGGCTCGGAGGCGATGAGACGGGCGCGCTTGCCCCCCCAGTACCCCTAGAAATTTCTCAGAGGCCAGCGGAAGCCGAAGCCAATTCTCAGTCCCTGGTTCCAGCGTCTCCCAATCCTCTGAGCAACGCTCCTTCCCTGTTGCAGCAAACGTTAGAGCAGATTCAACCCGGGGTCGTCAATGCCAGCGGGATCTCCCTGGCCCTTGACATTCTCCGCCCGGACAAACAGCAAGAACTTCTCTACTTAGCCTTGCATCAAATTGAAGAGGTGATCGCAGAGTTGCGCTATCTCCAGATTCCCGCCGAAGAACTTCCCCAACGGCGATCGCAAATTTTGCAAGAGATGTGGCAAGCTTTAACCCTAAATTTCTACAACAAGTACTACGCCCCCGACCTTCAAGCCGAGTCAATTGTCGATCTTCTCCGGCAAGATGGTGCTGCCGTCCAGAGAGCAACGCTCAATCCCATTCCGTTTGTCGGCGAACTCTTCGCTTATTTGCTGTGCGAAACACCCCTCACGATCGATAATGTCCCCTATCGCTATGCCTCGCCCGAAGCGGAGGTCAGGGCAAAAGACTTGCTCGATCATCTCGTTCTTCAAATCGCAAACGGTGCAATGCAGTGGCTTCTCAATCGCTTTCCTGAGGTCGAACCGGGGAAATATCGCCTGTACGATCCTCGCTATTTCTCTTCGCGCGAGATTGCTCAACTGCGGAACAATTTATCTTGGCAATACCGGCGAGACTATTATTGGGAAACGCCCAAAGCGATTTTTGAGAGTCGGCATCGCCTCCTGACCTTGAGGGGGAATACCATCCGTACCACCTTCATCAGTGCTTCTCGCCTGGCGGAACTCAAACAACTTCAAGGAATTCCTTGGTGGGTGACGATCGCTCTAGAAACCCGCGACGCGATCGCGCCTCGTCTCAGAGCTGTTGTCGCGTTCCTCGGAGAAGGAGCGATCTATTTACTCACCCAAGTGGTGGGCAAAGCGATCGGTTTAATCGGTCGGGGGATGATTCAAGGGTTTGGTAATGCCTTGCAAGAAACGCGATACGGGAAAAACGGCCAGGGTCAGCGAAGTAAGTGACCCTAGCGTTCGTTGATAGTCTCAAATGAAACCTGATTAAACCCTTTCGATCGAATTATCGCGGTATAGGTTGGGGTTGAATGCCATAAAACCCAACCTTCACAAAATTTGCAGCCGCTTTGTTGGGTTTCGCTCTTGGCTCAACACCAACCTGCGAAAAGTTAGATGGGGACGGGACTTGCAGAAGGTCACGAGCGTGGATAGGAGCAGGTTTCGTTCGACTCGATGCTCGCCAAGTTTGCCCCAACGGGTTCGGCGGTCAGCACAATCTTGCCTGTGGGGCCGACAACCCAGCCTTGGGCCTCGACGAGCTGCTCTGGGGTAGGGTCAGTCATTGAGATAGTGTGATTTATTGATTAGCATTCTCTATTTAGCAACGCCAAGTTTTGTAATATTTTGCAACCTTACCCTTACAAGCAAGAGCGAGGCCAAAGAACCGTTTTACCAGACTTTGCGCTGCACCTCGAACCTATTTGGGAGCGCGATTGAATCTTCCTCTGTCTTGGAGGTTTTCGCGCTGGGAGTCCTAGGAGTTCAGAAAGCTTGCACCTTGCTCAAAGTCCCGGCGGACTGTAAACTCACTGCACATTAAGTGAGGATCGTTAACAGTGGGTTTAGTCACGGAAGAGTCGATTGAAGTCGGGGCGCTCAAGTGGTTTTATCGGCAAGCAGTGCCGGAAGCAGAGACGGAGAAACCGCCCATTTTATTGCTCCACGGTATTCCCTCGCAGAGTTATAGTTGGTGCGAGATAATGCCCAAATTGGCAGAACAGGGATTTCGGGCGATCGCGCCGGACTGGATCGGCCACGGCTTCTCTAGCTATCCCCAGAAACGCGAGTTTGCCTACACTCCAGACGCTTATATTGAGGCGCTAGGCGCGTTAATTGATGCGTTAGAACTGGGAACCGTTTCCCTCGTCGTTCAGGGCTTCCTGGGGTCTGTGGGGCTGCAATATGCCCTCCGCAACCGCGATCGCATCGACCGTCTCGCCATCCTCAACGCGCCTCTCTCCCCCGCCGCCAAGTTACCGTGGAAAATGAAGCAGTGGGGCATTCCCTTCATGGGAGACATGGTCACCCAAGACCCTTTGCTCGTGGATCGCACCCTAGAAGGCGGAAGCGGTTTTGTCATCTCCGACGCAAACTTAGACGTGTACCGCAAACCCTTCCTCACTACCTCTTCTGTCGGGCGATCGCTTCTCGCCACCACCCAAAAGCTCAATCTCCCTCAAGCGACTGCTGAAATTGCTGCGGGTTTGCCCAACTGGGAAAAACCGACCCTGATTGTTTGGGGATGCGCCGACCCCTGGCTGTCGGTTGAGGCGGCCGAAACCCTAGCCAAATCGAACTCAAACATCGAGCTAGTCAAGCTCAAAGAAGCCAAGCATTATCCCCAGGAACACTGGTCGGCAGAAATCGCCCCCACAATGCTCGACTTTTTCCGCCGTCAAGCCGGATAATTTGCACGGCGAGGGAGTTGGGAATTGGGGAGATGGGGAGAAATTCATAACTCATAACTCGGAACTCTGAACCCCGAACTCTGAATTCAGAACTAAGTTCCCCAAGCCTCGAATAACACATTCAGCAGAACTCACTTCCCTAAAGTTCTGGAAGATCGGTATTCTATATCTTATGTTGATGAGGAGCGAGCAAGTCTTGCCGCGCGAAGGTCAGAAATCCGGTTGCGATCGCAATTTCAGCAATTGGAAATGGTTGAGAGACTTCTCGCACGGCTCGCTTACACCGTTCCTCACCCCTAAATTACTTGCTTGATTGTTGAAATTACCGTTATGAAACATTTACGATCTGTTTTGCCCGTGCTGCTTGCACTGATGATGACCTTTTTGGTCGCCTGTGGCGGTGGAGATGTTGCGAAAGCGCCTCCGACCTACACGCCGGAGAAAGTAGCTACCATTCAGCGCTATATGGTTCCCATCGACACCGCACGCAGCCGGATGTCCGAACTCGAAGACTTGATTAACAAGAAAGACGGCATTTATGTCCGGAACTTCATCCACGGCCCCCTCGGACAACTGCGAGAAAGCACGGGTTTTGTGACTCGCCAATTGTTAGAGAAAGATCGCGGCCCGGCGAAGGAAATTACCGACGATTTGTTTGACCATCTCGAAAGCTTGGATGCAGCAGCCAAAGATAATCTCTATCGTCAAGCGAGTGCAGAATATAGCGCAGCGCTGAAGGATTTTGATGATTTCTTGAGCCTTATTCCCGGCGAACCTGGCGAATAACGCCTGAATGGGTCGCATTGCGATTGTTGGGTGCGGCATTGTTGGAGCTGCGATCGCCTACGAGTTGAGCGGGATTGAAGGGTTACAAGTGACTCTCCTCGATCGGCAAACTCCGGGTTCCGGTTCCACCAAGGCCGCACTTGGCGTGTTAATGGGGGCAATGAGCCAGAAAAAATCGGGGAGAGGCTGGCAACTGCGCCAAACCAGCCTGGAACGCTACGAAACCTTGATTCCCGAACTGGAACGCCTGACCGGACAATCAATTCCCTACAACCGTCACGGGATTGTCCGCTTGGGGTTTGCAGAGAAAGAAATTCAGAAATGGCAGAAACTCGTTGAAGTTCGGCGATCGCAAGGTTGGGAGTTGGAAATTTGGGAGCGATCGCGCCTTCAGGAATTCTGTCCTCAGATTGAGAGCGATCGCACCCTCGCCGCACTTTACTCCCCCCGCGATTGCCAAGTCGATCCGACGGCCCTAACTCAAGCGTTGGTTGCTGGCGCAAAACTTAAGGGTGCGGACTGTCGGTTTGGGGTAGAGGTTGAAACTTGCCTGTCCGACCCTTCAGGTAATATCTGCGATCGCCTCCAAACCACCGCAGGAACCTTGGAATGCGACTGGCTGATTATTGCTGCAGGTTTGGGTTCCACGCCTCTCACTACATCTCTGGCGCAACCCGTCGATCTGCGTCCCGTCCTCGGCCAAGCTTTACAGTTGCAACTCCCTCAACCCTTGGGAAACCGGGATTTTCAACCCGTCATCACCGGAGACGATCTCAATATTGTGCCGTTGGGAAAGGGAAGTTATTGGGTAGGTGCAACGGTGGAATTTGCCGACTCAAAGGGGGAAGTAGTTGCTGATGCGAACTTGTTGCAGGGGTTGAGAGAACGCGCGATCGCCCTCTGTCCGGCCCTGGCCGCAGCCACAATTGTCCGCACCTGGTCGGGGAAGCGTCCCCGTCCCGAAGGCCGTCCCGCACCGATAATTGAGTTTCTTCCCGGTTATCGTAATGTTGTGGTGGCGACGGGGCATTATCGCAACGGAATTTTACTTGCTCCGGCGACAGCACGGATTGTTCGGGAGTGGATTGTTGAGGGATTGGAAAGCGATCGCAGATCTAATGACTCCTGGTCTGGCTATGGCAAATCGCGATAAGTTCCTGGCTGGCGGCGTTGGAGTTCTGACCAAGGCAACAAAAGTGTATCTTCAATCTCGGCACGAACCTTATCGCTGACAGCACCATCAATCTGCATCAGCTCAACCAGAAATTTGTTGGCATCGTAGTAGCGTTGTAGCTGTAGTTTTTGCTCATCGGTGAATTGCCAATCATGACCAATATTGCGATGCTCAATCATCACTTCACGAAGTTGCTGAACCCATTGCGAGCCATTAGTTTGACACCATTGCTGAAAACACTCACTATTACTATTATCTAATGCAGGTAACGCTTCTCTAAGCTTTTGGAGTTTGTTTGTAAGGTCGCAATCGAGTTTGTGAGCATAGGTGAGCGAAATGGAGAGAGCATCAGCAAGAGAAAGATCGCGGGAAAACTTGAAGCCACAAGAGCGAGCAACAGTATGAGCATGTTTGCGAATGACTGTGCTGGCACAGCTAGGACTAAGGACATCGTTGAGAGTGAGATCGAGAAAAAGGTCGAAAGTGAAAATATGGGTACTGTTGCGATCGAGATTGAGGGCAAGATCGAGAGCAAGATCGAAAGTAAGATTCAAGGGTAGGAAATGCTCAGGAGAGCGATCCTGAGTAAGGTCAATAGCACGAGAAAGATAAAATGCTCGAACAGTTACGGATTTATGAGCTTGGACAGCTTCTGATTTTTGAAGCAACCATCTTAAAACTTCTTGCAGAGTTAACTCTGGAGTAGGTAACAAATCAATAGCCTGCTTAATTAACCGAAATAAACTATCAGAAGGTTGTTGTGACTTCACCAATCGTTTGACAACGTTTTGCCAGTGCCAACTTTTGATCTTTTCAGCAAGTTGTTGCGAGGAAAGTTGAGTTAGCCATTGAAAAGTAAAGTGTTCTTGAAATGTCAAGTGAGAGAATGACCACTGATCCCATGTCCGCTGAACCAACAAGCCATGCTGGACTTCAATTGCTTTCAACACCGCAACTCCTTCTACGCGATTAGACAACTGCAACTGTTGAACAATCCAATCAGCAAGTTCACCTTGATCAAACAAGACAAAATTATTGGGATCTTCAAATTTACGAGCAGCAATCTCAATCAATAGAGATTCTTTATCTTCAATACTCAGGTTGCGATAAATTTCAGTACCAACTTCCCAACCATCAATCTGTTTTTCTTTATTCCATTTATCCAATAGTAATTGAATACCTATCTTGTAAAGCCAAGCTCGCTCGGAAGGCATTTCTTCTGCTTCGTTTAAGACTAGGCACATAAGACTCAACAGTACCGGAGTTCCTGTCAGTTCTTTAAGGTCTGGCTGCTTATTTATGGCATTGTCAAATTTTCCCCATTGCTCTTTTGCTTGTACATCCGACTGACCGTTTGCTTTAAACCAATTTTGAACAAACTGCTGCACTTGATTCAAGTTAAAATTTGCAACTTCAGCCAAATCAAAGCCGTTTGCAAGCTGCTGTGTTCCAATTATTTGAGTTCTGCACGTTAGGATAAACCGATTTTTGGGATAGTCTTTTGAAATGTGCTCAAGTTGCTTTTGTACATTGTGTCGAAGTAAATCAGTGGGGACTTCATCTAACCCATCCATCAAGACTAGAAGTTTACCTTGCTTGAGAAAATATTGCAGAGGCAAAGATTCCAGCTTTCGTCGTGCAAGCGTTGCATTTAGTCTTTCTTGTTTTAGCTTGTCTTCGTTCTTTATTATCTCTTTTTCATTTTTTATTATCTCTTCTTTTTTTTGTAATTCGTCGGATCTTTTCTTTTCAATATCTTTAGTTGTTTTTTGAACCTCTTCTATTTCTAGTGTATGAGTTTTGAATTTTTTTCTGCTTCCTTTAATTCTTTTTCTATTGTTTCGATTGCTCGCGAAAGGATTTCTATTTTCATTTCTGCTGTTTTGATAGAAGATAAAATAGTTTCAATCTTCTTTTTGCAATTTTCTATCTCTTTTTTAAGTTCTAAAAAAGAGATAGAAAATTATTTAAATCTAACGCTTTATCAAGCACATTCAAAAAAATCCAATCATCGTTCCGAATTTGTCGGAGCTCAATCAAAATAGTAATTAGATCTGGTTGAAATTTACCATGACACCAATCAACTGCTAGATGCTTCAGAAATGTTGTTTTTCCAGAACCTGGTTTACCGACAATAACTAGCTTCGGCTTTATCTTGGCAACTTCAAAACCTGAACTACGTTGGAAATGCTCATTTATACTTGAAGCTAAACGGCAACGATCGACCTGCAAACGTCTTAAAAGGCTATTGGGCGAATTGAAATGATCCCTTTCAGCTTTATCGAATAACCATACATCAACATAAAGCTGGTTAACCTCAACTTCCTTACCATCCAACAATCGCATTCGACTGTGCTGATGGAGAATTTTTTGGCGACAGTGTTCTCGAACCGTCTCTTCGTCAAACTGTGGAAGAGTTGAAGGGAATGAATTATCGGATTCACTTTGAAGATAGGGAGATGAATTAGAAGATTTTTTAGTTTGCCAAGCTCGATCGAACAATTGTTGATTCTCATCAAGGTCAGTAGACCAAAGCTTGAGTTGAAATTTCCATTGTTCCGCACCTCGACCAGATTTCCGATCTCGCTGGTCAATCATAATATTTAAGAACTTTTCCCCTAAATGCTCCGTAAGAGCTTCACGCACATTTTCAGCAGTCAAATCAGACAAATTGCTCATAGCAAGAAGTGAAGTATTGACTTGCAAATACGTTTTTCCATTGATATCTCGCTCTCTACTCACATCCTGAGTTTCGGGATGCTGCATCAGTGCCTTGACAAGTTTCCATGCTCGCTTGCGCTTTTGAGCTCCGTAGCTGGTTCTCGGCATTCTAGAAATTCAGAATAGGCAATTAGACGTTTAAATTTAGGGAATCTGGGGAATTTAGGACACTGAGATACCCTAGTTTCTCTAAGATAACCTAGTTTTTGAAATGCCTATTGAGCGGGACTTTCAAGAATTTTCTGTGAGGGTATTGGGTGGGGCAGTCTCACCTAATTTAGTGTGAGGATGTCGTTAAGAGAACAGACTGATGAAGAGTACACTACTTGCCTTGACCGCCATCATCACATCCATCGCCGCAGTTACCAGTATCTACCTCGCCACGCTGGAAAATCCAACAGACACCCAAAAACAACTCAGCACCACAAGCAACGCGATCGCTGTTGCTGGAAGTACTGCTCTTTTTGGACTGCTGGATGACGATCGCGACGATCTCGGCACTTCATAAGGGCGATCGCTCTCTTCTGCCAAACTCCTCACAACGTCGGTGTTGGCTGGCTGAGGGAGGGGAGAAAGCGCACCAGATCGGGAAAAATGATGATGAGCAGCACGACCAACAACTGCAGCAAAATAAACGGAATGGCCCCTCGATAAATGTCCTCCGTTTTCACCTCTGGAGGCGCAACGCCGCGCAGGTAAAAGAGAGCAAAACCAAAGGGTGGCGTGAGGAAGGAGGTTTGCAGATTTGCGCCCAGAATAACGCCGTACCAGAGCAAATAGTCGGTGGTTGCCTGTTCGACGGCGACTGGATCGGCACCGACTCCCAATTGCTGTTCCACCAATTTTTTGATGGCAATCACAAAAATCGGGACGACGATAAAGGCGATTTCAAAGAAGTCGATGAAGAAACCGAGTAAGAACACTGTAATCATGCTGACAGCTAAAAAGCCCATTTGACCGCCGGGAAGGTTGGTGAGGAAGTTAACCATCAGGCGATCGCCGTGCAATTCTCGAAACACCAAACTAAAGGCCGTCGAACCGATGAGGATAAACATTACCATGCTGCTAATTCGCAGGGTGGTATCGCACACTTGTTTGAGGGCAACCCAGTTCAACTGCCGGTTGGCAGCGGCCAGGAGAATTGCGCCGAGCGATCCAACTGCACCCGCCTCGGTTGGCGTGGCAATGCCGAAAAAGATGCTGCCCAACACTAAGATAATGAGTAGGAGTGGGGGAAGCATGACCGTGACAACGCGACGAGCGATCGCTTGAGTGCCAATGTCTCGAACTTCAGCGGGGAGTGCGGGAGCAACATCGGGTCGCAGGTGCGCCACAATCAGGACGTGCAAGGCGAAGGCTCCTGCCATCAGCAGGCCGGGGATCAGGGAACCGATGAAGAGACTGCCCACATCAATCCCCAGTTGATCCCCCAAGACCACCAAGACCAAACTGGGGGGAATAATTTGGCCGAGGGTTCCCGATGCAACAATGACTCCCGTTGCCAATTCTTTGTTGTAGCCGTAGCGCAGCATGACGGGGAGGGAAATGAGTCCCATGGCCACAACTGTGGCGGCCACAACTCCCGTAGAGGCGGCGAGCAATGCACCGACGAGGACAACTGCCAGGGCCAGACCGCCTTTGAGCCGTCCGAATAAAATCCCCATGGTTTCCAGCAACCGCTCGGCAATTCCGGTTTTCTCTAGCATGGAGCCGAGGAACACGAAGAAGGGGACGGCGAGGAGGGTGTAGTTGGACATGATGTTGAATGTCCGCAGGGGAATGCTCCCCCAGAAGTTGGGGTTGGCGATCGCGCCAGTTCCCACGCCGATGTAGCCAAAAATCACCGCCACCGCACCGAGGGAAAAGGCAACGGGATAGCCGAGGGAGAGGAGCAACAGAGCCCCGGCAAACATGACGAGGCTCAACCAGTCATAGCCCATGGTTTTTCTCCTCTGGTTCGAGCGCGATCGCTAAGTTTTTAATCGCTTGGGCAATGCCTTGCAGCCCTAACAACACAAAACTGACGACAATCGCGGCTTTAATCGGAGCGCGGGGCAAGCCGCCCGGATCGGGCGAAATTTCCCAAATTTTCCAGGAATTCAGGACAAATCCCCAAGAGAAGTAAATCATCAACGCGCAGAACGGCAACAGAAACAGAAGAGTTCCCAACAAGTTGGCGATCGCCTTGCGCCTGCGACTCCAGCCTTTATAGAACAAATCGACCCGGACGTGTTCGTCGTGTTTAAGGGTGTAGGCAGCTCCCAAAAGGAAGACAATATCGAATAGATACCACTGCGCTTCGAGTAGCGTGTTGGAGGTGAGATTTTCGCCCGCCGCGCGACCGATGTAGCGTCCGGCGACATTCCACGCGCCGATCGCCACCATCAACAAAACCAGCCAATAGGTGAGGCGGCCGATCCACTCATTAATCAGATCGATAATCCCGGATAGGGGGAGAAGGTATTGATGGGTGACTCTTCTGAGTTTTAAGAGCAACTGTTGCACGATTCGCCAAAGATTGGGTCAGCGAACGATCGCATTCGGGAAAATCGGGCGATGGGTTAACCTGGCGCGCGATCGCAAAATGGTGAATGCCGGATCGTTCCAGATTTTAGTCTGGGTTGGCAGGGGATTTTTGGCAAGGGGGCCGCATAACTTTGAAGGTTATTGCTCAAACCTTTGCTGTAACTTAGGGAGTCGGGAAAGTCTAAATCCTTATGGCTTCGTTCAAAGTCGTGAGGCCGCGCGATCGCGATCGCAGTCCCAACGCAGAACAGTTCATCTGAATTTCTCAACCGGAACAAGTATTCAGTTTTGTATGATTTTGATGCCCGATGTTTTTGGCAAGGCGAAGTTAAGATGTGCCCAATTGTTAGCAAGACCTTGTCGTATAGCGCGAGCGCACACTTGCATAACCTAATTAAACGGATTTCATATTACGGATGAAGAGCGATCGTGGTTTTACGAGGATTCTCTGCTGTTGTGCTGAGGATGGTGATGTCTAGACAATGGGTAATGCGATCGTGAAGATTGTTCCTTTGCCAAGCTCTGAACTGCATTCGATCGAGCCACCATGCTTCTCCGTGATGATTTGATGCGCGATCGCCATCCCCAAGCCGGTTCCTTTACTAACGTCTTTGGTGGTAAACCCCTGCTCAAAAATTCGTTCAATCGTTTCCAGTTTCATTCCACAGGCATTGTCTTGGATCTGAATTTGCACCTGTTCATTAACCACTGAAGTGGTAATCGTGATTATATTGGGATTCGCTTTAATTTCCTGGAAGGTCTTCCCTTGATTCGCCTCATCAAAGGCATCAATGGCATTCGCCAGGATATTCATAAACACCTGATTTAACTGACCTGGAAAACATTGCACTTCCGGTAGCTCACCATAGTTCTTGACAACTTCAACTTCTGGTCGCTGTTCATTGGCTTTGGTTCGATGCTTAAGGATGAGTAGTGTACTATCAATGCCCTCATGAAGATAAAATGCTGTCTTATGATCTCGATCCTGACGAGAGAAGATCCGCAAACCATCACTGATATTGCGAATGCGATCTACCCCTGCATTCATTGAGTTGATAATATTGGGTAAATCTTCCCGCACAAATTCCAAGTCAATCTCTTCAATTTCAGCTTCAATCTCTGCATCAGGATTGGGCATTTTTGCTTGATACAAATCAATCAGGCCAAGTAAATCCTGCACATAGTTCTGGGCGGGTTGAATATTCCCTTTCAAGAACCCAACGGGGTTGTTGATCTCATGGGCAACACCTGCCATTAATTGACCCAGGCTTGACATTTTTTCAGCCTGGACTAATTGAATTTGGGTTTGCTTCAATTCCTCAAAGGCTGTTGTCTTCGCAAGCACCTCTTTCTCTAACTCATCAGCATCCGTAACCCGCCCAATCAAGGGACGCAACACGAACACCAAACCAATCGTGGCGATCGTGCTGACCGTAAATACGGCCAGACCCACAAAAATCAAGTCTTGGTTCACCCCACCATACAGTTCCTGGCGGTCCATCTGTACCGCAATGGCCCAGTCCGTATTTGGCAAGGTCTCAAAGGCAATGACCTGACCATCGTAATGTTCAATTCCCGTTGTATCTTGGGCGATCGCATCTTTGAGTAGAGGAACCAAGGGTTCTGGCAGCACCTGCGAACCGTTTCGCAAGGGAAAGAACAACGCTAAGGTGTCCCCTTTCTCTTGGGCCAAGAGCATCTCGCCCGTCTCCCCCAGGCCGCTGGATTCCGCAACGAGCCTCTCCATGTCGGGCATCCTAAACACAGCAATATCCCGGCCAATCCGCTCTTGCTGCTCAGAAAAAATGGGGCTGCTCACCAAGAGATGGGGGTGATTATCAATCGCGATCGGGCCAACCGTAATGGATTCGTCCGTCTCCCCTTGGAGAATGTCTGAGAGGCCCAGGGTCGAGTCAACGCCGACCTGAACCAGAAGTTGGTTGGTGCGATCGAAGCGACTGACCCCCACCAGTGACTTGCCTCGATCGATCGCATCTTCTAGATCGAACAAACTTAGTTCCCGCAACTCAGCCAAGCTTGCCTCGCCCTGGACGTAGTCAGACAGCATCTTTCGGGCAAAGGTACGGCTTGTGACCTGTTCGGCAACCTGAATCTTGCTTTGCCGCACCTGTTCAGCCGCCAACGTTCGGTTACTCAGTTTAGCCTGGAGGTCTTTCTCCTGAGCTGTTTTCAGCTTGTTGTAGAGGGGAATGACACTGACCAATGCCACCACTAAACTGACGCAAAAAACTCCTGCCGTAGAATAACGGCTCAGGTTGCGTTGTAAGCGGTTTGAAGAGTTTGAGGGACTGTTCACTAAGCTTGTTTGATTCAGGTTATTTCCAATTTATTCAGGGTAAACGCAACAAAATCACCCCAAAAAATTGCTATTGGGGATTGTGCCATAGAAAGGAGTTCCGTGCGATTCGGACTGAAAATCCTCTTGTCAAAAGATTATTCCCTTGTAGATTCCCCATTGGTTACTGGCGATCGCCTGTATTGAAACACGATTCACAATGAAGCTATCGCTGTAACTCCCATTATTACCTTTCATTACTTGTTTAGGACTACCAAAAGGAGAAAGCGTATTTTTTGAGGGTTGCTAGCCAGTTCGATTGGAGCTATTTTATTTTGCGGTTATAGGCTGGTCGAACTTTTGTTACTCGACCCAGTCTTTGTCAGATGAAGGAAGTTAGATTAGCCGCCGACTGGGTTAACGAACTGGGGTTGAGTTTTGTTGAGCGCGATCGCGCGATCGCCAGAACGCCAAACCGCTATACAGTTGAAACGCCGCATCCCAAGAACTGCGATCGCGACGCTTGAGATTAATTCGCGCATCAATGCGTTCCAACATTTCGCCAAACCCCAACGCTGTTTCGGCAAAGGGCGAAAAATCCGACCAAAGCCTTGCCGGTGCAATAGATTGGCGAATTAAATAAGTTAACTGATTCCAGCTTTTACTCACCGTTCCCCAGCGATCGCCCTCCCCCGTTGTACCGCTAGGGGAAATTGAAACGCCCTGTTGAAACTGATAGTGGCGATCGCAAACCCGAAGAATGCAGTTTCGTCCCGGTAAATGCAGATCGAAAAAATGAGCGTAATCCTGCGTCTGGGTCTTGCGCTGGAGCCGGTGTTTGGCATCGACCACCACCACAGACTCAAACAGCGGTACGCGCCCCTCCACTCCCTGACTTACCTCCGACCAAGCAAAGCTGAGGGAGCCAATCTGACCCTGTGGATTTTGACAGCGAACGGTCACCTCCGGAGCGAGAAACTGGAAATAGTTTGCCGTCAGAATCTCGATTTTCCCAATCTCTTCTAAAGCGTTGCAGAAACTGGGAATCCCCGCTTGAGTCAGCGTCGTGCAATAGTACCGCAGTTCTCCAAAAGGCCCCGTGCGATACAAGCGCCACCCGCGACTCGGCAGTTGCAAGCGCGCTGTGTAAGGGTCGAGCTGCATAATGCGGGCAAACTGAAGGGCGGCTGGTTGTTTTAAATCCGGGGCGAGCGGTTCCAGCACCAGAACCCCTTGGCGATCGCCCCCCGGCGCAACCACCGCATCCGCGATCGCCCTGCGACGCTGCTCCTGTTCCAGAACTTGCAACCGCTCAATCCCCTGACGCAGTTGAGACATCAACTTAGGATTCGTCGCGAGGGGCAACAGCTTTCGGTACAGCTTGCGCGCCGCTTCCGGCTTTCCCGTGCCTTCATAAACGCGCCCAGCGTAGTATTGCACCCACAGGTTCTTCGGCTCGCTTTTGAGGAGCGGTTTCAACAGGCGCACAGCCGTTTTATAGTCGTGCAGCTCAATGGCCTCGGCAACTTGGTTCAGCATCGGAGGTTAGGAATGATAGGAAAGATAATTTCCATCCTAGCCGCTCTCGTTTGTCGCGTGCAGGCCATCTTCCTCGATAGCGATCGCATCTAAGAGTTAACATTTATTGAAGAATTGTAATTATTGTTCTGATTATGCTCGATGCCAATTCCGTTTTAGAAGTATTGCGTCCCGTCCAAGACCCCGAACTCCAAAAAAGTCTGGTGGACTTGAACATGATTCGCAACGTGGAAATTCAGGGCAGCACAGTGAGTTTTACCTTAGTGTTAACCACTCCCGCCTGTCCCCTGCGAGAATTTATTGTGGAAGATTGCGAAAAAGCCGTAAAAAAACTGCCGGGAGTCGAAGCTGTTGAGGTAGAAGTGACGGCAGAAACGCCCCAACAGAAGTCTCTGCCCGATCGCCAAGGCGTAGAAGGGGTGAAAAATATTGTCGCGATCTCCAGCGGGAAAGGCGGCGTGGGGAAAAGCACCGTCGCCGTTAATGTGGCTGTCGGCCTGGCCCAAACGGGGGCAAAAGTAGGTCTCCTCGATGCAGATATCTACGGGCCCAACGTCCCCACTATGTTGGGATTGAACGAGGCCAAAGTTGTCGTCCAGAAAGATGGCAAAGGCCAGGACGTCCTCGAACCCGCCTTTAATTACGGAGTCAAGATGGTCTCAATGGGATTTTTAATCGATCCCGACCAACCCGTGGTTTGGCGGGGGCCGATGCTCAACGGCATTATTCGCCAGTTTCTCTACCAGGTGAATTGGGGAGAACTGGACTATCTGGTGGTGGATATGCCGCCGGGAACGGGAGATGCTCAACTGACGCTGGCCCAGGCCGTCCCCATGTCCGGTGCGGTCATTGTCACCACGCCCCAAACCGTCTCGCTGTTGGATGCGCGTCGCGGTTTGAAAATGTTCGAGCAGTTAGGGGTCAAAGTGTTAGGGATTGTGGAGAATATGAGCTATTTTATTCCCCCCGATCTCCCTGAAAAAAGTTACGACCTGTTTGGTTCCGGTGGGGGAGAAAAAACCGCGAAGGAATTAAACGTGCCGCTGCTGGGGGGCGTTCCCTTAGAAATTGCGCTGCGAGAAGGGGGCGATCGCGGCCTTCCCATTGTTGTTTCCGATCCCGACTCCGCCTCCGCACAAGCCTTGGTCGCGATCGCCAAAACGATTGCCGCCAAAATTTCCGTTGTTGCCCTGACCTAACCTCGCGCTATTCGTTCCAATAAATGCTTCAAAAATCTTTCTCTCTCTCGACCTTTCGCTGGCGATCGCTCCTCGCTTCCTGGCAGCAGTTAGATTTTCTGCTCCTCATCTTAACCATTGGCTTGACCGCCTTTGGAGGTGTGATGATTCGCAGCACCGAAATCGCCCGGGGCCTCAACAGCGGTAGCTATTTCTTGCAGCACTGGCTCATTGGCGGGATTGGCATTGCGCTAGTGCTAATTATCGCCCGCTGGCGCTACGACTATCTTATTCAGTGGCACTGGATTATTTACGCCATCACCAATCTCTTGCTCATCGCCATCAAGATTCCGGGGGTGGGGGTCACGGTGAACGGTTCGACTCGCTGGATTAACATTTTGGGATTTAACGTCCAGCCCTCGGAGTTTGCCAAGTTGGGCCTGATTATTACCATGGCCGCTCTCTTGCACGCCCGTCCTGCCACCAGTCTCCCCTCAATTTTCCGGACGCTGGCGATTACCGCCGTTCCTTGGGCATTAGTGTTTATCCAACCCGACCTAGGAACCTCCCTCGTCTTTGGCGCAATCTCCCTGGGAATGCTCTATTGGGGCAAAGCCAATCCGGGCTGGTTGTTGCTGGGAATCTCCCCCCTCTTCTCCGTCTTGCTCTACAACCTCTATTTACCCGGTTGGGTTCTTTGGGTGGTTTTGATGGGGATTGTGGCTTGGTTTAGCCTGCCCTGGCGGTTTTTGGGAACCTTTGGAGCCGTTGCGACCAACGTCGTTTCTGGCGGTTTGGGGGGCTTTGTTTGGGGGTTGCTCGAAGATTATCAAAAAAAGCGCCTGATTCTCTTTCTTGACCCAGAACAAGAACCTTTGGGCGGCGGCTATCACTTGATCCAATCGCGCATTGCGATTGGGGCCGGAGAGCTGTCGGGGCGGGGATTGCACCAAGGAACTCAAACCCAACTCGACTTTATCCCAGAACAGCACACCGATTTTATCTTCTCCGCCGTGGGGGAAGAGCTGGGATTTATTGGCTGTATGTGCCTAGTGATTGCTTTCTGGCTGATTTGTCTGCGCTTGATTATCGTTGCTCAAAGAGCGAATGAGAACTTCGGGTCTTTGCTGGCGATCGGCGTGCTGTCGATGATTGCATTCCAGAGTATTGTCAACATCAGCATGACCATTGGTTTGGCTCCGGTAACGGGAATTCCCCTACCTTGGATGAGTTACGGGCGATCTGCACTGCTGACCAATTTTCTGGCGATTGGGTTAGTGGAATCGGTGTCGAATCAGCGGCGAAAGAAGACGTTTTAACAGTTCTAACATCTGTTTCTCTCTCTCCGAGCGATCGCGACGTTGAAGGCTAGAGCATTTTTCCACGAATTGAGGCGGGGTCATCTCGCCTTCCAAGGCTAAAATTCAGACAAGTTTCAGTCTTTCTGAGTCCGGGAATGTTGCGAAAAGGCGATCGCTCATTTACCGGATCGAGAGAAATTTATTCTTCATACAGTCGTAATTCCAATTGTGGTGAAGGCATCAATCGCTGTAAATTCTTCAAAGAACTATCCTGCCAAGTGCTATCTTTTGAACCTTCAATAATCACTTGAATATTTTTTTTACTACGAACGCGAATAACAAATTTAGATAATACTCTAATCCCCGCACTATTAAGCAGCTTTAAATGGCGAACATCTAACGTAATAACAGGTGGTTCTTGTTCAATAATCTTGTTTAGCAATTCCTCAATCGGCTCGTAATCTTTCATTCCCATTCGGCGTAGAGAGCCTTGGAATCTGACAGTTTCTGTTGCTGAATCGTATTCTATTTCGTATTGCTCTCCGGAATCAAAAATTGCTCTTTTATTCATCAAAACTCTCTCCTTTTTATGTCAAATCTATTAAAATAGCCTCATTAAAAACAGCTATATTATCTGCGATCGCGTTATTACATAAGCGGTTAACTGAGAAGATTGAATATTATTAATTAAATTACATAGAAAATAGAAACTCAAAAAAGCAGAAGTTGAAAAATATTTGCGCGCATCTTACTGTATTTAAGGATTTACAAAATCGTACTCAAGCTGAACCATTGTCGTTACAGTTGCCGCCATCGACTCTGATTCTAATATCTCTAGCTTCCAACCTAATTTGGCATTGTAGTCATTTTGAATGCTAATTAATCCCAAGCCGGATTGGTTATCGCCCTCCAGAGAATTTTCCAATTGATGTAAGTAAAAAGAGTCTGGCTCAGCAGACAAAAAATTTTCAATGAAATTTTGAAGATTTATCAAAGATTGTTGAGAAAGTTTATTTTTTGTTGTCAAGACAATTTTTAGTTTGTTTTCTTGAATAATATAAAGTCCAAAATGAATCGGTGAATCCGCATCTTTGCAGCTAAATTTAATAGAATTTTCCAGCAATTCGTTAGCAATATAATTGACAGACTCTTTGATTCTCGATCTGAGCTTTTGACTGTGCTTGCTCCGATCTTGGATTGGCAAAAATGAAGCCAGATAGTTGGCAATAAAATCTGCTGACAAGCCATTATTAGGCCACCACTTTTGAATTGGAATTGATCTTGGAGAAAATCCAATCAGCAAAAATTCATTTCGATCTTCTTGCAGATTTTCTTTGAATTCACCAAATAAGCGATTTTTAAATTGTTTTTTTTGCATAAAAATTCACTTGCTTTAAAGTCTCTAGAAATTTGATCTTGAGAATATTTATTGTATTTTAAAATTAGCGATCGTCGCGTTCTATTTTTGTTTAAGAACCACTAAAGTCAGATCGTCCATTGATTCTTCTTTGCCAATATGCCTTCGCACATCTTCAATCACAACTTCCTTGATTTTATTTGCATTTAATTGGTGATTTGACTTGATACTTTTACAGAGATTCTCAAGTCCATACATTTCTTCATTAGAATTTTCTGCTTCAGTCAAACCGTCGGTATAAAGAACGGCAACATCTCCTGAGTTAAGATGCACTTCCTCCGTTGCGATAAATTGAGAAATATTAGAGTCCAAACCAATGGGAAAGCCAAGATCGACTGTGTCAATCTGTTCGACAGCCCCAGAAGCGCGAACGATAATCATCTTCTCGTGCTGGCCGCTTAAGCGGAGCGTTCCATCTTGATATTCTAAAAGGGTAAAGCTCAAATGTCGATCGAGATTCATCCGTTGGACATTGTTGTAAATGGTTCGATTGAGAATGTCTAAAAATTGAACGGGATTAGTTTCATTGCTCTCAACTAGCGTTCTCACTGCGGTTTGAACCATCAACATTAACACGCCGCTTTTCAAGCCGTGGCCGGTAACATCACCGATACCAATTATGGTGTTGCCATTATGACTTAAAACATCGTAATAGTCGCCGCCAACTTCATCTGCTGTTTGCATGAATCCAGAAACTTCTAGTGCTTCAACCTGATGCAGTTCTTGCTCTTTTGGAAGAATCATCTGCTGCAACTTTTGCGTCACTTCAAGTTCGGCACTTAAGCGCATATTTTCAGCTTGAAGACGTTCATTTAAACTGGTGATTTCCTGATTGGCTTGAGCTAGACGATCGAGGTATAGCGTTTCGCGATCGCGAAGCTGTTTCTTCTCCAAACAAGCATTAATTCGTGCCCGCAACAGGATTGGATTAAAGGGTTTTGTCAGATAATCTTCCGCTCCCATTTCAATACACTTAACGACACTATCGAGTTCGTCAAAAGCTGAAATCATAATGACGGGAATGTTTCGCCACTGGCTCTCGCGCAACCCTTTCAGGACTTGATAGCCATTCATGTCGGGCATAATAATGTCCAAAAGAATCAAGTCATATTGTCCGGTTTCAACCATTTGTAGCGCTTCGCGACCGCTTCCGGTTGTGGTAACGCTGTAGTCTTGAGCTTGAAGCTGCCGGGAGAGCAATTCTTGATTGGCTTCGTTGTCATCGACCACCAGAATATTGCCGGGATGGATCTTTTGTTTGTGATGGCGATTTGAGTCAAACGAACTGCTTTCGCTAGCAACCTTTTGACCCGTCCAAGCTTTTGTGGGTGTTTCTAAAGCGTACTGGACGATTTCAATTTTTTGGCTGTCCGAATTGCTGAGTTCGGGGAGCTGAAGATCGACGAAACGATCGATCATCTCTAGTAAAGTCTCGGCTGCCTTCTTGATTTTGGTAATATCTGGAATTAGCTCGGTGGCTGCTGTTTCGAGCAATTGCTCGCAGTCGCCGATCGTTGTATTCGCCGGGGGTTCTAATTCCAGGCGCAGCATTTCGCCAGCACTAGCCAGATCGTAGTTGTCTTGTTTTTCCAGTTGAGCGGCATTCAGAATGGATTTTACAGAGGAGAGCAATTGCTCGCCATTTGACTGAATCTGTTGCAACGCGGCTGTTACGCCAGGAGTTTCTCGAATCTCTCCCTCTGCTAGTTCTTCTAGCAGCAACCCGCTATAACCAATCACGACATTAATCGGCGTACTAATTTCATGCCGCAAGTAAGAAAGCCAGGAACGTTGCGGGGGTTTAGTTGATAGCATAGTAACTTTTACAGAGGGTTCGGCCTTGTTAAGAGGATTGCGATTGTGCTAGTAAGTTCTCGATTTTACTTAGCAATCGAGGTAATTCAATCGGTTTGGTGTCATAGTCATTGCAACCCGCAGCAATTGCCTTCTCGCGATCGCCTGACATTGCGTGTGCGGTTAATGCCATCACTGGAATCGATTGAGTTTGGGGATTTTCTTTCAGCTGTCGGGTTGCTTCCCAGCCGTCAATCACCGGCAAGCTCATGTCCATCAGGACTAGATCGGGATTTTCGGCTACTGTCATCGACACACCCTCTGCACCATCGACAGCAATAACCACATCATAGCCTTTCCGTTTGAGACGGCGAGAGAGCATATCGCGATTCATCTCGTTGTCTTCCACTAAAAGAATTTTCGCCATGAGTTTTTCCTCATTTCAGGATTACACTACAATCTTGCCAGTTAGGGGGGGTGTTGAATGCGATCGGGTTAGCGTTTACGATCGCGAGCCAACTAAGGCTTCCTGCCGCTCAATTGCGTCTGAGAGCAAAGCATTGACTTCTTGCAGTAGTGTTTGACGGTTGTAAGTTCCTTTCTGGAGGATTTTTTCAACAGAACCATTTAATCGTTCGCGTTCTCCATCGGTCAATTCTTTAGAGGTGACGACAATGACGGGAATCGAACGCCATTGGGGATGTTGGCGAAGGGTGCGAATCACTTCAAAACCATCCATTTCCGGCATCATTAAATCCAGAAGAATGAGTCCGGGAGTCTGAGTTTCCAGCAGTTTGAGCGCTTCGCAACCATTCTCGGCATCAATGACATCCCAGTTTCCTTTCTCCAGTTGGCGGCGCATCATCTCCCGCATTGCTGGATTATCCTCAACCACCATAATGGCGGGAGCAACTTGGTCGGATTGATATTTTTGTAAGACAGCAACCAACTGCTGGCGATCGATGGGTTTGAGAAGATAGTCGGAAGCTCCTAACGCATAGCCAAGATTTTTGTTGTCAACGATCGTTGTCATAACCACCGGAATGTGGGCGACCGCTGGGTCGGTTTTGAGCGCGCTGAGAACCGACCAGCCGTCCATTCCAGGCATCATCACATCAAGGGTAATGGCTGCTGGCTTCAGGGTTTTGGCAAGCTGGAGACCTTCTATCCCGTTGCTCGCACTTCTGACTTGAAAGCCTTGTTTTTGAAGAAAACGCTCGACGATCTCGCGAACGTGGGGATCGTCATCAATGACGAGAATGGTTTTGGCTTCCTCGGTTTCAGACTCAGCGATCGCCTCCTCAGAATCGAGATTGGCATCAAGCGGTTTTTCCCGAACGTAGCAAGGCAATTCAATCGTAAAGGTCGATCCCGCACCGACCTCGCTGTCAACGCGGATATCTCCCCCCATCATTTGACAAAACTTTTGGGTAATCATCAGTCCCAAACCCGTCCCGCCATACTTGCGGGTGGTAGACGCATCGGCCTGCGTGAAGGATTGAAACAGTTTCCCCATTTGTTCTGAGGTCATGCCAATTCCCGTATCGCTGACCTGGAAATTAATCCAATCTTCGCCTCTCTTGAAGGAATGATTGATGGTGAGGAGAATTGTCCCGCTCTCGGTAAACTTGTTCGCGTTGCTGAGGAGGTTAAAGAGACATTGGCGAACCTTGGTAACATCGGCGTGAATGCTTTTGAACTCCGACGGATAGCTCACTCTCAAGGTATTCAAGCGTTTCGCAACCAAAGGACGAATGGTTGCAACCACCTCTTTAACTAAAGGCGCGATCGCGAATGTCTCCAAGTACAGATCCATCCGACCCGCCTCAATCTTCGACAAATCTAAAATATCGTTGATCAGGCCTAACAGGTGCTTCCCTGCCGCATGAACTTTGCTTAAATCGGGAATAAAATCATCCTGTCCGAGATCTTCTGCATCCTCCAACAACATCTCGCTATAGCCAATAATTGCATTCATCGGCGTTCGCAGCTCGTGACTCATATTGGCAAGAAACCCACTTTTGGCTTTGTTCGCGTCCTCGGCCGCAGCTCTAGCGGTACGTGCTTCTTCCGTAATTGACGCCAGCTCGGCAGTTCGCAACTTGACTTTTTGCTCTAAGGTTTGATTGGACTCCTCTAGAAGCTGGTGAGAAATGGCTAATTCGGCCTTCGCTGTTTCCAGATCGGTTTCTCGCTGCTTCTGTAACTCCAAAACCTCTCCTAAAAGGTTGACCGAATCTCCCAAGCGAACAAATTCTTGAGAAGCATGACCGGGAACAGACAGTTTCTGCTTCCAATCACTCGATGCAAGTCTAACAAGGCGCTTGTTGATCCGCTCGACTGGACGAATAATGAAAAGGTGTAGCAAGCCAATGGTAATTCCCGTCAGCAGCGATAAGCCACCGATCGAGATAGCGCGCATTTTGGAAACGTGGTTATTAATCCTCTTATAAGCATCAGCAACATTTAATTCAACTTTCATCGCGCCAAAGGTCTCGCCTTCGTAGACAACCAGTTTTCTAAATGAAATGGGGGTCACAGATTTAGGCAAGTCTTGTCGCTGCCAAGAGACAAGCGATAGGTTGTCTTCATTCGTGATTTCTAGAGCAACAATACTTGGGTCTTTACTGACAGCTTGATCGATAATTGTTTCTAATAAAGGAGTGTCTTGGCTGATGACTGCATCAACAGAGACCGCAGAAATTAGCGAAACAGTTTGTTCTGTTTGTTTGTCTAAGTTTGCGATTAGATAATCAGTTTCAACTTTACGGACTATCTCTCCAGCACCGAAACCAACAGCCAAAACAGTTATCCCCAAGGCTAAGCTAGTTTGCAATCCTAAAGACCAATGCTTTTTGTTTGGATTTTTGTCTCCTAAATTTTCTTGCAACTGAGTCAGAGAAGTCTTCATATTGCCACGAGCTTTCTGGCGTTTTAGGTTTACAATCATAGCACTACTGAATTCGGAAAATCAGAGAGATGAGACTTGTATCGGAGGGAGTGAAACGAACAAATGTCTTTTCGATTATTCCCCTTTATCTTTGCATTTATAAATTGATTGGCTCCTAGAGAGAAGGTGCATTACACTCCGATTGCCAGTCCTGGGGAATGACTTCTGCCGTTAGTTTTTTAAACTGTTCTAGGGAACAGAGGTATCCGCTACAGCCTGGAATGGGAATAACTTGCTCTTTCCCATTAATGCCTGAGACAAACTTAAGTTGGACTGCGTAGGTGTTGGGAGACAATTCTCTTAGCTCAAAAGCATAGTGAGACGCTAAAGCTGGAACGCGGCCGCGATACAACGGTGCTTTTGCGTGAAATGACTCGATCCCCAGAGCAGCTTGAATGCCGAGTAGCGTTCTTTGGTGAGCAGAATAAAGGTGTAGTTTGCGCTTTTTGCCTCCTGATTCTACAAAGCCATTCAGGTTGTTAACCACCTCTTGGAGAAAAGGTCCGCCTGTGATGCGGCCGATTCCTTTCCCTAAAAACTGTTGATGATAGTTCCAGTCCGATAAATCGCTGAGAAGTTGGAGATCTTCCTCAGAAATCTCTAATTCAATGGGTATTTTGTGAATCATTTGAGCACTCAGCGGCTCGTAGATTTTATTGATTTCGTACAAAATTTTGGCAGGCTCTTCGCCAGCATTAAACCCGGTAATATCAGCAATTTTCTGAAGGAAGGGGGCATATTCTGCGGCTTTCTTTTGATAAGCTTCAGATTGAGCAAGTCCTTTGACAAAATTGCGATATTTTCGACAATTTGCTTGCTTCGTCCAAGGCCGCAATAAATTATCGTTTTCAAGAGCAACAGAATGAACGGGAACGGGGGTAAAGGCTAGGTATAATCCCGGAAGTGAGGGAGAGGAAGGATCGTAGCTTTGGGGGGTTTGACCGGTTCCCAGGGGAAACATTCCAAGCATCATGACCTGCGCGCTTTGTAGGGCGCGATCGGTTGAACTGGAACGAACATAAAGCGTTGAGGTGTGGTAATTTCTGCCGATCAGTTGTTCTCGATCGATGTATTTTTGTCTCAACCATTGACCTTTGTTATACATGTCGAAAACGCCCAAAGCCGTGAGTTGAGATTTGCCAATATCCCAAGAAATTGGGTTATTGGGAAGAGAATATTTAGGAGATATTGCACTATGGCGAGTTATAATTGTTACCGCTCGTAGAGTTCCAATTTCTTGATTTTCGCTTGCAGGATTGGCGGCTGTTGTCTCTGGATCTGAGGCTATTTCTGAGGGAGTTGTGGGAGAGATTTGCGTTGAGGCTTCTAAACGCGGCAAGTTTGTTTTTCCCTCTGGCTCGATCGTTGAAGCGCGAGCGCCAAGTCCTGAAAAAATGCCCGCGATCGCGAGCAAAACAACAGGAGCAATGGAAGTCAAAAATTGTTCGAGATGTAAACGTCTGGATTTCGAGGTCTGGTCGTTCATGTTTATGAAAGCTTAAAGAATTGAGGACAGTCAATACTGGGGCGTTTCGTACCTGCTACCATTACTTTCTTTATTCAAAAAACTTAGAATTGTTTTGAACTGCTTCTCGGACAACCTGATAATCTTCATCACTTCCTTCTAGGAAACCATCGACTCCTAAAGGTTTTAATAGTTTTGGATCTTCGATCTCGATAAGCGACTCGCGAAGCTCTTCGGTGACTTCTTCGGAAAGGTTGCTGCGAACAACCCAAGGTCGAGTGACATTGGGCAGTTTCGCAAGTTCCCGAATGGGAGTGTCTTTGGCTAAGAGCTTTTTGAATGTTCCTTCCTTCAAAGCACCAGCATCAAACTGTCGCAAACCAACAGCCGTTCCCACGCGATCGTGTCGTTCCAGATATTCATAGCGACTCAAATCTGAAGAGACAATCCCATTTTTTAGCAAGTATTGTTGAGAGAGAAATCGACCGATGGTAGAACGAGGATCGCCAAAGGCAAAACTTTTGCCTTGTAGACCTTGAATATTCTGAATCGGGCTATCTTTATGAACGGCAATAATTCCGTAGAAGACTTTCTTTCCTTTTTTGCTTTCCATTGCGAGTAAGGACAAATCGGGATTAATTGTTTTTGCTTCAACATAAGAAGCCGGACCGACTCTAGAAAAGTCCACATCGCCTTCAGTCAAATCGCTAATTCCTTCTTCATAAGACTTTGCAACTTGCATTTTTATTTTCACGGGTTTCTCCATGCTTTCGCTCATCTTTTCTTCGAGGGCATTGAGAACTGGGCGAAACTGCTTGACCAACGTCGTGGGTTTCTCAGAGGTATAAACTCCGAACTTTAAAACAACTGTTTCTGCGGTTGAGGCAACTTGCGGTCCGGAATTTGTTGATTCTTGAGCTGTTGGTGTATTGACACTGACTGAAGGGCTACAACTGCTCAAACCAACAATTATGGCTCCAGTGAGTAAAGAAGTAAAATAGCTAACGATTTTTGTCATGTTATTCAACCTCTAGAGGCTTGTATTTATAGTGTTCCCAAAAAAGTTTCTGAGTTTGCGATTGGAAAAATAAAAAATAAGGCCGATTCGCAATTGTTTGGGGTGGGGAACGGGGGAAAGACATAGTAAGCGTTTAGGCAGATTGTGTTGTGGGGCGATCGCTCGCCTGATTGTGTTCGATACTTCCGTCCGGATTGAGTCGCAGCCGATCGCCGGTTTCCACTTGGTCGAGAATGCCTCGAACGCCAACAATGGTTGGGACGTTATATTCCCGCGCCACAATCGCGGCGTGACTAAGCCAACCGCCGACTTCTGTAATGGCCGCGGCAGCGAGGGGAAAAACGGGAGTCCAATTGGGATGGGTAAAGCGAGTGACAAGAATATTCCCCGGCTGAAAATTCCCAATATCTTCGGCGTTGAGAATGACTTGGGCCCGACCTTCAATGGGTGCTTGACCGGCCACTAAGGTTCCTTGCAACGCTTCAGTTCCCGTCCTCGCTCGCTTGGGTTGGCGATCGCGGTTGAGACTGAGTGCTTCTAACTGACTCAAGGTCAGTTGCGAGGGAAGGCGGCAAGATTTCAGGCAATTGAGTGTTGCTTGATGTTTGGCTTTGCGCGCTTTGGCATCTTGGAGATCGGCAAGATCGTCGCGTAGTTGGGGCAGTTCGGCAAAGGTGTAGTAGAAAATACCGCCGTCGAGTTCCAAGCGTCGGTCGAGAGCAACTAAAAGCCGACGCAAAACTGCGAGTTCCCGCAGAGCATTGTGTTTTGCCTCCTCCTTAAGACTCTGGAAATTCCGCGCCCGTTCTAGAGCAAGAGTGAGGGGTTTAGATGGGGGAAGGGGAGGCGCGTCAGACCGAGATTGGAAACTTGAAAAAGATGCGGTTTCGAGCAGTTGCTCGACGAGTTGGGGGGATTCGCTGTAGCGAGGTTGAGCGAGTTCAAAGTCATAAGGGGAGCGGTGGCCGAAGAGATTTAAAAACTCGGAAAGCGAGGCTTGTCCCTCTCGAATTTTAGGGAGGAGAGACATGGCTTGATGAACTACGGTTTCGGGGATTTGACTGAGATAAGTTGCCGGGTTGAGCTGGCGGCGCGTTAGTTCCCGTTGGGCAAGTTTCAAAGAAAAATCTGCCGCAATATTAATCAGATGCGCTTGGACGTAGGTTTCGCGAACAAACTGACCGTGCCATTCTTCAACCAACTCAAACAGTTCTTCTGTCGTGAGTTGAGCAAAATCTAGGGCTTCTTTGAGGCGAACCTGTCGCAGGAAGGCGGGGAGAAAATCTTGACGATACTGCTGCTCCAAGCGATCGGCTGTCCGGATTAAACGCAGCGACGCCAGCGGCCCCGGTTTGCCGGATAAACGTCGTTTTTCTTCCGGTTTGTTGATATAGAGGCGACCAAACAGGGTTGCGATCGCGGGCGACGCATCTTCAGCAACATTGTAGGGCAATCCCAACTCTCGACAAGCCAGATCGGTCGTTCCGCCAGCTTGCCACAGCGACTCCATTAAAGACAGGCTGAGGGGGGTTGGTTGGGGCAGCAACTCCGATAGTTCGTTCTGCGCGAAAACCACCTCATCGGGTTGCGCCCCAGCGGCTAACTCTAGAAGGCGACGCTTCTCTCGCTCGAACAGATCCTGGCGATCGACTTTGCCATGGCGCTGGACGCACTCCGGAGCAATATGATTTAACGGTGCGGTAATATCGCGCGCTTGCAGCAAGAAAAATTGGCCGTCGCGATAGGCCCACTCAATATCCTGGGGCTTGCCGAACAGTTTTTCCACCTTCTGTCCTATCTCAATCAAAGGGGCTAAATCGAGAGGAGGGGTTTCCGAGTCGAGTAACTGGCCGCTGAAACGACCGAAGCGATAAGCATGAGGAGTGACCTTGCCACTCACCAAATCTTCAGCTAGACCGGAGATTACCTCCACGAGCAAGCTTGTTTTTTCGGCTGGATGTTCGGTGAACAGAACGCCCGCGAACTCCGCCGCAACCATTTCTTGAACTAAAATTCCGCCTTTGGCTTCCGAGATGGCATCGCTATAGGCATTCACTCGCTGCGATCGCCGGGATGCGTAAACTTCCTCGATAGCATAGTGAAATCCTTCCCAAGTGACGTTCAAAACCGAGGCAAACATCCCTGCATAGCTTTGGTCGGCTCCATCTTCATTGGCCCCAGAACTGCGAACGGCAACGCAATCTGCATTGAGCCTGCGCCATTGCAAATTAATTTGCTGCCAGTCTGTTTGGGAGAGTTTGAGCCGGGCTTTACTGCAAGCTAGCAAGGTATAGGTGAGAACGAAACCATCGGGAACGGCAAACCCGGCATCCATCAACTGGGCGAGCCGAATGGCTTTGGTTCCAGCACCGGGAACGCGATGGGCTAGTCGTAGGGGAACGACACCAGCAGGCGCGATCGGTTTTGCGGCTAGTGGGGAGCGATCGCGGCCGAAGCTCGCCTGAATTGGCTTGCGAGCACTCAATACTCGGCTTAAAACCTGATGCTGGAGCATCATCAAGCCAATGCTGACAACGAGGTAAAAACTGACTGCAGCGGAGAGTTTAAAGGTAATGGCAAATAGGAAGACTCCTGCTAAACCGTGCAGGCAAACAGACACCCACCGTCGCTGTTTCTGGGAGATCAGTTGAAGGTGTGCAATGGTCAGTCCCCCCAACAGCAGCGGCAGAATTAAGAGGGGATCGGGAGCGGAGAGCTGAGGAATCCAGAGGAAACCATCGAGACTGCTTTGGGCAACGCGATTGACTGCACGGAAGGCTAAGAGAAAGACAAAAACTTGGACGAGCGTCCCTACCAGGTTAAGGCTGGGAGTGAGGCGATGTTTGCGGTACAAACCCATGAGGGAGCGAGATAAGCGCTGCGGGTTGTCGCGCAGTTCTGCTTTGAGCTTGGCAACTTTCGGAGCCAAACGATCTAAGAGAATGCGATCGCGCTCTCCCTTTAAGGTGAGGGGAAAGGTGCCAACGCGCAGAATTAAGACCAAGAGAAAAATGGCGAAGGCTAAATGCCCAACTTTTGAATTGAGCCAGCGAAGCAATTGTTGGAGGGGTTGGCTGGCCATTCCCAGTAGGGTGCGATCGCTACTAGCCATCCATTGAGCGACGTGTGCTTTTTCGGCCTTGGGGGCGAGATATTCGTGGGGAACGGTGTAGCGTCCCAGAAAATCGTAACCCGCGCGATCTAGGCGCAAGCCGAGGATGCTGGAGTAAAAACAACTGCGCTTGTCATAGCAAGCAGCAATAATCGGACGCTTGGGGAGTGCTTCGATTTGTTGTTTCGATTCTTTGGGCGTCAGCTTCCGCAGCGGAATATTGATTGCGTCGGGAAGATGTCCTAACTTAAAATCGCCAGGGTAGCGAACGTCAACAAAGAGCGCGTCTTTATCCTTCACCAAACGCTGCACGTCTGGGGTATCGAGCAGAACGTTTTTGTTGGGATAATTGGGAAGATCCCGCAGGGTTTTGCGCGTTTGCGACCGGCCGAGATCGAGGGGACGGCCTTCCGCAATCCACTTTTCATAACCGCCAACAACAAAATTGCAGGGAATGCCCCAAGCGGTGAGTTTTTCGCACAGCTCGGAACTGCGATTCCCCGAGTAGCAGAGGAGGACATTTTCCTTGCCTTGTTTGAACGCGCGATCGGGATCGCGGAGGAGTTCGGGATATTGAATTTGTTGGCTTCCCGGAATTTGACCGCTCTCCACTTCTTCCGGTTCGCGAACGTCAATAATATTTAAATCGTTGGGGTTCGCAGCCAGTTGGCTCGCCAATTCCTCGGTACTGATACCGCGAGGATGCTGCAACTGTTCGCTGAAAGAAAGGGTTTTGAGCGAGGTATCGCCCACCTTTTGACCTTCTTCTGTGGAAGAGCGCACGAGGTTTGCGCGCAGTCGGCTATTGTCGCGATCGCTCTGAGCGGCATACTGAAGCAGATTGGCTCCCAAAGACAGCAGCAAGACGATGAGAACGCCCCAAAAGAGTCCCTTCTGCCAAGTTCCCAACCTCTGACTCGAACTGCTTTTTCCTTTCACCTTGCGTTGCTGGGAAAAGCCAATTCCTCCCAACACGGCGGTCAGGACAACCAGCAATTGGGAGGCGCTCGCAAACAAACCCACCACCACATCGGGGGAGGGAATTGCAAGTGCTGGTGACATTAGAGCGAAATTGAGCGCGATCGCGATCGAGAGACAAAAGAGAAGGAAGAGAAAAATTTTTTTCATCGCATTGGGAAGCCGACTCCATCGACTGACTTTTCCACTATTAGGAAGAACTTGAACTTTGATCGTGAGTTGAAAAAAAGGCGATTGCGCGCCATAAATTGGCTATTGCTTCTCCGAAAACGGATTGTCAATTTCCAAACAACGAAATATATGCAATGCAACCTGGAGCGCTTATCTCCTCTCGCTTTCGTGTTTTATCGAGCGAAAGAACATCAAGCTGAAGAACAAACCACCTAAATCCGAGAAAACCAGGAATTCCCTAGTTTTAAGCGGGTAGATCGCACCTAACAGGGGAAAGAATTGGGGGTTAACCCAACGTTAACCATTTGTTTTTTCAGTGTATCTGCGCTAGGCCCGCTGCGATAACCGTTAAAATACCGATCTTTCTCTGCCCAGATAGAATACAGCTCAAAAAGCCGTATTTTTACCGATTCTACTACTTTTGTTCATCTATTTTTCATAAAAAAAGCAATCGATATATTTTTTCTTCGTGTTGTTTTTTTATTTTCCGGAAAATAAATCATTAAGAGAATCAGCGATCTCACGCATTTTTTCATTAATTCTGTTGTGCTAATCTGGTTTTAGAAGGCGTGCATCAACGTAAGAATACCGCGTTCGAGAAAAGAAGCGATTAAGTTATAAAACCACTAACTCTCTTAATTTCTCTCACCAAAGAAATAAAAAAAGATAGCTGTGTCGCTTGAGCCAAACAGCATTCAATGATGAATATCCGAAACAATAATATTGGAATTCGGAGATAAGCAAGACTGACTAAACGGATTTCACCATCTCAAGTACTGTGCTCGAACCCAGAGCATCTTATCCCCCACACACTGAACCCGTAATGACTGCTATTGATGTCCAAATCAGCCAGATCGATCGACAATTAAAACGCCCCGAATTGCCATCAACTCAATTAGAATTTTTAGAAAATTGGCAATTTATTCTGGATAGTGCGAGCGATGCAGTGGCGATCGCAAACCCAGAGAAACAGCTCATCTTTGCGAATGCGACGGCTATAGAAATGTTTGGAGATCGGCTCGGGGCTTTATTTTCCGAGCGGGAGGACGGCCAAGCAGGTATTTTACAATCCGATCGCGCCACGCCCTTTAGCATTCATCGCTATCTGAATGCCCGAAGCGTTTGCCCCCAACACGAGTGCGAGCAAGAACTCTTTGTCTGCAATCCCAATCGGGCAGAAGGAGGGTTTTGGATCGAATTGAAGGCGCAATCGCTGCGGGATCGACATGGCAATCTCAAAGGTAGCGCGATTGTCTGTCGCGATATTTCCAAACAAAAATGGCTCGAAGAACAGCTATCGTACTACACCTTATACGATCGGCTGACGGGGTTGGGAAACCGCAATTTGTTGCTCGATCGCCTTAAGGGAGCGATCGCGCGCGCTCGGCAGGATAAGACCTATTGTTTTGCCGTTCTCTTTCTCAATGTCGATCGTTTCAAGCGCCTCAACGATAGCCTTGGCTACGGGATGGGCGATCGCCTGCCCATTGCAATCGCCCGCCGACTCGAAATTTGCTTGCAGCCCGAAGATACGATTGCGCGGCTGGGGGGTGACGAATTTGCGATCCTGCTGGCCAACAGCCAAGGTGCGAGCTGCGCGATCCGCAGAGTCGAACAGATCTATGCCAACTTAATGGAACCGTTCAATTTGGACGGACATCAAATTTTTGTTCAAGTCAGCATTGGGATCGCCACCAGTCATTCCCATTGCGATCGCCCCGAAGATTTTCTCCGCAACGCGGGCATGGCTATGCGCCAGGCAAAACACGTAAATGGGTTGGGTTATGAAGTCTTCGATCGCTCCATGTACGTCCAAGCCGTCAAACGCTTGCAGCTAGAAAACGACCTGCGCCGAGCGATTGAGAATCAAGAATTTCAAATCTATTATCAACCCATTGTCTCGCTGCAAACCAAAAGAATGGCGGGTTTTGAAGCGCTCGTCCGCTGGGCGCACCCGGAACGCGGGAAAATTATGCCATCAGAGTTCATTCCCCTCGCCGAAGAGACCGGACTAATTATCCCCCTTGGGGCTTGGGTGCTGCGGGAAACCTGCCGTCAGATGAAGGGCTGGCAGCGTCAATTCCCCGAAATTTCTGCTTGGACAGCAAGCGTCAATATCTCCAGCAAACAGCTTTTACAATCGCACTTTGTCGATCTCGTGCGACAGATTTTGCAAGAAACGCAACTCAACCCTAGCTGTTTAAAATTGGAGATTACCGAAAGCGTTCTCATCGATAAGACTCAGGCCGCGATCGCCATCCTCCAGCAACTGCAACAGATGGGAATTCAGCTGTCTCTCGATGACTTTGGAACCGGCTACTCTTCCTTAAGCTACTTGCACCAATTTCCCTTTCAGACGCTCAAAATCGATCGCTCTTTTGTTCGGGGTCTGACCATCGGTGGCGAGAACTTAGGTATTGTTCGAGCCATTGTGTCGCTGGCCGGCAATTTGGGAATGGATGTGGTGGCGGAAGGAATTGAAGAAGGTAGCCAACTTGCCTATCTCAAAGTTTTAAAATGCCAATACGGTCAGGGCTATTTATTCTCTCACCCCCTCGATCGTCAGTCAGTCCAAGCAGCGATCGCGGATGACTTAGAACGCGGCCAGCGCGGCGAGCAAGAGGGTCAAAACTCGCTGCTTGATGAGCGACTGTCCCAAGACCAACTCTTGGTCTATATCAATAAACTCAGCCAAGAGCTAACAGAATTAAAACAAGAAAAAGCCGATCTCGAAATTTTGTTGGAAACAACCTCCGAACATGCCGAATTGTTCGAGCAGGAATTGCAAGCAGAAATTAACAAATATCAGAAAGCTAAGGTTGAGCTTCAAAAAGTCAATCAAGAACTTGAAACCTTGTCTTTAGTAGACGGTTTAACCCAAGTGGCGAACCGACGCTGCTTTGACCATTATCTGACGGAAGAGTGGGATAAACTCGCGAGCAAACAACAACCGCTCTCGCTGATTTTGGCAGATGTGGATTGCTTTAAGCGCTATAACGATCGCTACGGACATCAAGCGGGGGATGAATGTTTGCTGGCAATTGCACAAGTTCTGACGCATCCGGTCAAACCTCCTGTGGATTTAGTCGCGCGCTATGGAGGAGAGGAGTTTGCGATTGTGTTGCCGAACACCAATGCCGAAGGCGCTCTCAAGGTGGCCCAGGCGATCCGTCTGGAGTTAAAGCAACTCAAGATTGCCCATGCCGGGTCGTTGGTGAGTCCCTATGTAACGCTGAGTTTGGGCGTGGTCAGCGCGATCCCCTCAGCTCAAAGTTCCCCTGCATCGCTAGTGGCGCTTGCCGACAAAGCATTGTACGAAGCCAAGAGTCAGGGGCGCGATCGCTTTATTTTGTTCTCTAGTGTCCTCTGAATGTAACATAAGCTGTTCGTCATTTAAACAGAGAGAGCGAGATTGAAGAAGAGGGTGTAGGGTCTGGGGTGTCGGGTGTAGAACATCCCAATTTGAATGTACTTGAGCTTAGCTTATCCTTGCTCTAGATACGCTTTCACTCGCTGCTGCAACTGCGCGATCGCCAGATCGTTCGTCCAATATTCCACTAAAGCATGACCGAAGGCCCAAGCTTCGCGATCGGGAGAGGCAGTATTGGTGGCGAGCAGGGGCCAGAGCGCCAACAGATCGAATTTTTGCCTTTTTTCCCCAGACCCCTTCTCCTCCAGGGTCTTTGCGTCTTCCTCGCTCAGCACAGAGAACAAATCGTAAGCCATCTGGAGCTTGCCAATGACCACAGGCAACTGTTCGACGGGAATTTGCTCGGCGAGCAGGTAGGCCAGAGAGGGAGAACCGGTGGTTAGGGTGGAAATAAATTGGAGTACCGGGCTTTTGAGCAGGGCGGTTAAACCCTGAGTGGTTGTCATTTGGACGGTGTAGCGATCGATAATTTGTGCCGCCGCGACGGTGCGAGCTTCGCGATCGCGCAGGAACCGGGCCAGACGAAGTTGTTTGGCCGGGGCGATCGCCTCCATCACGGCCAGAGAGAGCGCATCAACACCCCACGCTCCTCGCTCTGCCTGCCGATCGGCGGTGACGAGGGGAAGAATGCGATCGCAAGACTCCCCCAGAAGTTGAGCGCGATAGGCGATTGCCTCCCGCATATTTTTTTCTTTCGCGCGATCGCCCCCCTGCCAGTCGTAGGGGGGTTCCCACTCCCGCAGAGGGCGCAGGCGATCGACTTGGGTAACAATGGCGATCGCGGGACTGTCGGCCCCGCCCGCCTTGAGGTCTCCCAGAAAATCCGCATCCATCTGCAACGCCGGATCGAGAGCGGGGGTTACGAGCAGCAGCAGATCGGCTTGCAACGCGCAGTCGAGAACGAGATCGCGTAACTCGCCCTGGTTGACCTGTTCGTACCCTGGCGTATCCCACAGGGTCAAAACGTCCCCCCCTGGAGATTGCCAGCGATAGCTGCGAACGCGATCGGTGCTGGGCAACACATCCACCTCGGCCCGTTCGGACTGAAAGAGGGTATTAATTAAGCTACTTTTTCCGGCTCCCGTGCGCCCGACGAGGAGCAAATTGACGGGTTTTTGGGCAACTGCGTCGGTCGGTTCTGCGCGCTCTAAAATCTCCTGTAAGGTTTGGGTTTTCGCCTTCGGGGGTTCGAGTGCGGCAGGAGCAAAGGCGGAAGGTAGGAGCGTTTCGCCCCCATAGAGTGCAATTGACTGCTGGCAGAGGTTGCGAAGGGCTGCTTCCCGCAAAAGCTGTCCAAAGTTGGCAAGCAGTTGCCGTTCGGCTTTGCTGCTAGATCGCCGGCTGGCGGCTTTAGCGGCCGCAGCCGCCGGGTTCAAGAGCCACTGGGCCCAATTCCACGCGCGCCAGAGCTTTCGAGCGGAGGGTTCGAGCTTGCGATAGGTTTCGTAAGCTTCATAGGCTTGTCCCACCGTGACTTGACCGAGAACGGGCGAAAGTTTTTGCATCCACCGATCCAAATCGTCTACCGTTCCTCGAATGAGTCCGTAGGCTTGGGGAATATAGATGTTGAGCAGCGGGTATTTCACTTCAGGGTGATAGATGTGGGCGATCGCGGCCGTCAGCTCCTGACACCGCTGCCAAAACTGCGGCAAGTCTTCCCAAATGGGGAGATCGTCCCCCGTCGCCTCTAAGATTTTCTGGAGTTCCGTTTCCACTTGTTTCGCCCCATCGCTTTCCCCAAGGGAAATTTCTGCTTCGGCTTCCAACTCAGCGATCGCGCCCTCCACCTGCTGCACCATCGGCTGAGTCCACTTCACCAGCAACCATCGCCAGCCAACAAAGAGGAGGATAACAATCCCCCAAATCCAATTAATCCCCCACTGATGGATTTGCCACGCCGCCGAGACGAGCAAAAAACCCGCGATCGCCGCGATCGGAACTACCAACACAACCCACTGCCAAGGTTTTAATCGCACCATGATCCCATATCTGAATGCGCTGACTCCCAACGTTTGTGCCGATCCGGGAGTACAAGCTTCTTTCGCCTTTAGTGTACCGCTTTCAGAATTACGCCTAATGTGAATTAGACAAAAGAAAAAGGAGGCTCGAAGATGGAAATATCACAAGCCATCCGGGAGAACCTCCTGATGAATAGCATAGACTTTCCCACACTGATGACAACAATCTTTGTCCTCGTCGATGATTGGTCTCAACAAAATATGGCTCCTTTCTACCGTCCTAAACCGGGAGCCAAGAAGGAGTTCATGGATTCAGAGGTCTTGACTCTGGC
>Ga0207422_1000643_pt1 | contig 99640 bp, 81 predicted proteins | sample MarCyaLeptolynsp_FD_187757 | JGI IMG/M metagenome (GOLD analysis project Ga0207422, IMG submission 187757) | Marine cyanobacterial communities from Panama - species 1 Leptolyngbya sp. (SPAdes) | ecosystem: Environmental > Aquatic > Marine > Unclassified | place: Panama: Panama City | collected...
GACGGCCTCTTGCATGGCAGTAGTATTGTGAAACTGACTATAGCTTATGCAATTCCCGGTGTTTTAGGTCAGTTAATGGATAATCTGTTTCTTGGTCGTCTTGTTGAATCTACCATCCAGGCAGATTTAAATAGATTCCGAGAATACGCTCTCAAAGCGAACAGGTAATAGGTGGAATACTTACACTTTGGTGGCAATAAGGCAGAGGGCAGAAGGAAAAGACTAAAGTTGTAAGGTAGAAGGAAACGAAAGGTTTCTTAAGTTCGGTCAATTAAAAGTTTAACTGAATATCTTCGATAGTTCTAATCGATGGAGTATCAACCAAGCTTTAAAAATATTGCCTCGTAGAAGAGCCGTTATCCCAGAGAGCGCCTGAACTTCTGGGATATTGGGATTTAAGTAAAGGGCAGCTCTAATGCTATCTTGAGCATCTTTAATACGCCAGTCATAGAGGTAAACAAAGGCAAGATAAGCATGAGCATAGGGGTTTTGGGAGTCTAGTAGCACCACTTGTTGCAAAGCTGCGATCGCACCTTCTACATCTTCCTGCAATGCCCTGGCAAGAGCAAGACCGTAAGCCCAATCCCGATTCTGTTCTGACTGGAGGCGGAATTCTAGAGCAAGCTCAGCCTGTTTTGTGTAATCTTGGACAGGATCGTATTGATTAATGCGCCCAATTTCGTCAAAGATTGGTTCCAAGGCAACTCGTCCTTGAGGTAAGTTACTGGCTAAAGTCCGCAGCTGAGTAACTAAATCTAATTCTGGTGCAGGGGTTGCAGGAGCACCAACGTCAATGTTGAGGGTTACAGTTGGTACTGGTATGGAATAATGGTGACCAGTTTTCCGGTTAAGGTAGGTAGCCTCTAAAGTATAGGTTCCAGGTGCCAAATGCTTAGGAGGCAGCATTGCTGTCTGTTCAGTGACTTGAAAACTGCCCAATAACTGCTCTTCATTTAAGCGTCCTGAATGCAATTGTCCCATAGCAATGCCGTGGTCATGTAACCATTGGTACTGGATAGGGGAAGAAGAATGGGATAAGGGAAGTTCAGAGTTTGCCTCATTATTCAGTTCCCAATCTAAGAATTTTGGGGAAAAATCCGAGTTGCTCTCTCCAGTTTCTTGACTCTTCCAAGTCAGCAGGACTATACCCGATTGTAACTGCTCCCAAGGACCAGACCATCGGTAAGTTACAGGAACTGGCAAACCAGCAGGGACTCTTTCTGGTACTGTTACCTGGTCTAAACCTACTTTAGTAAGGGTTTGCTCTAGCTGCTTAACTTGGATTGGCGGTTGGGTACAATGATAAAGTTGCAGGAAAGTATCATCTGGTAAAAGCCAATTCTTTTGCAACTGGAAATTTGGAGTTTGTTTTATGGTCTTTACTAACAGAGCTTCAGATGGTTTGTAAGCTGCTTCACTATTAGTTTTAGTAACAAACCAACAAAGTGAACGTCCATCCTGCTGCACTTGTTGTTCTCGCTGTCCTATTTGACGTCCATAGACCTGGAATTTTTCCAGAGCACCGTAGTAGTCAATATTATAGTGATTAATTTGGGGTAGGCTTGGTATAACACCGACTGTAGCTTGCAGTTGGGGCTGGGTGCGAATAATTTCTTTAATTAACTGGGCATGGGGTAGCTCTGCTTTCTGATAAGGGTAAGATTGATTTTGGGGACTCAAAGTTTGCATTAGGTAAATTCCCAATCTGCCTGCGATGGGAAAGAGATTGAGGAACATTAGCAATATTGCTAAACCAACAGTGTACCAACGCACTACCTGCCAGCGTCTAGGCCACCAACTCATACCATAGGCTAGGATTACCGACAGAATCGGCAAATAGGGCATGATATAGCGCCTATCTTTATTAACAATGGCTGAGCAGATCAAGTAAGAGGCGACTAAGAAGATTGTTAACCAAGGTAAGGAATTTTTAGTATTCTGCTGGGAAAAGGGCGGTTGATAAGTTGTATTTGAGCTTCCAGAGTGTGCTGTTTTGTCTTGATGCTGCCGATTCCTGAGTTCAACTTGACCTAAGCGTAATAAATAAAGAAACCAATGTAGCAGTAAACCGACTAAAGGGACTACTAGTAAAGGCCAGGAGACAGCAACAGGAAGATCCTGCCAGTAAACAGTCCAAGCTGCAAGAGTATTCAAGGGTGGGTCCCCTTCTGTCGCAGCGGCACCAACAATACCACTTTGGTGGGCACTGAAGAAAAATATCCAGTTGGTGCTGTACCAAGGTACAAAGATCAATGCAGATACGAGTAAACCAATGCTTAACTGAGCAAGGCGTTTCCAAGCTTTGTGCCACAATACCTTTAATCCCACCCACAACAGAGGTACTAACAGAAAAAATAAGGTACTCTGCTTAACCATCATTGCTGAACCAAAGCAGACGCCAAAACCCAAAGCCCAAAGCCATCCTTGCCGCTGGTTTTTTGTATCCCGCCATACAGTCAGACACCAGAAACTTGCTGCTACTAATGCGGTGAGAGAATAATCTAGCAGGTAGTGAATCCGAACCTCGTACAATCGGGGTAGCAATACGCAAAAACCTGCTGCCCACAAACCTACTTGCTGATTAAACAGATGTTTACCTAAACTGTAGACAGAGCCCAGTAAAATAGCACTGAAGAGCAAGTTAACTAGTAGAGCTTGGTCTGGACCAGTACCAAAGATTTGTTGAAAAGGAGCTGTGGCAATATAAACTAGGGGTGGATTTTTAGAAGAGAGCATCCACAAACTCCGCCACCATTCCCCAGAAAACCACTGAGCATGTTGTAGTGCATTTAAGTAGTTGAGGGAGCCAGTGAGGTGATTAGTGGCATCCCAAGCAGGAATTGAACGATCAAGGGCTAACCATAAGCGATCGCACAAAGCTCCCAGTAGCCAAATTCCCCCCAGTAACCACTGTACTCTCAATTGAGTGTGTTGGTTATTGGTCATTTGTTATCTAGCGTTTCTCATTTGAATTAAGTAGAAAGTTTTTGGGAATTGGGAATTGGGATTGCCGCCGACATAATCAGTCTAAGAGAGCCATTGAAAATAGTCAAAAATGCTTCCACCCGAGCAGTATTACATTTTTACCTTCGACTATGCCAGACAGCAGCATATTCACCCCTCAACTAACAGATGATGGTTCCTTCACTTTCTTTTGTGAAGAAATTGGTGAAGCATTTCACAGCACTCAAGGAGCAAAACAGGAAGCACAGCTGAAGTTTGTAGAACCTTGCCAGTTGGCAACAAAAGCTCAACAACCGATAGTGCGCATTCTTGATGTCTGTTATGGATTGGGATACAACAGCGCATCAGCTTTAGAAAGGATTTGGGCAAGCAATCCCCACTGCCGTGTTGAGTTAGTTGCCTTGGAATTGAACCCAGTTGTGACTAGAGCTGCGATCGCATATGATTTACTTAGGAATTGGAGTCAGCTGATACCAGAACTCCTAGCAGAATTGGCAACATCTGGAATTGTGGAAAATAACTATTTCCAAGCCCAACTGCTTATAGGTGATGCCAGAATAAACATTAAGCAATTAGCACAATCAGGTTTTCAAGCAGATGGGATTTTTCTCGATCCCTTTTCTCCTCCCCGATGTCCTCAGTTATGGACAGTGGAATTTATTGAGCGCTTAGCCAGCTGTTGTGCCAAAACTGGGAAAATTGCTACCTATTCTTGTGCTGCAGCAGTAAGAACTGCGATGCTGGCTGCTGGTTTGCAAATTAGCGAGACTTTACAGGTAGGAAATCGGCAACCAGGTACTGTGGCAAGTTTTAGTGCTGCTAATTTAGAACCTCTTTCAGTGCGATCGCAAGAGCATTTACAGACTCGTGCAGCGGTTCCTTACCGGGATCCTCAACTATCTGACTCACCCCCAGTCATTCTACAGCGCCGTTACTTGGAGCAAGCTGCATCTTCCCTAGAACCAACCTCCCATTGGAAAAAGCGTTGGTTGAAAAAAGAATAGATCAATTTTAAAATTTTTGCCGTACCCAGAGCCGATTCAACAACTAAATCTGGTGGCAGATCTTGCTGGAGATTTACCGTTCTAGCAGCGAAAAGGGATGGTAATCTCGAGAATACCCAGATTATAGGTGAGGCGGGCAGCACGATTGTTCCCCAAAGCGTGTAGGATTTGCTGGTAAGCTTGCCAGTTGAGGTGGTGAATGTAACTCGCTTTTCGCCAACAGGTTGGGGAATCGTTGCGAGTGGAGCTAAGCTGAGCATGATCGTAGGGCAATCCCTCCTAGAGCCACAACCGAAGTATTATTCTGGAAGCATGGATTGATCGGGATTTTTTAGACGTCTAAGTAACCAGTCAAATCGAGCTTGTGCCAAGGGAACGTTGTCAATAATTTCAGGAGATAGCTCTTCTGGCATACCGTCTTCAATCACATGCTGACCTTTGCCATACCCAAGGTATTTCACTGTGCCCCGCAGTCGGGTAGACAGAAAAACAGCGATCGCTCGATAAAAACGAGAGGCAAACCCTTCATCCTTACTCAATTTTTCAATTAATTGATTTCGTTGAATAGATAGCACCAAGGAGTTTTCAACAGCCTGAACAGTAGCAGATGGGGGGCGACTGTCCACAAACGACATTTCTCCAACTACAGCGCCACTAACCAATTGAGCGATCGGTTGACCTTGTAGAGCCGCAATAGAAACGGACAACATTCCCTCTAGGAGTATGTGCAGTGTATCGATGGGTTTGCCTTCCTGAATAAGGACTGTCCCAGCGACAACTTCCTCTCGACGACCTGTAGCGATCATCCAGTCAAGGTCATCGTCACTTAATTCACCCAGTAAAAAGTATATTTTTTTCATGACTGACGTCTATTTTTTCATTGCAGTATCAGGAGGGCTTTGGTAACTTCCTGACACACCCTGATTTGAATGTTTTCTTATCTTAGAGTTGAAGCCGCTGATTAACCAGATGCTTGAGCAAAGGTTTCTCGGTTGCCAGGAAAAAGAATTGTTTGGTAAGCTTCTTAATATATTTAACTTTAAATTTACATAAATTCAATATTTTTTACTTAATTAAATCAATGCCTGAACTATGGTATGGGATGTGGTAGGGCAGATCACCGATAAGATACTTCAACAATTGTGGTTCTCAAGAGAACCCCCTACAGCACGGGAGTTTTTGACAAAGAACATCCCTCTTTTATAAGAATAGGGGAAATGAATGATCATTACCCTGATTCTAGCTTCACCTAATTAAAGATATATTTCTCAAGGTGAGAATGCAATGAATAGCGATTCCTTAAGCAAAAAAGAAAAGTTCTTTGATCGGTGGGCCCCCAACTACGACTGCTTGCTTACTACTGTTTTCTACCAGGCTGTCCACAAACGGTTGTTAGAGTACATTGAACTGCCTAACCAATCCAATGTACTGGATATCGGTTGTGGTACTGGTCGTCTGCTGAATCGCCTCGCCAGAGAGTTTCCAGCACTTCAAGGTACTGGTATAGATCTATCGGCAGAAATGATCCATCAAGCTCAGCAGTGTAATCAGCATGGTGTTAGGCTAGCCTATAGGCAGGGTAATGTCGAATTTCTGCCTTTTACTGAAGAACAGTTTGATGCAGTTTTTAGTACCATCAGCTTTTTGCATTACCTAAATCCCCGACAGGTTCTGTTAGAAGTTAAACGGGTATTGTGCCCCAGTGGACGTTTTTACTTAGTTGACACTGCTCCCAGAGAAAAGATAGGTGCTGACTACATTCCTTTTTTTTCTGGTGGTCTACGATTTTATAGTTACCAGCGACGGGAGCAACTTGCTAGAGCAGCAGGATTGGAATGTTTTGGTCATCACTATCTTTTAGGCTCAGTGCTACTGACAGTTTTGGGTACCTAAACTTTTGCTTCGAGAGATTTGAGATATTCAGTATTAACCCCTGAGTCCCTTATCATGGATATTTTACCAGTACGGGCTATTTCACGGATACCAAATTTGTTGAGCACTTGAACAATGGCCACCATTTTACCTGGGTCTCCCGCTACTTCTAAAGTGAGTGACTCCTCGGCAATATCTACTACTCGTGCGCGAAATACCTGAGATAATTCAATGATCTCTGAGCGTGTTGAGCTAGTAGCATTAACTTTAAGTAACATTAATTCCCGCTCAACACAAGGCTTTGTAGTAATGTCTTGTACTTTAAGCACATTGATTAATTTGTAAAGTTGTTTGGTTAGCTGCTCAATACTGCGGTCATCTCCTGGTACCACCATCGTAATTCGGGAGATGCCACCCTGCTCGGCTTGACCAACAGCTAGACTTTCAATATTGAAGCCTCGACGGGCAAATAGACCGGCAATACGAGTTAGGACACCGGCTTCATCTTCAACTAGAACCGAAAGGGTGTGTTTCATTGGTTACAACTAGGGTAGTGCTGACGCTACGAGTTAGCAACAGTTTCTATTGGTAGCGCGTTGACTTTCTATTTTATCGCGGTCTCCAGTGACAATAAAACTGTTGCCTACTTACAAGTCAGAAGGGAAGAGGGAAAGAAATTGTTTCTTCCATTCGTAGCGGTTGGTGCGCCGCCCGTTGGCGCTTTCAATAAAAGTCCCTTACGGCAAAGCTGACGAGTGTCAGAAAACCTTTAAGTATTCTTTCACTGCCCTAAACAATCCCATCTGTAGAGCATCAGCGATGAGAGCATGACCAATGGAGACTTCAAGAATTCCGGGAATAGAGCAAAATTTTGCCAGGTTCTGTAGATTCAAATCATGTCCAGCGTTGACTCCTAAGCCAATGGTTTGAGCCTTGTGAGCAGCTGCTGCATACTGTCTAAAAACGGGTTCTACATTACCATTTTCAAACGCAGCTGCATAGGGTTCGGTATAAAGCTCAATTCGCTGTGCACCAACTTCTTTAGCATGTTGAATCTGCGCTAAATCAGGCTCTAGGAAAAGACTAACTCTAACTCCCAAATCTCTCAATTCTTCAATAACCGGGATTAGCCGTTGGCTATCTTTAACTAGATTCCAACCATGGTCTGAGGTAAAAGTATCAGGAGTGTCAGGTACTAAAGTACACTGGGTTGGCTTGACCTGACGCACTATTGCCATAAATGGCGGTTGGAATGGATTTCCTTCAATGTTGAACTCCACTGTGAGTATCTGAGCGAGTTTATAAACGTCATCAGGTCTAATATGACGCTGATCTGGACGGGGATGAACTGTGATGCCGTGGGCACCAGCCTTGATACAGGTGAGTGCAGCTTCAGTGACGCTAGGTATACCCAGATTACGAGAATTTCTGATTAAGGCAATCTTGTTGAGGTTAACGCTGAGATTAGTCATATATAGCGTTTCTCCTTTAATCGGTTAAATCTAAGCGCATCTCATTGCTTTGTTGGAAGCCAAGGCGATCGTATACTGGTTTACCTAATGGGGAAGCATGGAGGATTGCTCGTGTGCAACCAAGTAATTTTAGATAGTCGCACGCCAGTAATGTTAGTTTTTTGGCAAGTCCCTGATTTCTGTAAGGCAGCTCAACATAGACATTCCAGATATAGCCATATTTACGGTATTCCTTTACCAGGATATTGGGGTAAAGACCGCTAAAGAGCTGACAACTAGCAGAACCGACAACTAAATTACCAACTTCCGCGACAAAAGCCTTGTAGTATAGCTCCTGACGAGCCTGGTTAATGAACCCGAGTGTCAACTCAAGCCAATCAGATCTGATAGATTCAGTTGGAACATTGTTGTCCCGCCACATGTGATAGAAGTGTTGGGCAATTAGACTGTCTTCTTGGGGAGTTGTCTCCCGAAAATTGACATTTTCTGGCGTCAGAATTTTGGAGCGCATCTACAATAATTCAGAGGGTAAGCAGCTTTTGTTACAGGATAAATCGTTGAAATCGTATAAGACAAGTTGTCACATTTTTTGCCAGCGACATAAATCTTAAAAATTACTGATCAATCTACTAACAACGATGTTTTTTTGAGTAAACTAAAATCTAGGTAATATATCTCAAGTAAGTTCTCTATGCACTAGATTAGCCGCCTGCTTTTGACATGATTAGTCGTTTACCTAAAAACTAGCAGGTACTAACATCTAGCTATCTCAATAAGCCAAGAAACAGTTTCAGAGTCTTTCCAGCTAGACAAAAACACTAAATATTTAGGAGAACTACTGTGAATTTGAAAGACATAAAACCAGAGCAATTTTATGTAATTGCAACCCTCATCGCTATGAATATGCTCGTTTTCACAGCTCTACTCTCAAAGTTATAAATCTCTGTATTCTGCTTGTTTGAGCGTGATTTGTTATTGTTAAATTTGGAATCCATTCCTAATTAAGAACAATATGTTGGAGTATCTTCCTCCACTCAATGATCACAACCTACCCTATCCGGATACAATTCATCCGATCGTAGTCCATTTCGTGATTGCAATGATCTTATTTGCAGTACTATGTGATGCGATCGGTTACTTTACTCGGAATGTTCGTCTGTATGAAGTGAGTTGGTGGAATTTATTTTTTGCCACGATTTCTATCTTCATTGCAGTTATTTTTGGCCAGGTTGAAGCGGGATTAGCAGAACCCTATACAGCAGTAGAGTCAACCTTGAACTTGCACACACTGATTGGTTGGTCTCTATCGGGAATTCTGGCAGGGGTGACAGCATGGCGGTACATCATTCGTTCTCGCAACCCCAAAGAGTTACCTATGTCTTTTCTGGGGGTAGGTTTATTATTAACGGGCTTAGTATTGTTCCAGGTTTACCTAGGTGACTTACTCGTTTGGGTGTATGGATTGCATACGGGTCCAGTGGTAGAAGCAACTAGGGAGGGCTTTTTGCAATGAGTTCAGACCTAATTAACCAACTCGCCAATCAATGGGGAGCCAATGGTTTGCCTTACCCGATCGCAATTCACCCCAATTTAGTACATTTGACTCTTGGTTTATTTATCGTTGCGATCGCTTTTGATATTGTCGGAGTCTTATTCCCCTTAGAAAAACCGATTTTCAAACTATTGGCAATTCCTGCCACCAGATCCAATTTTTTTGATGTGGGTTGGTACAATATGCTGGCAGCGGCAGTGGTAACTTTCTTTACGGTTGCAGCGGGTTTCTATGAAATCATGCTGGCAGAACCACCCACAGAAGTTAAAAGTGCTTGGGGATTACAGGCAATGGAAACCATGCTTTGGCATGGAGTTGGTGGAGTCTTGCTGCTGCTGCTAATTGTAGGGATGACTGTCTGGCGAGGGTTTCAACGATTTATTTGGCGTAAGGATAGAGCCCAACAGGTACAATGGACTTATCTGTTAGCGGGACTGGGGATTTTTGCCCTGATGTTCGTTCACGGTACATTAGGAGCGCAACTGGCGGCAGATTTTGGTGTACACATTAGCGCTGATCGCCTCCTGAGACTTGGTAAAGATCCAAACCTGCTATTGAAATAATAAAGCTATGAAGACTCGCACGATTTTGACTTTGGTTGTCGTTGCGATTGCCCTTGCCATTATTAGTCTGTGGATGGGTAAACAGGCTTACTCCTGGCTTCCCCCTCAGGCTACGGCGGAATCGCTGCTAATTGATGATTTATTTAGTTTCCTGGTGACTCTGGGAACCTTTATTTTCTTAGGGGTGGTAGGAGTTTTAATCTACGCAGTCTTGTTTCAACAGGCAGGCAAATATGATTTCACCGATGGTCCACCGATTGAAGGCAATATCACCTTAGAAATTGTCTGGACAGTGATTCCCTTTGCTTTAGTAATTTGGATTGCTGCCTACAGCTATCAAGTCTATGACCAGATGTCGATTTTAGGACCGATGCAGCATGCTCATCTGGCAAGTGCTGAGGCGGCAACGATGGCTAATGGAGCTAGCAAAGGGGAAAAGATGCAACCCATCGAAGTTTTATCTCGCCAGTGGGTGTGGGAATTTCACTATCCTCAGCAAAATGTTACAAGTACAGAGCTGCATTTACCCAATAACCAACGGATCAAATTGGTACTCAAATCCGAAGATGTGTTACATGGGTTTTATATTCCTGCCTTTCGGATCAAGCAAGATATTACCCCCAATCAGGCGATCAACTTTGAATTTACACCCATTCGTGAAGGCAGATATCGGCTGCGGGATTCTCAATACAGTGGGACTTACTTTGCCGCGATGCAGGCGGATGTAGTAGTAGAGTCACCCCAAGCTTACCAGCAGTGGCTAGCTGAGATAGCAGCTCAACCCCCTCAAGCTGCCTATAATCCAGCATTTGAGGAATATCGCCAAAGGTCTCAAACAAAAAACCAGACAGCCTGGAAAACGATTGTTCCTGCTGCACCTCCTGTAGTTAATTACTCAGGTTCACCTGTTGAGAAACAGGAGGCAGGAGGCAGAAGGCAGGAGGCAGGAGGCTAGGAAGGAAGTAAAAGGAAGGTAGGAAATAGTGTTATGGCGTTTCCAGATGAGTTGTAAACCTAGATTGTCGTTTTTTTAGAAAAAAACTTCTGTATTCTTTGCTCCTGACTCCTGACTCCTTTTACACGCTATTCAATGTTCACATACCATTCTCCAAAAGCTATATGAGCAATCTTTCTTCTGTTGAAGCTATTACTTCCCAGAGTGAGCAGCCGTCTCCAGGGACTCCCGAGGACTGGAAGCGGTTTTTTAGCTTTAGCACCGATCACAAAGTGATTGGCATTCAGTACATTGTTACTTCCTTTTTCTTCTTCCTCGTCGGCGGTATCTTTGCCATGATCGTTCGGGGAGAATTAATCACCCCAGAGGCAGATCTAGTTGATCGCACGGTCTATAATGCCATGTTTACCCTGCATGGTACGGTTATGCTGTTTTTATGGACCTTTCCCGTACTAGCAGGGTTAGCCAATTATCTCGTTCCTCTGATGATTGGGGCCAGAGATATGGCATTTCCTCGGTTGAATGCGGTTGCCTTTTGGATGGTGCCTGTCTTTGGGGTAGTCTTGATGGCAAGCTTTTTAGTTCCAGGGGGTCCAGCTCAGGCAGGCTGGTGGTCTTATCCACCTGTGAGTTTACAAAACCCCACAGGCAATTTAATTAGTGGTCAGTTCCTCTGGCTATTAGCGGTGGCACTTTCAGGTGTGTCATCCATTATGGGAGCCGTCAACATTGTAACGACAATCTTTCGCATGCGATCGCCAGGCATGACCTTCTTCCGGATGCCTATTTTTGTCTGGACTGTACTTAGTGCTCAATCTATTCAATTATTTGGCTTACCTGCTCTCACTGCGGGAGCGATTATGCTGTTATTTGATTTAACGGTAGGCACTAGCTTTTTTGACCCGGCGAAAGGGGGCGATCCGATCTTATTCCAGCACTTTTTCTGGTTTTACTCTCATCCGGCAGTTTATGTGATAATTCTACCAATTTTTGGCATTTTTTCCGAAATTTTCCCGGTTTACGCCCGCAAGCCCCTTTTTGGTTATAAGGTGGTGGCTATTTCCTCCCTGATTATTGTGGCACTGAGTGCTGTGGTTTGGGTACATCACATGTTTGCTAGTGGGACTCCTGGCTGGATGCGGATGCTATTTATGTTCTCTACCATGCTGATTTCTGTACCCACTGGCATCAAGGTCTTTGCCTGGGTAGCAACTATTTGGGGAGGTAAACTCAGACTCACCAGCGCCATGTTATTTGGAGTGGGTGGCTTGGTAATGTTTGTATTTGCTGGTATCACCGGCATTATGTTAGCCGCTGTTCCGGTGGATATTCATGTTAACAACACCTATTTTGTCGTAGGACACTTTCACTACGTTATCTATGGTGCAACTGTTATGGGAATCTATGCTGCGTTCTATCATTGGTTCCCTAAAATGACAGGCCGTATGTACAATGAAGGGTTAGGAAAACTACATTTTGTGTTGACATTCATTGGAGCCAATCTCAACTTCTTCCCCATGCATCCCTTAGGATTACAAGGTATGCCGCGACGGGTGGCTTCTTACGATCCCGAATTTGCCTTTTGGAATGTAGTTGCCAGCATTGGAGCTTTTTTGCTAGGGATGTCTACTCTGCCGTTTATTTTGAACATGGTTGGTTCTTGGCTACAAGGAGAAAAGGCACCCAATAATCCCTGGCGAGCGATCGGTATAGAATGGCTTGTATCCTCTCCACCAACTCACGAGAATTTTGAAGAGTTGCCTGTGGTGATTGCCGAACCTTATGGCTATGGCAGATCTGAACCCTTGGTTGCTAATCCTGATGTACTAGAGGTCACCCATGAGCCAAACTAAAATTGATCCATCACTGAATGCTCATCAACCATTAAGTCATGCTAGCGTGACTACTGCCGCTCATGAGCATGATGAAGCAGGCAACAGTATGTTTGGCTTCATTATCTTCTTGCTCTCAGAAAGTGTCATTTTCCTGAGCTTCTTTGCTGGATACATTGTTTATAAAACAACTACTATAGATTGGCTGCCTCCTGGTGTCACCGGGTTAGAGATTAAAGAGCCAGCGATCAATACTGTGGTGCTGGTTTCTAGTAGCTTTGTAATTTACTTCGCCGAACGCTTTCTCCACAGTAAAAATTTGTGGAGTTTTCGGGTGTTTTGGCTGCTGACAATTGGCATGGGTAGCTACTTCTTGTACGGTCAGGCAGTAGAATGGCAGGGTCTTCCCTTTGGATTTACTGATGGTGTATTTGGCGGCACCTTTTATTTACTCACGGGGTTTCATGGATTGCATGTGTTGACAGGTGTTCTATTGCAATTGCTGATGTTAGGACGCTCCTTTATTCCAGGTAACTACGACAATGGGGAATTTGGGGTAGCTGCCACATCCTTGTTCTGGCATTTTGTCGATGTTATTTGGATCGTTTTGTTTGCGCTAATTTATCTGTGGCAGTGAGCTAATTATGATTATTGATGACCAACACTACGATTTGATTATTGTTGGCACGGGTGCAGGAGGAGGTACGCTGGCATATAAACTCGCTCCTAGTGGCAAAAAGATTTTGATTCTGGAGCGGGGTGATTTTATGCCCCTGGAGGAGCAGAATCGTAGCAATGTAGATATTTTTAAGCGCGAACGTTATCACGCACCAGAGCAGTGGTATGACAGCGCCGGAGAACCATTTTGGCCCCAAATGAATTATGCGATCGGCGGCAATACTAAAATTTATGGTGCAGCCTTGTTGCGGCTAAGGGAGCAGGATTTTGAGGCAGTGCAACATCAGGAGGGAGTATCACCAGAGTGGTGTGTGAAATATGCCGACTTTGAAGCCTACTACTCTGAAGCAGAAAAGCTTTATAAAGTTCATGGTCAAACCAACAGCGAGCCGACAGAGCCATTTCATAGTCAAGATTATCCCTTTAAAGCGATCGCTCACGATCCTCAAATTGCAGAAATCTATCATGCGATCGCTGAGCAAGGTTTACACCCATCTCCCCTGCCTTTGGGACTAACGCGCCAGGATGATGATCCTACAAATGATTCGGAAGTTAGTGGCATTGTTCCAACATTGAAATATGCCAACGTCACCTTAAAAACGGGAGCGAAGGTAGTTGGTTTGCACACAAACCCGTCAGGTTTAGCAGTCAAAGCCGTCGAAGCAGAAATTGCCGGACAATCTTACCTATTTATGGGAGATATTGTCGTGCTTGCCTGTGGAGCAGTGAACTCAGCTGCTTTACTGCTACGTTCAGGGAACGATAAACATCCCCAAGGTTTGGCTAATAGTTCCGATTTGGTGGGACGCAACTTAATGAAAAGCTTGCTAACTGCTGTTGTTCAACTAAGAACCAAGCCTAATTCAGGGTCTTTTTTCAAAACGGTTTACGTTAATGATTTTTATCAAGGTGATGGGGATTTTCCGTATCCGATGGGACATATTCAAAATACCGGTGGATTGCTCAGTGATATTATTTTTGCTGAAGAACCACCTCTGTTTTCCGTGCTGGCGAAATTTATGCCTGGATTTGGGCTGAAACAGTTAGCCACCCGTTCCATTGGTTGGTGGGCACAAACTGAGGATTTACCTGACTCCAATAACCGAGTACGAGTTGAGGGAGACAAGCTATTTATTGACTACACACCCAATAATTTGGAAGCCCACGATCGCTTAGTTTATCGTTGGATTGAAGTACTAAAAGAAATTGAAAAAAATTTGGAAGGCTTTCGGCGCGGGATCAGACATCCCCGTGGCGAGGTGCCCATTCAGGTGATGGCAAACCAATGTGGCACTTGTCGTTTTGGCGATGATCCTGCTACTTCAGTGCTAGATCGTAACTGTCGCACTCATGATGTGGATAATCTTTATGTGGTGGATGGTAGTTTCTTCCCCTCAAATGCTAGTATCAGTCCAGCTTTAACAATTATTGCCAATGCACTACGAGTAAGCGATCATCTGATGGAACGTTTGTCTTGAGCCACATTCAAAGATAACCAAGAAAAATTGCGATCGCTCTAGTGCAGCGCGGTGGAAATAAACCACCAGGAGAGAGAGCGATAGAATCCTTACTCTATAAGCATTCTTAATTCTTAATTCCGCGCAGCGGTACTAGCTTCACCGGGAATATTTTGCCAACAATTAGCTTTTATCATGTTACTATTGGCGTATTACGCTAGACGTAATAGCAATAGATATGATTCAGTCTTTCAGATGTAAACATACGAGATCCCTTTTTGAAGGAGGTGATCCCCCTCGTTTCAGAGCTTTCAAAGATGTTGCAATTAGAAAATTAACTCAACTCGATGCTGCACAAACGCTAGAGTTTCTTCGCTCACCTCCGGGTAATCACCTTGAAGCCTTAAAGGGGGATCGTCAAGAGCAGCACAGTATCCGGATAAATGCTCAGTTCCGAATTTGTTTTATCTGGACTGAGAGTGGACCTGTTGATGTTGAGATTATTGATTATCACTGAATAACATAACTATTATGAACCGTGCAATTAATCGTATGCGTCCAGTGCATCCAGGAGAAATTCTTCGTGAAGATTTCCTGATACCTCTAAATCTGAGTAATAATGCATTAGCTTTAGCATTGCATGTACCAGCTACCCGTATTCATGAAATTGTGAAAGAGCGTCGCTCAATTACTGCTGACACTGCAGAACGTTTGGCTCGCTATTTTGGGGGCGATGCTGCGTCTTGGTTGAGTCTCCAAGCAATGTATGATCTCAAAACACTGCCGACAAGGGATGAAATTATCCAGCGAGTTGAACCGCATAGGACAGCTGACTTTTCACTATAAGTCCTGAAATTTAGTGATTTATTCCTTTAGCGAGCGCTATTATTTTTTGGTAGTATATTTTTTATAATGGGAAAAGTGTGCGCCTATATATAAAGTATCACCTTTGATATCAAGTCCGGCTAAGCTATGATAATTTCTGTGGGTTGGGTTTCCTTAGATGATGCTATTGGCAAAATCTTTTGGTGAGAATCTAGGGGCGTATTGCATAATCACACTAATTAGCTAGATGAAAGACGGCGTTTACGTAATCTTCTCCTCGGGGCTACATAGTAACCTTGTCGCATTGGTCTACGATCAAGTACTTCTAACGCAGATTTTGTCTCTCTAAGATTTAAGGCAAGTAACTGCTCGAAAATATGAAGACCAACCTCACGGTATGAACGCTGACGATGTAACTGGATGGCAATTGTAGTTAAACTTTCTGCAATAAGTGCAGTAGCTCTTGCTGGATTGGTTAGTTCTATGCCAATACTAAGCAAACTCTTACAAACTTCAGCCACGATTTCGGGATTTTTGTCTACTAGTTCCTCTACTTCAATAATTTCCGTCAAATCATTAGCGGCTTCTAAGAGTACGTCCTGGTTTTGGCAAACTGCTTTAATAATTTTACGCATTCCACGGTTCAATTTGAAGTCGTCTCTACTCAACCGGAAAATGCTTGCTACAGCGTGTTGAACAAATTTGCTAGAGGAAGAGGCAAGGGTGTAAAGAATTTCTGCTGCGATCGCTCGGCATCTTTGTTTAACCCATAGATGGCTGGCAGCATGAGCGAGTCCGCAGAGGATTGCCTCATTATCCTGTGTATTAAGATAATGACGAATTCTCTTAACTGACCATTCATCTTGATATTGGAGGTATTGGATCAACAATAGTTCTCCATATGCCTGCTGAGAGAAGTTGGAGTGATTAGACTTGAGTATCTCCAGCCAACCTTGTACAGTTTCTTGCGGTTCAAACTGGCCAATCTTGCATGAGATAAAGTCGAGTGCTCTGGCATATTGAAGAACTTCTGGGCAGTTGCAAATAATTTGGTCAAAAAGTTCAGTTGCCTGAGTTCGATCACCATTCAATAAAGGCGGCATCCGCGACAACATATCAACCCACACAGCTGGATGAGGTTCTACACTTAGTTGTGAGCTGATAAATTTTGTCCAGCCTTCTAAATTTGGAGGGTTTTGCTCGAGATACCCTTCTGCGATCGCTCGTATAATATTACCTCTACCACTAGGTAGGCTATGGAAGCCTCTTCTACCAAAGAAAATAGGTGATTTTAGATTGGAACAGCGATCCTCATCGCTTCTGTAATAGGCTAACTCTGGTTTTGAATGGCTTGATAGCCAACTCTCAAGTAGGGCAAGTATTGAAGGAGGCAAGCCTTGATGTCGTTTGGCAATCTTTTCTAACGCACGAGCAGCATCAGAACGAAAAGTTTCCGAAACAAAGCCTCGCTGCTCAAGATCTTCAATAATCTGGATTAGAGCATTTGCTGAGAAATCAGTTTCAGCTAAGTTTTCTAATGCATCGCCTACATAACTTTCATGCCGCTGAGGCTCTAGTTGTGGAAGTATGCGAATAAACCGTGATGGGTTATCCTTTACCAACTCACCAAATTCGCGAGGTTGTTGAATTGCTTCACCTGCACGCGAACGCTCATTATACCAACGACGGGGATAATCCCATCCTGTTTCATCGGATAGTTTATTGAAGAGATTTAACAGATGTTGATCTGATGCACGACTCATTTCATCTTTGGTCATGCGAGGTCCAACATCTCGAGCAATTGTGCTACCGTTACTACTCTTTCGCCAATCAAACCACGGTAAAGCACGTTTCTCTTCCTCTTTTAACCGTCTTACTTTAGGACTCAAATACTCCTCAGGAATAGCTTGTAGGAGAGACAATCGATGTTCTCGATTATATTCCAAGCATGTGCGGCGAAAATTCACATCCTCCTCACTTTTGAGTTGCCAGTAGGTAAACTCCCAAATTGTCTGCTCAAGTCGCTCTCTATCCTCTAGTTGTAGGTGAGGAAAAATAGCTGCAATCAATTTTTTTGTTTCTCTATGGCAATCACTGCTTGTATTGCTACCCAAACTGAGTCGTCTTGGATCTGCCAATAGGTAATTCAAAACCTTTGTGGCTTCCTCTGAAGCAACCACTTCTAATCCATGTGCCAATAGCCGATGTACAACTAATAAATCTGAATCTGCATTTTGCTCAACAAATTTGAAGAAGGCAGATTTGTCTTGTTTCGCTAACTTAGTGATAGCTGTGAGCAAAGACTTGATAATTTCACTGTTAGAAAAAGTAATATCATCCACTGGCTCCCAGCGATAACGGCTCATAATAGATTCTGTATCGTCAGCAAGCCGCTGAGTGAGATCTTTGAACCAAGACCATATCGATGCCAAAAAGTTCTGTGGGTGTGCTTCAGCAAATTTCTCAATCTCGTAAAAATTACTGCTGTTTTCAAGTAGAGGTTTCAAATGATTCAATGGATCGTGTTGATAAACATGAACCCAGAGCTTCACCTCATTGGCATCTGATGGTAGTTCTGGCGGCAGTATTTTACTAGCCTCAACTGCCTGAGCTAAGAGGTAATCTAAATGAGCACGGATAACTCTTGCAGCGTAATTAGGTAAAGTATCAGCTATTCTTTTAGCGATCGCAAAAACATCGTGCCATCCAATATTTGTTCTACAAAGAATTTGCTCTGCTAACCAAATTCTTTCGGGAGTCCACTGGCTAATATTCCGGATTACACCAATGCTCAAGAGATCATAACTTGCGTCATTAAGCCAATATTCTTCTAAAAGTTCCCAGACATCCTTGGATGCAAAATGTGCTGCTGTCATCAGAAATGAATAGCAGTAGGCAGCCTTTTCTGGTGGTTGTTCTAACCACTCGGTAAATTCAGGGCAATCACGCAACCTTCTGAACCAGCCTGGACTTCCCGTCATGGCATCCAAAACTTTGATTCCCTCTGTTTCTGAATTGAGCAGAGGGATGAGTAACCCAGCCTCAACTAGATTAGGATTAGACTGTGCTCCCACAAATCCAATCAACAGGTTACGAATATGCGATTTTACCTGTTGTTGAGAGGTTTGCAACAAGATTTCTAACTGTTTCCGATACTGCTTAGAAGATGTGCCACGCAAATAGTTAAGGCTTCTTAGCAAAATAGGTCGAACGAATAAACCATCCTGGCGTTCCATTACAAAATCAGCAAGTGATTGGGAGCCACTGTCAAAAGCTCGTGCCAGTGTATAGTCATAGAAGGTTTGATGGCAGAAACCAATCGTTGAGTTGTCCGGGTTAGTCATCAATATGCCAGATTGCTCCAGAGCATGACAAATCTTCGGACATTCATCTTTACGTGATGATGGTAACCAGAGAACCTCTTCCTCTGTCATTCGTTCAGCCAGTTGCGTTAGAAAATTGATGCATTTTTTTGCTTCAGATTGCTTAAGAATACGCTTTTCCCACAACCGCTCCAACAGCCTTGGGAAAGACTCAAAAACTTCACCAGGTTTAGCGATTTCCAGAAAAATTTTCAAATGCAGGGGATTTTGCAGCAATTCGCGCAATGGCTCTCCCATGCTATTTGGATTGTGTTGTTCTTTTCCTAGAATTGGAGCGATATCTTTCCAGGTGGGTAACTGAAGATCTAGCCGTTCAAAATGCTCCAAGCGAGCAAATTGAGTGCCATGACGAAACTCAAATTCGCGACAAGTTGCCACAATATGAACATTTTCGGTGTCGGATAAATATAGAATGAGTGACAACAAGACATTTAAGCGTCCGGGTTGGCGATCAAGTAATTCAGAAAGCGCATCCAGTTGATCAATCAGGACAATAATCTTTTCTTGATTAGCGATCGTTTTAATTCCATCTTGCGGATGCCTATCCAGGTGAATATCGTGCTGTAAATCTTCAATAGTATTAACTGTATTGTTGAGATAGTCAGCTTTAATTGCCAGTAGGGCATATTTTTCTTCTACTGCCCAATGTCCTAATGTTGCCATTAGCGCTGATTTACCACAACCAGGAGCACCCAGAACAATTGTTGTTGAAGAACTTTCTGTGGCAATACGATTTTTTAGTTGCTCTAGCTCACGACGGGGAATCTGACGCTTATCACCAAGTGTCCGCTTCCAGTTCAACAAGCCTTTGGAGGCGCTGAAAAAAGATTCTTTTATCTTTGAGAGGGAATTTACTAGAGGGTTATGCAGAGCTTGCTCCAGGGAATTTAGTTTATCTTCCAACTGGCTTAATTGTTTCTCTTCATCTTGAATCTGTTTCTCTAACTGAAACTTGACAGTTACCGCTGACTCAATCACTAATGCCTGTCGCAGTTGCTGTAACTTTTCGCTTCTAAGATTCCACTCAGTCTGAAGTGCTTCTTGCCTTTGCTCTAACCGCTGTTTTTGTTGGGGATTTGCAGCTGAGCTTTTAGTTTCTTGATGGGACTCACGAAGATCTTGCGGGGTTATCTCTAGCTTTGATAGCATCTCAAAGGCAAAAGCACTGGCATGATGAGAAGCCTTTTCCTGTCGAACCGCTTCAGGCTCTACCGAATCATCATTTTTACCCTCAATTAAATCGGAAATACCTCGAATTACGATCGCTTTAATATTATCATTGACAAAAGCCGCACTCAGGAACCCAAACCCTTCCATCTCAATAGCGATCGCATCGTTATAACTTGCCCTCAGAAACTGAAAAATATCTGATTGCTTAGAAGCTATTACCTTCTCCCCAGCAGCAATGGGAGCTACAAACACACGAGGCTGTGGAACAGGATTACTAGATAGTCGTTGTAACCACTTCCCTTTCCTCGCCTCCGATTTAGCTCTTTGCACCAGCGCATAGGCAGACTTTCCTACTTGAGGGCGAGTTAAAAACTGCTCTCCTACTTTTCCTGACTCATAGCCGTAAACATCCGTCGCTACCACCACATCGCCAATCGCAACATCTTTAATGCCTCCCGCAATACCTACGAACAAGAGGATGTTAGGCTTGAAATGTGCGATCGCTCTTTCTGCTTCTACCGCTGCCCCTGCATTACCTGCCCCCACCTCAGCAATTCCAACTTCCCATTCCTGTTCATTGCCGATAAATTTCCCCCGCTCGTAAATGGTTTCCTGGGGATGCATATCTTCCTGTAGCTCTATCAAATGAGTCTGAACCGCCAGATATTCAACAGGCAGAGCAGTCAGTATCACTGCACGAGGCATGGGCTAATTCTTTGAGTAGTTTAAAATTATCCGAATATCTACCATTTTGACTACTCAATCTGGATTTGCCCACCAGCTCAAAAGCTTAGAAAAAGTAAAAAATTCTCTTGCAATGCGATGCAATGCGATGCATTATTAAAAGAAAGCTTTGCACTTCAATCAACCCTCACCTACAGAAGGTGTCCAATGAGCAAGGAAAATGTAACCTTTCAACTTGCTCCAAATAAAAGAGCAGCACTTAATGCTATTGCTGTTGGCATGGAGCGTAATTTCACCTATAACTGACCAATGCAAATTAGATGGCTACGCAAAGCGCGATCTCCCTAATAAAGAGGTAAAAATAAGACAATGTTCAAAACTTTTAAGGCTATTTTGAAAAATAATTATATTCAATGGCTTGATGAAACTCCTGATATCACATCAAATAGCTTAGTTAAAGTTTATGTAACTTTATTAGAAGAACCACAAATAACTGAAGCTAAATCTGATGGTAAAAAAATGGCTGAAGCCTTAATTAAATTGTCAAAAAATAAGGCTTTTGTTGGAGTCGATCCTCAAAAGTGGCAACGAGAAGTTCGCCAAGACCGTTCTCTTCCTAATCGAGATTAAGAAATGTTACTTGATAGCAATATCATAATCTATGCATCACAACCAGAAAATGAATTTTTAAGGGATTTTATTGCTGAACATTCTCCTGTTGTTTCTGCTCTTTCTTATATAGAAGTGTTGGGTTATTACCAACTAAACAGTGAGGACAAAATTTATTTTGAAGATTTTTTCAAGGCTTCTAAAATTTTACCAATTTCTCAAGATATCATTAATCAAGCTGTGAGACTTAAACAAATTAAAAAGATGTCTTTAGGAGATGCTATTATAGCAGGAACAGCTTTAGTCCATGATTTAACTCTTATTACTAGAAATATTGATGATTTTAGTTGGATTACTGAGTTAAAGTTGATTAATCCTTTTGACGATTTGTAAGTGTAGGGCTCTCTCAAAAAACTTGGCGTGATTCCAAGTGCGCTTTAATTGCTTTGCGAGTTCGCCAAACTGGTCGTAACTTTCCTTGAGTATATAACGACAACTGGTCACCAATATGGGGGGAACCAGGTTGAGTAGCATTCCCGTAACTCATTAGCACCTCGGCTCGTACTGGTTGAGAAAACTCAATTGCTGCAATGTAGGTATCACCAGCAAATGCCTGAAACTTGCCAGATACTGTCTCTGCTGGCACTACATCAATCACCTGAAAGCTCCCCAGTACTCCAGGAGCACCACTTGCTGGTAAATCAACCTCACCATAGCGCAGCCGCACTACTTCACCCCAAGGGACATCCACTGCTCCAGTGATTAATTTGAGCTGCAGGGCTGCCTTTTCTAATACTTCTACCGCACGGGTAGGGTTAGCTAAACCATCAGGGGTACTTAAGGGGGAGTCGTTGCTCCAAGGTGTGGCAAATAACTGAGAAGATCGCATTTGTTGTACCCATAAACCAAAAAGTGCTGCACCCCGGCTGTCAGCTGTAGCTTGACGGTTCCAAGCTTCTAACACATCAGCGGCTTGATGTCCTAATTCACCACCTAATTGCCTTGCTGCTGGAATCAAATCGTCCAAAATTCTATCTGCTAATTCCAGATGGGAAGAGAACTTATTAGCAATCATTGTCTCAAAACTGATCTGTTCATCCTCCAACAGCATCTTGATTGAACGCTGGGTTCGTAAAATAGTTCCTCCCTTGCCTAAAGAAGATGGAGCGAAATAGGGGGGATAATCTTGAGGATTTAACACTGGTGGAAAGGTGCTTGTCCAGGGAGGATCATTAGTATTCTGTAGCCAACCACTGGTAGGATTGAGAAGACGAGGTAAGTCTTGATAGGCATGGTATTGAGTCCACAAAGTATCAGATTGCTCCCCAGAAATAACTCCTTGCCAATCATCCCAATCTCCTTGCGATCGCAAGGGCATTTGAGCGTTAAATAGATAGAGAATCTGCCCCTGTTGATCTGCGTAGAGAATATTAAACATGGGTAACTGCAAGCGTTGGAGAGCTGCCTCAAACTGTTGGAGATTGTTTGCCTGTAGCATTTCCCACCACTGTTCTATCAGTTGGGGTTCTTCCAAACCCACTACCCGTATTGCCGTGGCTTTATCTTCTTTTTGAGCAATAATTGCTCCGTGAATTGAGCGGCGCACTACCAGCTCTTCTTCCCTAAAAGTGCCATCTGCCTGCTTGACTTTCAGTGTTTGAGTTTGAGTCTCAAAAGGACGTATCCTCTCATCCCAAAGATAACCACCATCAGCTAGAGTCAATTCGTAGAAATCTGCGCCATCAAAAGTATTGATTGTTGCTGTCCAACCCAAATTATCATTAAATGCGATCGCTAATAGGGGCATGCCCACAAAAGCAGCACCGTAGGCATCAACTTCCGGTGCTGTTAACTGAGCTTCGTATAATAAATATAAATCTGACCAAGGTAAATGGGGGTTAGCTAGTAGCATAGCATGACCACTAGCCGAACGCTGAGGTGCGATCGCCCAAGCATTGGAACCAATAACAGATGCTACCTTACGAGGACTAACTACAAAGTTAAAATGAATCACCCGCTGCAGATGAGCTAGGATATCCACCCCATCCACTGGCAGCACTGATTCCATTTGAGCATCAATTTGGTCAAGATTATCTTGAGCATAAGCATTAATTCCAGCAGCAAAAGCATCCAGATAATCCTGCATATTCGGACTTTGAGCCTCATACCATTCCCTAGCACGAGTTGGGATACCCATTGTTCTGACATACTCGTCAGATTCGAGGTATTTTTCTCCAAAATACTCCGCTGCTCTTCCCCTTGCCTGTCCATACAAGCGCAGAATCAAGTTTCCATGACTTTGCATCTGCGCCCAGCCAAAAGCTTGAAATAAACCCTTCGCATCCTTGCCATAGATGTGGGGTACTCCCCAACTATCCCAGAGGATTTCAGTTCTATTTATTCCAGTAACAGGTTGGTAAATTCCTAAGAAGACAACCAAAACTAGACTCAGTAAGAACAGGGTAATTTTGGCTAATCTTCTTGTCTTAGGCATAATGATTATGGAAGAAAGCATTTTTTTTCCAATTCCCAATTCCCAATTTCCTGCTCCCTTGTTTCTTCAGAGCAACTGGCAAGATGCCAGTTCCACAATCGATACCCCACACCCTACACCCTACACCCTCACTCCAAAGGAGTGTTTCTTCAGAGATCCTTATGCCTTATAGTAAGTTTACCCTCAGTAGAGCTGTAGAGGATTTTCAACTCACCATTATTGAAGGTGAGCGATTTTTTCCAGACGTTCCTCCAATTAATCCGACTCCCTTACTTAAGGATACTCTTAAAGAAACACTTCCTTGGGCGATCGCAGTCAGTAGTGAAAAAGCACGTTCTGAGGGTATTATTAACCCAGTCTTGCTAGAAGTAAAGCGTCAACTACAAGGAAAAATTAGTGTCTTCTCAGGGGAAGAATTCAATGTGCAACCAGAAGCTGAGCTTACAGGCTATGTTGATTTTCTGATTAGTCGCTCCCCAGAACAATTATTTATTAAAGCCCCTGCAGTTGTTTTGGTAGAAGCCAAGAAAGAAGATCTTAAGCCAGCCCTGGGGCAATGTCTAGCAGAGATGGTGGCAGCTCAACGCTTTAATAAGCACAAACAGCAACCTGTCTCAACGATCTATGGAACGGTAACAAGTGGTACAGTTTGGCGGTTTCTCAAACTAGAAGGACAATGTGTCATGATCGACTTAAATGATTATCCTCTGCCACCAGTTGAGCAAATTTTAGGCTTTTTTGTTTGGATGGTGCAGTAGGGGCGAATGGCTATTCGCCCCTACAGAATTTGTTAAACTTGTTATTTTAATCCGGATTTGGTATAAACTACTCTCACTATAGTAATCTCAAGAATTGTTCAAATCCTGTCACCATTTCTTTTAGTTCAACTAAATAGCGTGCTGCCAGCAAGCCACCAATCAAACCAAAAAAATGTCCTTCCCAAGATATTCTCTTTGACCTAGGGAAAATACCCTTGATATATCTACCATAAAGTCCACCAACTATTGCTGAGACTCCAAAATAGATTGAGTTACTTGCAAAGTAGCCATGCATTAATAAAAAACCCAAATAGCCAAAAACTACACCTGAAATTCCTATGTGAGTTGTTCTTTCTCTACCCAGTAGCCAGATACCAAAACCACTGATCAATGCAGTAAAAATTGTGATAATTAAAAACTGTTCTACTCCTCCTAATATTATCAGCCAACCTAAAGGAACAAGAAAAATTAGGTTAACCACTAAGTGTTGCCAATGTCCATGTAGAAAAGGAGAAAATAAGATACCTAATAATCCTTTCAGAGTTCTTGGAGTAATACCTAAAAAATTAAAAGCACCCTGGAATAACAGATTAATTGCCCCTGCAAGGAATATACAGACAGCAAAATCACTTAAAAGTCGAAATCTACTGATCAACTCAGGAGTAATACCATAAGTTATTGCCATGCTCACACACATAACAATAACGAAAATTGAGATAATTGCGTCACCAATAGTCATTTGTTATTGGTCTTGAGAAAAAAGGCAATAGGCAATAGGGAGTAGGGAACAGGGAACAGGGAACAGGGAACAGGAAAAGTATTGTTTCTCTTATTCAATTGGGGGCGCGAAGCGCTTCTGGGGAGCTCTTCAGAAAAAAGGCAGAGGGCAGAGGGCAGAACCGACCCCTAAACCCTCCAAGGAGGGGAACAGAAGGTTCCAAGGGAAGCTGACTGGTTTCTCATCTTCTTTTTGGACGTGGAATTTTTTTCTACTCCCTACTCCCTACGTCGTCAGACGCTCATTAGTTATTATAATTTGGTAGCTTGGGTTGAACGAAAGTGAAATCCAACAAATCATCATGACAGAAGGAAGAGATGTCGTCAAGGACTCTATACGCCACAAATTCGGCAGAGTTTGCAGCAACTTATCAAGTTAAATAAGATTTATTGGTCGATAATTTTCGATAAAGGGGAGAAATGAAAGAAGAGCGTTGGATTCAGATTTTAGAAGCAAACAAATTGATGCGATCGCCTGAAGAAGTAGCGGCTTTTGAGAATGCTTTAGCTCAACTTGCCGAAAATTTCCACAAAGAAAATTTGCCAGCTTTACATCTGATTCTAGACGATCGCTGCGAACAGCCTGAGGTAATGTTTAGCCTCGTCCATTTTCTCGAATCTTTTGCGATCGAGGAGCAATTACAAGCTTTTATTAGCGTTATTCCGCAATTAATCGCTGCTGCTCCAGATTGGAGGAGAATTCTTCATACTCGCATTTTGAATAACGAGGCGGCTTGTTGTTGCTATCAGGAAAATTTACATTCGATGAATGCTTCATCTCCAATTCCCAATTCCCAACTCCCAATTCCCCATTCCCAAAAACGTCGCTATCCTGTAGTAGAGTCTAACTTCAGTCTTCAATTGGATAGCTAGCAAAACAATGATCAGACCAGTTGAGCAAATTGAGCAAGATTTGGTAGTACTCGAGGAAAAGTTAACTCTGTTGACTCGAGAACTCCAGAGTACTTACTCCCAGTATCTAACCTTATTGGGGCAAGCCGTGCAGCAGCAGGTGATTATGGCAAGCTATCAGGTTTGCACTCAAGGGTATCCTGAACCTTTTCTCGGTTTATCTTTGAGTACCCGACAAAAATTGCAGCAGCAAATCAAGGAGTTGGCACAGCAAGCTCAAGAACAGTTAAGCTCGAACCTAGAGCAGTCTTCAACTTCAACTCCAGACAGCAATGAATCAAAGCCATCAACTCCTGAGCCGTTAGAGCTCAATAGCGACTTACCTTTGCCCAGTAACCAAAAACAATTGCTTAAAGCTTTTGAAATGCTGGTAAGCTTGAGTGACTCACCAGATAGCTCAGAAGATACCCAAACTCAAAAGCAAGAGCAGACTAAAGTAGGGCAGCTGTTAGAGTGGCAAGAACAGCAGGAAAAGGCAATTATCAAAACTCTGCAACATATTTCTCTAGAAGCTAATCATCTGTTGCAAAAAAACGGTATATTACCGGAAAAACTCTCAGCAGCAGTTTTAGAAGCCGCTGCCAAAGTCGAAAGTTCTGCTGAGAGTACGGCTGGCTCACCCAATCTTTTAAACTTAATGGTGGGAACAGATAGTGATGAAGAGGATGAAGAGTCGAAAATAACCCGCATTATTGCCATTAACCTACGTTTATCAGAGATTGAGTTTGGTGATCCTGCTTTGAATGTGGGACGCAATCAAATTCGACAACTTACAGCTAAGCTAAAGAAACTAGGGAAAAAGTACGACAAAACACTGCGAGAGCGAGCTGTTGCTCTTGCTCAAGCTGCATGGCGCTCGAGTTGGTGGGATGATTAAGAGGAAGGGTGTAGGGTTTAGGGTTTAGGGTTTAGGGAAGAAAAACAAGCAGATATACTCCAAATATAGAATAATTTACTCTCTCCCCCAGCTCCCCATCTCCTCATCTCCCCATCTCTTGAACCTTTTGTTGGAGGTTATTCGTGGCAACAGAGTTACCAGATTGGGTGCGCTTGCAAAAAGCTCTTTCAGTCGAAGCGGAAAAGGGTTTTACTGATTTGATGGGTAATCAGTATCGCTTCAGCGAGTTTCTGTGCCTCAGTTTTGGCAAAACTCCTCACATCCTCATGGCAAATGAGCAACGTCGTTGGGCGACAATTGCCAGTGAGTTTGCCCGCTATCCTCAAATGACTGCTCAACAACGACAACATCTCATAGCTGACACCCGCCGCTTTCTACAAGAATTACAGCAAACGATAGAAAGTCGTTTAGCTGGGGAGGAGGGAGTTTCCAAGCCTCCTAGGGTGAAATCTCCTCGCACTACACCCTTAATTGAATCCAAAAATGAGGTGTGGAGTAATCCTAGGATTACTCTTGAGCAACCCTTGGCTCAATTAGCAGCAGTGGGAGTGAGAAAGAGCAGTTATTTAGAACGTCTTGGCTTGCACAGGGTACGAGACATTCTCTACTACTACCCCCGCGATCATATTGACTATGCCAATCAGGTTAACATCTCCAACTTAGTTGTAGGTGAGACGGTGACAATTATGGGCACAGTAAAGCGCTGTAATTGCTTTACTAGCCCCCGCAACAAGAAATTAACTATTTTAGAGGTAATACTAAAAGACTCTACTGGTCAAATCAAGCTTAATCGTTTCTTTGCTGGTACTCGCTACACTAATCGGGGTTGGCAGTATCAACAAAAAAATCGCTATTCTTCTGGAGCAGTAGTGGCAGCATCTGGTTTAGTGAAGAAGAATAAGTATGGCGTAACCTTAGAAAACCCGGAACTAGAAGTTTTAGACCAACCGGGAGCTAGTATTGAATCAATGAAAATTGGTCGAGTCTTGCCAGTATATCCCCTCACCGAAGGAGTACCAGCAGATTTGGTGAGAGGAGCGGTAATTGCTGCACTGCCAGCTGCTGCTCAACTCAAAGAGCCCCTGCCAGCCGCATTACTCAAGCAATATGGGTTAATTAAGGTCAAAGATGCGATCGCATCTATTCATTTTCCCCCAGATAGCGACACCCTTGCCCATGCCCGACGCCGCCTTGTTTTTGATGAGTTTTTCTACTTACAGTTAGGGTTTCTCCAACGCCGCCAAACTCAGCGCCAAAGCCAAGGTAGTGCTATCTTATCTCCCACAGGTAAATTAATTGACCAATTTAATCAAATCCTACCCTTTGAGCTCACAGGCGCTCAGAAGCAAGTTGTTAGTGATATCCTCAATGACTTGCAATCCCAGACACCTATGAATCGGTTAGTGCAAGGAGATGTCGGTTCTGGTAAAACGGTAGTTGCCGTAATTGCGATCCTCGCTGCCATCCAATCCGGCTACCAAGCAGCACTTATGGCTCCCACAGAAGTTTTAGCAGAGCAGCATTACCGTAAATTAGTGAGTTGGTTCAATCTCCTACATCTACCAGTAGAATTGCTGACAGGTTCAACTAAAGTTAGCAAGCGTCGGGAAATACACGCCCAGCTAGAAACCGGTGAGCTGCCCCTACTAGTGGGAACTCACGCTCTGATTCAGGAGCAAGTGAACTTCCAGCAATTGGGTTTAGTCGTAATAGATGAGCAACATCGGTTTGGGGTGCAGCAACGAGCCCGTTTGCAGCAAAAGGGCAAATCTCCCCACGTCTTGACAATGACAGCAACACCTATTCCCCGTACTTTAGCATTAACCTTGCATGGGGATTTAGATGTGAGTCAGATTGATGAGTTGCCTCCTGGGCGTCAGGAAATTCAAACCACCGCACTCCCTGCCAAAGAGCGCCCTCAAGCCTATGAACTGATTCGTCGGGAAATTGCTCAAGGGCGTCAAGTTTATATTGTGCTACCCCTAGTTGAAGAGTCAGAAAAATTAGATGTGCGCTCTGCGGTTGAAGAGCATAAGCGACTCTCACAAACAGTCTTTCCAGAGTTTCAGGTAGGACTACTCCACGGTAGGATGAATCCAAGCGAAAAGGATGAGGCTCTTAATGCTTTCCGGGACAACCAAACCCAAATCATCGTCTCCACTACAGTAATTGAAGTAGGGGTAGATGTTCCCAATGCCACAGTAATGCTGATTGAAAATGCTGAGCGCTTCGGCTTATCCCAGCTGCATCAACTACGGGGACGAGTAGGACGTGGTGCCCACAAATCTTACTGCTTGCTGATTAGTAGTTCTAAAACTGATACTGCAAAGCAGCGTCTTGGTGTCTTAGAACAGTCCCAAGATGGTTTTTTCATCTCAGAGATGGATTTACGTTTCCGAGGTCCTGGGGAAGTATTGGGTAGGCGTCAATCAGGATTAGCAGATTTTGCCCTAGCGAGTTTGGTGGAAGATCAAGAAGTACTGAATTTGGCACGAGATGCAGCAGAGAAAGTCATACTTCAGGATAAAACTTTAGAGCTTTGGCCTCTAATGAAAGCTGAGTTAGAGTATCGTTACCAGCGGTTAATGGATGGGGCAATTTTGACTTGAATGGGGAATTGGGAATAGTAAGAAGTGTGAGAAATTAGATTTGGAGCAGGTTTATGCCACAATTCTCTACTATCTTCATTTTGTGGTATTATTTTATATAATGGAATAAGTGTGCGCCTGTAAAGTCGCGACCGTTAAGACAGGCAAGATGCCTGTTCCACAAGATATTGAAATTAGCTGCAACAGTCCCTTATAAACCTTACATTTCCTCATTAAACTAGTTATCCTTATAGCAACTGGCTAAGGGTGCGAGAAGGAACTGAGGTAGTGGAAACACTGAGGCGGGTTTGGCATTTTCTGAATACTGATATCCGAGAGTTGGGCACAGTTGGAGATGTTGCGGTAACTGGTGCAGAAGTTTCTAAGGCTGGGTTAGAATTAGCGATCGCCTTTGGGTTGTTAGGTTCTCCCCTAGCACCAGCGGGAGCTGTAGCAGCAGGGTTGTCGTTTGTGGGGTTAGGGAGAAAAGGACTAAACTTACTCCATAGTAAGACTAACAAAGAGCCAAGTTTAGAGCAATGGGTTGCGATCAGCTTCGCTGGTGCCGTAGGCAATCGCCTTTCCTTTGGCTTATCTGGAAAGCTTTGATACTTTGGTTCGGAGGAATTATTGGTTAAGGAAAAAAATTGGTGCAGGGGTATCAGGTAAAGCTGTTAACAAAGTGGCAAGATTGGTCATCAATCACTGCCTAGAAAGTCGCATTGGTAGGATTGTCTTTGGCTGGAATAAAGGACAAAAGAATGGCCTCGATATCGGTGCCAAAAATAACCAAAAGTTTGTTCAGATTCCTACCGCAAAACTCAAAGAGCGCATCAAACAATTAGGCCAACAGTACAGGATTGAATTTATCGAAACTGAGGAATCATACACTTCGCAAGCGTCGTTTTTAGATGATGATTTCTTGCCCACCTTCGGCGGGAAACCTGAAAGCTGGAAACCATCAGGAAAGCAAGTAAAGCGAGGATTGTATCGGATTCAAAGCGGTTTGTTGATTAATGCTGATGCAAATGGTGCAGCAAATATCTTGAGAAAAGTAGCGACAACTTTAGGATTATGTCTTGAAGGAGTCGGTAGGGGCGCATTGACTACGCCTTTAAGAGTCCATTTCTGGACAACTTAAGAATCTCCCTCCTTTAGCGAAGCGGAGGAGGGAGAGCAGTCAAAAGCTCGAACTTGTCCAGAACGAGTCAAGCAATTAGCCCAAGAACCCCTCTTACTCTATCTGTTAGCAGCCATGCATCGGGATGGTAAATTAACAGTTCACATGTTTAAGGGCGCTAGCAGTACTGAGGCAAAAATGTTGATGGAGCAAATTCGGGGTGTTCAGATGTCCGACTTCTTGAAGAAGTCGGACATCTTGGAGTGCCTCAGGAATGAAAAGGATAATAACATAATTGATACCTTTGAGAGTGTGGAATGCGGAATATAATAAGAAATAAATATTGTTTTGAGAAGCTATGCTACTAGAATATAACCCTTGACAATGTTTACCCTCTGCTGAAGATTTACCTGACTCTGATGATACACCAGTGGATAATCAACTACAACATCTGATTCCTGGTCTGCTGGAAGCCATTCTTGCCTTGATTTGGTCACAAAGAATGGATTGGTTTTTTGGAGTAGACATGAGAATTTATTTTATTCCTGATCAACCAGCAATTGTACCCGATGGTTTTCTAAGTATTGGAGTACCCAGGATTATCGATTCAGATTTACGTTTATCTTATGTTTTATGGGAAGAGAAGAAAGTGCCAATTATGGTCTTAGAAGTAATTTCCCAAACTAGACGAGAAGAATATACACAAAAGAAAGAAGATTATGCAAAAATGGGAATATTATATTATGTCATATATAATCCCTTAAGAAAAAGAAAACCCCGTTTAGAAGTATATCAACTTGAGGAGGGGGAATATCAATTATTAGCGGGTGAACCAGTATAGTTGTCAGAAATTAATTTAGGAATTGGTAGAGAAGAAGGAATATATCAAGGAATTACGAGAGAATGGTTATATTGGTATGATCAACAAGGAAAAAGATATTTAACTGCAGAGGAAACAATTGTAGCAACACAACAGCATTTTGAAGCACAACTTCAACAAGAACGTCTGGCTAAAGAAACTATCTCTGAACAACTCCAACAGGAACGTGAGGCTAAAGAAATTGCCGAACAAAAAGCCAAACATTTAGAACAATTACTACGAGAAGCCGGAATAAATCTTGATGATAATTCTCAGGCTTAGTGGGCATTATGAACAGAGATATCACTGCGGATGAAGATTGTCGAGAATGGCCACTCTACGGTTTTCATTTTGTGGTATCCTTTTATATAATGGAATAGGTGTGCGCCTGTAGAGTCACTACCGTTAAGACAGGCAAGATGCCTGTTCCACGAGATATTGAAATTAGCTGCAACAGTCCCGGATAAACCTTTGTGTACTTTGTGCCTTTGTGGTTCTTCCTTTTCGAGAAACTTAACATGCAACTACAGACTAAACCAAGGTTTTACAGCCCAGAAGAATATCTAGAACTAGAGGAAAAGGCGGACTATAAGAGCGAATATCGAGATGGAGAAATTGTACCTGTGACTGGGGGCACTACTAACCATAATGAGATTGCGCTGAATTTGGCTAGTAATCTCAAATTTCAACTCAAGAGACAGAACTATAAAGTGTATATAGGCGATGTACGTCTGTGGATTCCTCGCTACCGTCAATATACTTATCCTGATGTCATGGTAATTCAGGGGAAACCTATCTATGCAGATCAGGGAACAACTACTGTTATGAATCCCATGCTCATTGCTGAAGTCTTATCTCAATCAACACAAAATTACGATCAAGGAGATAAATTTAAATACTATCGCTCCATCCCAGAAATGAAGGAATATATTTTGCTTGACCAAAAGCAGTTTCAGGTAATTCAATTTGTCAAAAATGAGCAAGGTAAGTGGGTATTAACAGAATATGAAGCAGAAGATTCAGTTTTGAGGTTAAATACTATTGATTTGGAAATTAGTTTTGCTGACATCTATGAGGGAGTTGATTTTGATGATAAGGAGGGAAAGTGATTATTTTTTCTCAATTCTCAATTCTCAATTCTCAATTCTCAATTCTCAATTCTCAATTCTCAATTCTCAATTCTAACCCCTATACCTATTATTAGAAAATAATCCTAGCAAAGGACCAAGGATTACACCAAAAACAAAACCACCAGCATGAGCCCAGTAGGCTACACCACCTTCCATGGCAGCACCAGCAGCTGGACTTAGGGAAGCTACCCCATTGAATGCCTGCTGAACAAACCAAAAACCAAGGAAAAACAGTGCTGGTATTCTAAAAGTGAAGAACAAGAAACCCAGAGGAATTAAGGTGATAATTCTAGCTTGGGGAAACTTGAGAATATAAGCACCCATAACTCCCGCAATCGCTCCACTAGCACCTAAAGTAGGAATAGGAGAGTCTACAGAGAAAATCCACTGAGTCAAAGCAGCTAATACCCCACAACTAAGATAAAAAATCAAGAACTTGAAGTGACCTAATTCTTCTTCAATATTGTTGCCAAAAATCCATAAATACAACATATTGAAACCGACATGAGCAAAGCCACCATGGAGGAACTGGGAAGTAATCAATGTCAGGGGTTCAACTACTGGCTGATTCACGCTAATACCACCAAAATTAGCAGTTAGTTCCCTAGGAATGACTGCAAATAACTGAAAAAACCTCTCTAGTTCAGGTTCTGCCAAAGTTAACTCATAGATGAAAATTAAGATATTGGCGATAATCAGAATATAAGTAACAACAGGAGTAATTCGTGTTGGATTTTCATCTCCTATGGGTACCATAAGTGTTCTTCCTTAAAGCTTTCTATTATAAACCCCTATTGTGCCATTTCTGGGTAAAAATAATGACCTTGCTAGTGAATTTTCCCGGAGCAATGATCAACGGCCTGGTCAGAAAATGCGTTATGTTTATACCTCAAGGGTTGCAGGATACATGAAGCCTAAGCCTCTGTTTGATGGTATTATTAAGTACGACCTAGACAAAAATACGACCCAGACCCATGAACTAGGGCGAGGACGTTTTTGTGGGGAAAGTGTCTTTGCACCCCTTCGGGGGGGAACGGCTGAAGATAAGGGCTGGTTGCTTACCTTGGTCTGGGATGCAGTAGAGAAACAACCTGAATGACTGGTTATCAATGCCCAGGATGTACAAGGCAAACTAGTTGCGCGGGTACTTATTCCTTATAGAATTCCCTATGGCTTTCACGCAAGCTGGCTCTGTTATGAGCAAACAATGTTAAAAGGATAACAACATATTTTTTCTACTTTTCCTATTCCCAATTCCCAAACAACAAACACGTTGAACCCAAAAACTTTTGCCAGTGGTAGGGAAATTATGCCAAATTTATGGTAAATGATCGCAAGTAGAACTATGGAAACACTCGCTTATTTTCATCTAACGGCAACGGAGCAAACATCTGTAAACCCAGAATCACTAACCGACAACAGCTACAGTTTAGCCATACTCCAGGAGCTAAAGCAGCCCAAGCTGATAAGTTGGGTCATAATTGCACTCTCATGTCTTGCTGTTATGACTGTTTTGAGTACGGCTAGCCCAGTTCTAGCCATCAACAGAGGAGACAGCGGTATAGAAGTTACCTCTCTCCAGGAGGATCTTAAAACAAGCGGTTATTACGAAGGACCAGTCACAGGATTTTACGGTTCTTTAACGGAAGAGGCAGTAATAAATTTCCAGAATGCAAAAGGGCTGATTCCTGATGGAATTGCTGGTTCAGCAACCCAATCAGCACTAGCATATTTGAAGGAGGAGAAATCGCAGCAGGAGCTCCAAACTGAGGCTAGTATCAACGAAGAAAGCCAAAATGTGGCTCGCCCTCTCCTCCTGCTCAAGAGAGGAGACAGAAGTCCTCTAGTTGCCTCTCTTCAAAGGAATATGCAGACAAGTGGCTATTATAACGGTCCCATTACTGGATACTATGGTTCTTTCACTGAAGCAGCTGTAACTACATTCCAGAAAGCCAAGGGACTACAAGTTGACGGAATTGCTGGTCCTGTAACCAGAGCAGCACTTGAATCAAGTTCAGGAGAAGGAATACCTCTCCAAAAGGTTGAAAGAGCTCCTTCTCTTTTCAATGAAGATCCTTTTCTAGAGAAAAATGCTCCTGTCCAAGAACAAAGTTATTTAGAGGAGACCCAGAACGAGTATCCTAGTTTTCAAGACTATTAATCTGTCGGCTCTTTTTTAAGTAATGAGCTCCTCAGAAGCACTTCGCGCTCCCAATTGAATGGAAGAAACAATTCTGTTCCCTGTTCCCTGTTCCCTTGTTTCTCAAGAGAATAATTTCATTGAAAGCCATTGTAAATTTCGCTCACACAATATAATTGATGAGTGAATTAAAACAGCTACAAATGCGCACAGAAACTGATAGTATGGGAGCCATAGAAGTCCCTAGTCATCGTTATTGGGGAGCGCAGACCCAGCGATCGCTAATTTACTTTTCGATTGGAGATGATTTTATCCCCCCAGAAGTAATTAAAGCGATGGGAATTCTTAAACAAGCGGCAGCTCAAATTAATTATGAGTTGGGTGAGTTGCCAGAAACTCAAGCTAAGTTGATTGTGCAGGCAGCTGAAGAAGTGATTGAGGGGAAACTAGATGGTAATTTTCCCCTCCGTGTCTGGATGACGGGTAGTGGTACTCAAAGCAATATGAATGTTAATGAGGTGATTGCTAACCGGGGGATTGAAATTGCTGGGGGGGTTATGGGTAGCAAGGAACCTATCCATCCCAATGACCACGTTAATATGTCCCAGTCTTCCAATGATACTTTCCCGACAGCAATGCACATTGCTTCAGCCGTGGCAATCAACCAGAGATTGATTCCCAAGGTAAAGAAGATGCGGGATGCTCTTGCTCAAAAAGCTGGGGCATGGGCAGATATTGCTAAAATTGGGCGTACTCATCTCCAAGATGCAGTTCCCCTCACCCTTGGTCAAGAGTTTTCTGGATATGTTGCTCAGCTTGATGATAACTTAGAGCGGATTGGGTCTATCCTCCCGAGCTTATATGAATTGGCAATTGGAGGGACTGCAGTTGGTACAGGCTTAAATGCACCCAAGGGGTTTGCTGAAGGTGCTGTGAAGTACATCAGTGAGATTACTCAATTACCCTTTGTCTGTGCTCCCAATAAATTTGCCGCGATCGCAGCTCATGATGCCATTGTCATGGCTAGTGGTGCCCTCAAAACCCTGGCTTGTTCCTTACTCAAGATTGCTAACGATATTCGCTTCCTCGGATCTGGTCCCCGTTGTGGCTTTGGGGAACTAATTTTACCATCAAACGAACCAGGCTCCTCAATTATGCCCGGTAAAGTCAACCCCACCCAATGTGAAGCGATAACGATGGTAGCTACTCAAGTGATGGGCTATGACGCTGCGATCGCTTTTGCTGGTTCTCAGGGTCACTTTGAGCTTAATGTATTTAAGCCAATGATGGTTTTTAACTTACTCCAATCCATCAATCTACTAGCTGACAGTTGTAATAATTTTACTGACTTTCTGCTAGATGGTCTAGAACCCAACCGCAAGAAAATCAACTACTTCCTTCAACAGTCCTTGATGCTAGTGACTGGTTTGAGTCCCAAGATTGGTTATGATAAAGCTGCCGAGGTTGCTCATTGGGCAATGGAAAAAGACCTTACCCTTAAGGATGCCTGTCTAGAGTTAGGGTATATCTGTGCCGAAGAATTCGACCAGATTGTTGATCCTTATAAGATGGCTCATCCTTTTGAATGAAATAGACATCTCCGAAAAAGAATATGAAACCCTTATCTTGTCTAGGTAAAAACCTCATTTCCGGAGACGTCTAATAGATAAATTAGTGTTGCGATCGCCTCTTAAGAAACAAGGCAGGAGGCAGGAGGCAGGAGGCAGGAGGCAAGAGGATTTTCTTCCCTTCATAGGGGGTGCTGCCGCGCCCTCCTGCCTCTATGAAGGCTTAAAGTTGCGTAAACGTAGAGCATTAGTTACTACAGAAACAGAGCTAAATGCCATCGCTGCACCGGCAATTACTGGATTGAGTAACCAGCCAAAGAATGGGTAAAGAATCCCGGCGGCAATGGGAATACTAAAGATGTTGTAAATATAGGCAAAGAACAGATTTTGGCGAATATTTCCCATCGTGGCATGACTCAGTTGAATGGCGGTGACAATGCCCTTTAAGTCGCCAGAAATTAGGGTAATATCACTAGCTGCCATTGCTACATCGGTTCCAGTACCGATAGCAATACCGACATCGGCTTGGGCTAAGGCTGGGGCATCATTAATACCATCCCCTACCATAGCTACAGTTTTTCCTTCTGCTTGCAGTGCCTTGACTTTTGCCGCTTTTTGATCAGGTTTTACTTCGGCAAAAACCCGCTTGATGCCCACTTCAGATGCGATCGCTTCTGCTGTTGAGCTATTATCTCCAGTTAGCATTGCTACTTCTAATCCCATTCTTTGTAAGGCTCTCACTGCCTCGACTGAAGATGGCTTGACTGCATCGGCAATTCCCACTAACCCTTCAATTTTTCCATCAATGGCAATCCAAGCAGTAGTTTTGGCGGCTGCTTCCCAGGCTTGCCTGTGGGATTGCAGTGGTTGGGTAGGGATTCCTAAAGCATCCATCCAGCGTTGGGTACCAATTTGGACAAACCGCTGTTGCTGAGAGTCTGTATTCAGAGCATCGGCTGATGAAGAGTACCCCAGGGGCGCGGCTGTACTGGTTGTGGATCTAACAAACAAAGTCTTTTCCTCTTCCCTTCTGCCTTCTGCCTTCTGCCTTCTGCCTTGCGTTTCTTGAGAGACAATGCCTTGAACACCCATACCTGCTACAGCTTGAAAGTTTTCAACTTCTGGCAGAGGCATCTGAATTCCTTGAGATTGAGCATACTGCACTATTGCCTCTGCTAAAGGATGTTCAGAATTCCGTTCTACTGCTGCTGCTAATTGTAAGAGTCTAATTTCGTTGCTGTTGGCTGTGCCTTTAAGAGTTACATAATCAGTTACACTAGGCTTACCTTGGGTAATTGTGCCTGTTTTATCCAAAACAATTGTCTGAATTTTATGGGCTAGTTCCAAACTATCCGCACCCTTGATTAAAATGCCATTTTCTGCACCTTTGCCTGTGCCAACCATGATTGAGGTGGGGGTTGCTAAACCGAGAGCACAGGGGCAAGCAATAATTAAGACACCAACAGTAGTAATCATAGCAAGAGTAAGGTCGCCCATCGTGTTATACCAAATGATAAAGGTAACAATTGCGATCGCAATTACTCCTGGCACAAACCATCCAGTCACCCTATCAGCTAATTGTTGAATCGGTGCTTTACTTCCTTGGGCATCTTGCACTAATTTCACAATCTGGGCTAATACGGTATCCTTTCCTACTCGTGAGGCTTGGAACTTAAAGCTACCTGTTTTATTAATTGTTGCACCAATTACCTGTTCTCCCCCTTGCTTCTTCACTGGTATCGCTTCGCCAGTTACCATCGACTCATCCACAGTTGAAGAGCCTTCGATTACTTCCCCATCTACTGGAATTTTTTCCCCTGGACGTACTAGGATGACATCACCAACGATAACTTCTTGTATGGGCAGGTCAAATTCTTTACCAGCACGAATCACCCTGGCAGTTTTTGCCTGTAGTCCCATCAGTTGGCGAATAGCTTGCGAAGTCTTTCCTCTAGCACGATTTTCCAGTAGCCGCCCCAACAGAATTAGGGTAATGATTACTGCTGCTGGTTCGTAGTAAACTTCTGGTTGAAGACCTTGATCCAGGAAAAAGCGAGGGAAAAGGGTAGCAAACAACGAATAGAAATAGGCTGTACCTGTACCCAACGCCACCAGGGTATTCATATCCGCAGTATGACGTTTGCAGGCTTTCCAGGCACCAACAAAAAAGGCTCTACCACACCAAAACATTACTGGCGTACTTAACCATAACTGTACCCAAGAGTTATGCAACCAGGTTGGGATGAAAGGTAAGTGTAAACCAATCATAGCTGGCAGTGAGCCTACCACCAGCAGGACACTGATGATACCTCCCAAGATTAGCTTGCGTGTCAAGTCTTTTTGTTTACTCTCCCGTGCTGCTTGCTCAGCATCCTCTTCCCCAGTATCTGTTTCCTGTATTGCCTGGGCAATATATCCTGAATCTGCTACAGCTTGCTCGATTGCTGAAAGATTAGTTTGCTCAGGGTTATACTCGACTGTGGCTTGTTCCATAGCAAAATTGACATTGCTCTGAATTACGCCAGGAACACTCTCAATTGCTTGCTCGATAGTGGTAGCACAAGAGGCACAACCCATACCCCTTAATCGTAGATGACTCGTTTCCATAACTAACTCCCCGTAAAAATAGTTTGGGTGTACTAGTGCAGCATGGCGGAAATAACCCACTAGGAGAGAGATCGATAGAATGCTTATAGAGTAAAGATTCTTAATTCTTAATTCTTAATTCCGCGCAGCGGTACTAGTGTTTTTCCAACCTTAGGCTAAAGTATCCAGTTAACTAGAGAGTCTAGCTACTGTAACAAAAGTTTAGAAACTTAAGAATGGTAAATTAGTCTTCTGAACGCAAGGGAACAGGGAACAGGGAATAGGGAATAGGGAATAGGAAAAGATATTGTTTCTCCCATTCAATTGGGGGCGCTCAGCGCTCCTGGGGAACTCTCAACTCTCCCCTCCATCGTGTTGTTCTGCTGCTGGCATCCCGATAAATTTCAATACATTTCCTTGTGACTCTTTTAACTGGAGTTTAGACTAGTCTAAACTCCAGTTATTCAGGAAGCCCTACCTACTTTTAAAGTCGTTTGTCACCCCGTCAGGCTAATGACACTTAACCAATGACTAATGACTTTCGCGGCCTAATAATTTAGTAATTTCTAAGAGATTTGTGTTTTGTTCGTTCTTGGCTTCAAGTTCATATTGTCGCTTCAAGTATTTTTCAATCTCGATTTTATTTGCACTCTTAGAAACATTGACTCGGACTACGAACGCACCATCTCTTGTGTTTTCAAAAGACTGGATAAATAACTTATCACTATCACATTCTCTTCGTAGTTTTTGGAATGAAATTAGCAAAGCCTTCCAATCAACACCTTTACGGAAAATTAAGTAAACTGTTTCTAGGGACTCCTGAAATAACTTGGTAAATTCACTAGGAGCAAACTTTCCTATGTGTGGATGACGCTCTTGTTGGTTTTCTTTTAAGTAAACATATTCACAAATTACATCATCGAGATTTGTAGCACTATTTATATTCCAATCTTCTATACAAGAACCTGTAAGAGTTGCTCTCTCAAGTTTTGTACTAAGTAATTGAGCCGCTCTGAGTTGAGCATTCTGGAGGTTAACTTTCCAAAGATCGGCATGATTGAGGTTAGCCCCAATAAGTTTTGCCCCACTGAGATCAGCTTCGTAGAGGGTGGCTCCAATGAGGTTGGCTCCAATGAGGTTGGCTCCAGTTAATTTTGTTCTAATGAGTTTTGCCCCACTGAGGTCAGCTCCACTAAGGTCAGCTCCACTAAGGTCAGCCTCACTGAAGTTAGCTCCACTAAAGTTTACATCACCGAGGTTAGCTTCCCTGAGGTCGGATGTGCAAAAATTCCTCTCTCCTGCTGCATAGCGCCTCAAAAGTTCATAAACTAGTACTTTTACCCATTCAGCCCAATCTGGGTTAATAGTAGCATTGTCAAAAAGATTTTTATACTTTTTTATCTCGACTGATGAATAAAGCATTAATTGAATCCTCAAGCCTACACCTATAAGACGGTTCCCAGAGTCAATTCCTGACTTTTTCGAGTTAGAGATTTTTCCTACAAAAATCGGCGCTAATCCCTATGCTGCTTAAGGTTCAGTGAGGGATACTAACCACCAACTTGGCAGTAAAAATTTATATTTCTTTACAAATAACACTTGCATCGTAGGTAGGGCTTGCTGAAAAAGTTAGAAAAAACAGGGGGTGGGAAATGAACTAGACGGTTGCCTTGCCCAAAGTATAAGCCCTACTTGAGAAAGAGGATTCGTTTCATAGCTGCTCTTAATACTCCTCGGTAAAACGGTAATATTTGAGAAAAATTGACACAAAAAAAGACAGTAAAACTGCCTCAGCAGTTTCACCAAATTCATTACTAGAAACGTCATTGCAATCGAAGTTTCTGAAGTATTAGAAAGTTTAGCCATGACTCTATTCAAGCTGAATCTTCTTTTCGCCTGTCCAAATTTTCCCTCAATTTCGTTGCGAATACCTTCATCCTCTTGGGCCTGTTTTTTAACTTCTCGGCTTACCTTTATCCGAGGTCTTCTGTTAGGGGGTCCACTCAACCTAATACCTCGCTCTTTACACCAAGCCCGATGGACTCGGGTGCGATAAATTTTATCCGCATGAACCGATTCCGGGTAAACTCCTGTCTGCTCTTTGTAGGATTCAATTTGTGAGATAAAATCTCCACTTTCGTTATAATTTTCCCAACTGATACGTTCGATTAATACATAGCCGTCTACACAAGAGACTGATAACTTAGCTCCGAATTCTGTGTGGCTTCCCGCTTTACCTCGAACAATTGGACGGATATGAGGTTGAGTTAGGCTGACGATACGATTTTCGATACTCTTCTTATTATTTGACCACATCCACTGCTGTTGACGATAAATTTCACTTGAGACCAATAAATTCTTGTATTGCCTTTTACTTAACAGCTCTAGACTGGCTCCCTTCTCGATTAATCTCTCGATATGTCCCAAATTTCGTTTGAGATATTGCAGTTGTTTCTTCTTCCAGCTTTTTAGTTTTGTCAGTCAACCAGCTATAGCCCCCCTGAACGGTTACAATTACTTTACATCCGACATTCCGCACGTCACGATGTAATACGTAATGATTACGATTATTGGGTAGCTTGGCGAACACAAAAAATAAAAAATCCAAGTATTTATACGTAAAAAGTTCGCCAAGATACCCAGGATTTGCGTACTACTTGGTATACTACAATTTGACGTGCGGAATGTGGGTTACATACGCCCTGAGGCTATAATAGTATCCTGATACAGTAGTTTTATACTGAGTTAACATAACTAGATCTCAGGAAACCCTTTTGAACAAAGCGTTTCAGAGCAGAGATTGAACCTCAACTAGAATAAGAAACGCTGTAAAAACAAAAATTATTAAATTAACTAGTGTATAAGCAGTTATAAACAATGGGGAAAGAGCGTTATTCGTCATCTGATGTAGTAGCAAAGTGGCAGGCTAAATGGGACAGCTGGAAAATTTACAGCTATGACCCAAATTCCCCTAAAAAAACTTTTATTGTAGATACACCACCACCAACTGTTAGTGGATCTTTACATGTAGGCCACGTTTTCAGCTATACTCACCAAGATATTTTAGTTCGTTACGAACGGATGCAGGGGAAAAATATCTTTTATCCGATGGGATGGGATGATAATGGGCTGCCTACAGAGCGGAGAGTCGAAAATTTTTATAACGTCCGCTGTGATAAATCTGTTCCCTACGATCCTGATTTCGTACCCAAGTGTAAGCACAAAGAGCCGCGCGAAATCATTAGTCGCCAGAATTTTATCGATTTATGTAATCAAATGACCGTAGAAGATGAAAAAGTCTTCAAGGAATTATGGTCTCGTATTGGTCTTAGTGTTGATTGGTCTCTTGAATACGCAACGATTAGCCAGCAATGCCGCAAAATTAGTCAGATTAGTTTTATTCGTCTATTTGAAGATGGGGTGGCTTATCAATCTATTGCCCCAACAATGTGGGATATCGATTTTTCTACAGCTGTTGCACAAGCTGAAGCTGAAGATAGAGATGTACAAAGCAGTTTCTACAAACTCAATTTTGCAACAGAAGATGGTCAAAACATACTGATTGCCACAACTCGTCCAGAGCTACTTGCTGCCTGTGTTGGGATAGTTGTTCATCCAGAAGACAAACACTATCAACATCTCGTCGGTAAAGTTGCAATCACTCCCTTATTTAAAGTTCCTGTACCAATTATCGCTGATGACAAAGTAGAGCCAGACAAAGGAACAGGGGTTGTTATGGTTTGTACCTTCGGGGATACAACCGATGTTGAATGGTGGCGAGACCATAACCTACTCCTTAGACAAATTATTAATAAAGTTGGTCGTCTTAAGCCAATTTCCTTTGGAACTCAAGGTTGGGAAAGTAATGCACCAGATGAAGCCAATGAAATGTATAGCCAGCTCGTTGGGAAAAATATTAAGCAAGCACGGGCTGCAATTGTTGAATTACTCGAAGCAGCAGGTGTTATAGAAGGTGAGCCAGAATTAGTTACACGTCCAGTAAAATTCTACGAAAAAGGGAAACGACCACTAGAACTCATCTCAGCACGACAGTGGTACATAGACATTCTCAGCTCTCAAGAACAATTGCTAGAGCAAGGAAATAAAATCACTTGGCATCCTCCCTTTATGAAGGAGCGATATAAAACCTGGGTTAAAGGCTTAAAGCAAAACTGGTGTATCAGTCGACAAAGACATTTCGGCGTTCCATTCCCCCTCTGGTATCCATTAGATGAGCATGGTAAACCTTGTTATGATGAGCCTATCTTGCCTGAAATTAATCAATTACCAATTGATCCTCAAGTAGACGTCCCAACAGGTTATACCGCTGAGCAACGCAACCAACCTGAAGGATTTATTGGCGATCCAGACGTACAAGATACTTGGGCAACGAGCTCCTTAACACCACAGATTGTGACTAATTGGGTAATAGACGAAGAAAAAAGTCAGAAATTACTCCCGATGGATGTACGTCCCCAATCCCATGAAATCATAAGAACTTGGGCTTTTTATACCATTGCTAAATCTTGGTTCCATAAGAAAGAAATACCTTGGCAGCATGTATTAATCAGCGGTTGGATTCTTGATCCGGAGCGGAAAAAGATGAGTAAAAGTAAGGGAAATGTTGTTACCCCCCTCAAACTCATTGATACCTATTCTGCAGATTCTCTAAGATACTGGTCTGCACGTGCTCGCGCTGGTGTAGATACAATGTATGACGAAAATGTTTTTAAAATTGGTAAACGTTTAGAAACAAAGTTATACAACGCCAGTAAATTCATTAATGACAGGATTATGAGTGTAGACACCAGTCTCCTTAGTAATCAGGCAATTAAACAAGAATTAGACTGTGGTTTTGTGCAGCGTTTACGTGAAGTAATTACTGTCGTTAGCAAAGGTTATGAAGAGTTTAGCTGGGCTGATTCACTCCAAAGTCTTGAGTCTTTCTTCTGGGCAGAATTTTGTGATGACTATCTAGAACTGATTAAAAGCCGAGCATACAATGAACCTAAAGATGAGCTGACAATCAGTGCTCTGTCTACTCTAAAGCTGAGCTTGTCAATCATATTGAGATTATTCGCCCCTGTTATTCCCTTTATTACGGAAGAAATTTGGACGAATATTTTTAACCCTGATGAAGAAGCTGAACATTCTATCCATGTTAGTCAATGGCCTTCTCTATCTGAGTTGGAAGATATTCAGCAGCCTAAAGCAACAACTTCTTATGAAGATGCTAGGTATATCCTTGCCGAATTACGTCGAGAAAAAGGTAGAGCAAAAGTAAGTAATTGTTCTAGTGTTAAATCTCTAATTATCTACACACCAGAAGCTAAACAACAAGGAATCTTAGATGTTTTAGAAGATATCCGCAATGCGCAGGCAGTCGAGAATGTAGAAATTAAAAATCAAGAAGACGATATTAGTCTTGACATTACTCTAGTTGTAACGGTAGGGTAATCGCATCTTATTCTCCCCTATTTCCCAAAAACTCTATTCAAGTCGCGTTCGGGGTGGAAAGGCAATCGAGTTTTTCGGGCACGCACTCTGGGAGGCAGCGCGGGGGTACTCGGAGCAATTTTCCCTGATTCCAGGTTCCGACTGAGCCTGGGGGTGTTGTCTTCCACTTCTCCTGTATCTTTTCTCCTCTTCTTCCTTTCCTTTTTACGTTTTTTGCGTCCTGTATGCAAAATTTTCGTTTGTTTTTGAGATGGTCTTCTTTTTTTGGCGAATTTGAGATACTCAATCCTTGCTATAACCAAGGAATCAAGTTCGCCAGAATGACCCAACGATTGTCTTCACACAACTTTCCTGAAAATGGTAGTTCAAAATCTTCCGGTTGGGTAGACGGTGAGTCAACTTTTTGGTACATTTTACCGTCAGCGCGGTGCAAGGGTTTTGAGGCATTCTACCAGAAAACCTGGGACTTTTTGGCTTTGAATATGATTGAAAGCCAAGTATGGCATAGCTTACACACTTATACAGCAAACCCTAGGTAGCAATTGGTAGGCACAGTTTGATATATGATGATTACTCCTAATTTTTCCCTAACACCTAAGAAGCAACGGTGAATATCATTGCCTATCTTTATAGTGACCCTTTACTAGAACCCTCACCAGACCCAAAAATTTGGGGTTTAGATGTGGATGCAGTATATCAAGACTTAGGAGGGCGTCAGCAGTTGCTACAACTGCTGGCTGATTGTCAGAGCAAAGGGGCTGATTATCTTTTAATTCGGCGTCTGGAAGAATTGGGAAACTCTATTGAAGAAATTAGCGATCGCATCAAGCAGATTGAAGCTATGGGCGTTGCGATCGTTGCCACAGAACAATCTTACACTTCGGCTCAGTTAACAGATGCCGCTATCAGCACCAAAATTAGGACAGATTTACTCAAACTGCTACAAGAAATTAACCAAGAAGCCAACAGTCGTCGCCTCCGTCAAGGACATGCCCGCAATCGCCTCAAAGCTTTGCCCCCACCAGGAAAAGCTCCCTACGGCTATCGACGTGGTAAAGAGCGTTACCTTCTCGATCGCTCTACAGCACCTGTAGTTAAAGATTTTTTTGAACGGTTTCTGATTTATGGCTCCTTACGGGGAGCAGTTCGGTATCTAGAGCAAAAGTATGGTAAGAGAATTTCCGTTTCTACAGGGCATCGTTGGCTGACTAGCTCAGTTTATCGCGGTGACCTTGCCTATCAAAATGGTGAGGTGATTTCCGACACCCATACCGCAATTTTAGACCGGGAAGAAGCGGCACAAATAGACCGACTGCTGCGTCGTAATCGGCGACTACCTCCCCGCACTGCTAGTGCTCCCCGCTCTTTAGCTGGTTTGGTAGTTTGTAGGGAGTGCCAGTCAGCAATGACCGTTACTAATGTTAGCAAACCTCGGCGACAGAAGAAATATCTCTATTTGCGACCAATTAGCTGTCCCCAGAATCCCAAGTGCCGTGCCATCCCTTACGAACAAGTCTTAGAGCAAACAATTCAAAGCATTTGCCAGGAATTACCCCGTGCCGTTGCCAAGATGAATGCTCCTAACCTGGATGGGGTGAAACAGTCCCTGAACAGCCAAATTGAGCGCAAACTGGATATTTTAGCTCAGTTGGACTCCTTAACTGTGAGCGGAGTCTTGGATGCGGAAACTGCTGACTTACGTGCCTACAAACTCCGCACGGAAATCTCCCAGCTGAAAACCCAGTTAGCCGCTCTACCACCAGTCAATCTAAAAGCGATCGCTCAAACTGTGTCCATTCCTCAATTCTGGTCTGATTTATCTGAATCAGAACGCCGTTTCTACTTTCGAGAATTTATTCGGCAAATTGAACTCAAATACCAGGATAAGCTGTGGCAGCTGCAACTAATTTTCATTTTTTAGCGCTTTATGTGCGGGAAATCCCTGGCAACCCATGAATAATATAGCAGTCGAACACACATTGCCGGAGGTGGTACTCTTCGAGAATCCCTTCAGAGCAAGCGAAGCGAGCATCGCCATAACCAACTAAAGCGATGAATCAAAACCTGGAATATTTTATGATTGTTAATGAACTGCTGAAGCGCTATGCTGCTGGAGATCGAGATTTTGAGGGATTAAATTTACAGGGAGCCTACCTAAGTAAGGTCAATTTATCGGGAGCTGACCTAAGACGGGTAGATTTAAGAGGAGCTAATTTGAGTGAAGCTAGTCTTCAAGGAGTCAACCTAAATTATGCCGATTTAAGCAAGGCTAACTTAAGTGCTGCCAATTTGAGTGGAGCCAACCTAGAAGAAGCAAAATTGGAAGCAACAGACTTGAAGAAAGCTAACCTGATTAAAACTAACTTAAAAAAAGCCAAGCTGACAGGGGCAAATCTCAAGGAAGCTAGCCTAATGTTTGCTAACCTCTCTTTGGCTAATCTGGATTCGGTAGATTTCCACGGAGCTACGCTGCATCAGGCAATTCTACATAGGGCAAGTTTAAAAGATGCTGATTTAATTGGCACAATTCTTCAAGAAACAGACTTGAGAGGGGCTGATTTGAGTCGAGCCTGCTTGATTCGTGCTGACATATCCAAAGCCGTTTTGATGGTAGCAGATCTCACCAATGCAGTCTTGCTTGGTGCAGAGCTACAAGGAGCGGATCTTAGTGGAGCAACTATGCCTGACGGTACGATGCATGATTAGGGATTGGGGAGAAAGGCAGAGGGCAGAGGGCAGAGGGCAGAAGGCAGTCCCCATGAAAAAAATTTCACCACCATGCATGAAAGTAGACTCTTCCCTGTTCCCTATTCCCTGTTCCCTGTTCCCTAATTAATAGAGTGTTCCTGTAGCCAGTTGAGCAAATCATCGCTTGTCTTAAAGTCCCACATGGCATCTGATAAATTGTCTAAATCCTGGGAATTCAACCCATCGATTGCCGTACTCAGTTGAGAGGTTATTTCTGGGAAACGGCGTTCCAGCTGTCCCTTGAGTAAGCTTCTTTTACCTTCTTCCTTACCTTCAAGTCTTCCCTCTTCCCTACCTTCAAGTCTTCCTCTAATTTGAGCCTGTTCAATTTGTTCGATTTGCCATTGCGCCTCAAACAAAGCGTATATGTCTCGTAGCCATGTTTGGTGTGCTGGTTTGGTGGGAAAGATTTTGCTGTCTCAGGGTGCGATTATTGTCCAGCTATGCCTTTTGCTGTCTCTACTGGGAGAATTTGATTGCATTCTGTAACTGCCTAGACTCTACAGGTGCACACCTATTCCATTATAAAAAAGGATACCATCAAATCACCGAAAGCGGAAGAAAGCTCATCTTCTTTTTCGAGGTAGTACACTATTGCCTATTGCAAGAGTGCCTATTGCCTGCGTCGTCAGACGCTTGTTACTTCAAAATGCTTTCTCAATGAACTTATTCAGCAAGCCCTACTTATTACTGTTCCTCTTTTCCTTTTGCCTGACTCAAGGATTGACTTGGTTTTTTGGTGGAGGTAGATTGCCCGTTGCGGCTCAAAACCCTGCTCCATTAATTACCGTCCAAGGAGCTAATCCGACAACATTGGTACAACAAGGTAGAAGACTCTATGAACAGGGGCGCTTCTCGGAGACAGTAGAGATTTTGCAACAAGCAGCTGAGGGTTTCCAGAAAGAACAAGATTCCCTGAGGCAAGGAATGGTGTTGAGTAATCTTGCCTTGGCTTATAAACAATTGGGAGAGTGGAGTAAGGCTCAAGAGGCAATTTCTGAGAGCTTGGCACTCTTGCAAACTGGCAGTACCGCTAACTATGGGAAACTCCAAGGGGCAGCCTTGGATATTCAAGGACAAATCTATCTGGCTCAAGGACAACCAGAATCAGCCTTAGAAAGCTTCGAGGCTGCTACTGCTGCCTACCGGCAAGCAACAGATGAGGAGGGTTTGCTCAAAAGCCAGATTAATCAAGCTCAAGCTCTGCAAGCGGCTGGATTTTACCGTCGTGCTCTCGATACCCTTCGGGAGGTTAATGCAACACTAGAAACACAACCTGATTCCCAGAGTAAAGCGATCGCTTTGCGTAGTCTTGGTAATATCCTACGCTTAGTGGGTGACCTGAATGAGTCGCAAGAAGTTTTAGCACAAAGTCTGACTATTGCTCAAGGTTTGCCGTCTCCCGATAATATTAGCGCTGCTCTTCTGGGGTTAGGGAATACTGCCAAAGCTCAAGCCAAAACCCAAGAGGCTCTAGGCAACCCTAATGAAGCGCAAACTTATATTCAAGAGGCTTTCGATTACTACCAAAAGGCTGCTGATACCCAACTTATCCCCCCAACTACAAGAATTCAAATTCAGCTGAATTTGCTCAGTCTTTTAGTAGACAATGAGAAGCAGTTAACTACAACCGAGCAGTCTTTAGTAGAGGAAATTCAACTACAGATTGCCCAACTTCCTGCTTCCCGTGCTGCAGCGGATGCTCGGATTAACTTGGCTCGCTCTTTGATGAAATTAGGGCTGGAAGAAGCCGACAGGGCTCAAACAATTGCCGAACAATTAGCAACCGCCCTACAACAAGCAGAGGCAATTAAAGACCCTAGAATAGAATCTTACGCCCTTGGTCAACTAGGTAACCTTTACGAAAAGACGCAGCAATGGCAAGATGCACAAAAACTTACAGAGGAAGCCCTCATTATCGCCCAGGCAATTAGGGCTCCAGATATTGCCTACGGTTGGCAGTGGCAGTTAGGGCGTTTACTCCAAGAACAGGGCAAACGCAAAGGAGCGATCGCAGCTTATACTGCTGCTATCCAAACTCTGGAATCTTTACGTACTGACCTAGTTAGCGTTAACTCTGATATCCAATTTTCTTTTCGAGAGAGCGTAGAGCCAGTCTATCGCGAATTGGTGCAACTACTGTTGGCATCTCCCCAAGGCACTGAACCCAGTCAAGAAGATTTAGAGACAGCTCGTCAGGTAATTGAATCCCTCCAGCAGGCAGAATTGATCAACTTCTTTCGAGAAAACTGTCTCAATGCTACTCCTGTTCTTATTGATGAAGTCGATCAACAGGCTACGGTTATCTATCCTATTGTTTTTAAAGACCGATTAGAAGTCGTCTTGTCCCTACCAGGTGCTCCTCTGGGTCATTATACGACTCAACTACCTCAAGAACAGATAGAACATATTTTAGAGGAACTGCGGGAAGAAGCCATTGGCGCGAGAGCAACAATTGTACCAACTGGTGGAACTATTCGCACTCCGAAGCGGAACCAAGCTCTTTCACCAGAAGGATTAAGGCTAGCTCAAGAAGTGTACCAATGGTTAATTAAACCTGTAGAAGCAGACATTGCTGCCAGTGAAGTTAAAACTCTCGTCTTTGTGCTGGATGGTCCGTTATTGAATCTACCAATGGCAGTCTTACATGATGGTCAGCAATTTTTGGTAGAAAAATATGCGATCGCTCTAACTCCAGGTTTACAACTTCTAGACCCTAAATCCTTAGTAAGAGGGAAACTTTCTGCTCTAAAGGGTGGACTTTCCCAAGCTCGTCAGGAATTTTCTGCTCTTCCTAATGTCGAGAAAGAATTAGCACAGTTGCAACTACCAGGTGAGCTACTACTCAATCAGGATTTTACCACCCCAGCTGTACAAAATGACATTGATGCCAATCCTTTCCCGATAGTTCATTTAGCAACCCACGGTCAGTTTAGCTCTAATTTAGAAGATACCTTTATTCTCACTTGGGATGACCGTCTTAATATTAACCAGTTGAGCAACCTGTTACAAGCTAGGGAAGAAACTGGTAGAGGTGCGATTGAACTACTAGTGCTCAGCGCTTGTCAGACAGCAACTGGCGACAAACGAGCAGCTCTGGGATTAGCTGGTGTGGCAGTCAAAGCCGGAGCACGCAGTACGTTGGCAACCCTATGGGTGGTTGATGATCAAGCAACAGCAGACCTGATGATCCAGTTTTATCAGGAATTAGCGAATCCGACAATTTCTAAAGCCGAAGCTCTACGCCGCGCTCAAGTCAAACTGTTGAAAAACCCTCAGTTTCAACATCCAATTTATTGGGCACCTTTTGTGTTGGTAGGGAATTGGCTTTAAATGAGTAATAAGTAATAAATAATAAGTAATAAATCACCGGATTTGGTATCAGCCATTCTTTCAAAAAAAATTGGTAAAAAGATTACCCTCAAGGGTACTGCCAAAAGATTGACCCAGGTTTTAGTTTAGGAATGTAGATGGACTGAAAAATATATTCCATATCGACTTATTCAGCAAAGCCTGTACTAATTCACTTCCACTCTCCTTGAAGCGTAAAAGCTGCCCAATAATAGGGAGCCTTCCACTGAGTCTCTTGTTGCATTTCCAACTGTGCAGCTCTCAAAGCTGCTGTTGCTGACAAGCCCTCCTGCAACATATTGCGATAGAATCGCTTCATCATCTCGGCTGTAGCAGCATCACTAACATTCCACAGACTTACCAACACTCGTGGGGAACCTGCATACATAAAACCTCTTGTCAACCCCACCAATCCTTCTCCTTTTACCTCCTGCCCTAATCCCGTTTGACAGGCACTCAGCACCACCAGTTCAGCAGGAAGGTTAAGGTTAAACACATCATGGAGGCGTAGAAAGCCATTTTGGGAGTCGCCTTGTTCATCGAATAGGGAGAGTACTACTCCTGATAGCTCAGGGTTGGTACTGTTGAGTAAGCCGTGGGTGGCAAGATGGACTATGCGATAATTACTTAGCTCAGGGTTAGTTATCATCTGGCGATTGGCTGCAAAGTCAAAGCCATGCACTCGTTCTGAATCAGGCACTAGTGCCATAATTGCTTCGGCTTCAGTGCGGGTTCCTGGTAGTCTTTCCCAGACTCCGATATCTGCTTCTCTGGCAGAGCGATCGAGTAGCTGCTGTTGTAAACTACTATCAATCTGTCGTTTACTGTTAGTTACCCGCTCATCATCAGAGCTAAAGACGGGATCTGCAAGGATAGCGATGGCTTTAGGTGCAGTTTTCCTGGTTGCTTGTTCCTGTCGGATAATCCCTAAGGTAGTGGCAGAGGGTAAGTTTACTATTTCGTTATTGGCTAACAGAGGTACGATATCCTCACCGGAGGTTTCAGGCAAAGGTAAGGCAGAGAAGGGTATGTACTGCAAAGCACCGTCGCCAACAATCAGTAGCCGTTTGTTGCCCAATTGCTCGGCTATCGGTGCTAGAAGCATTTGGCTTAGTTGGCTTACAGCTTTACTAGCTTTGACATTTTCTACCCGAATACTACCTCTGGTATCTTCCTCACATCCTGCACCATTCTTAACAGGCTCCGAAACCCCCCCAGAGTTCAAACTCTGGGCTAATAGCTCAAGTCCACTCAAGTGGACTGAATCCCTTATCCAGTCGTCTTTAGACGACTTTAGCTGTGAGCCAGGGGTTTGAACCCCTGGTGGATTATCGGGATTGGTGCAAGAGCCCCTTCCTAGCTGAAATCCTGGAGTTTTGAGTAATTCATAGAACTGTTTGGCGGCGGTTTCGATTTCTGCTGCTGGGGGTAGTTCGTAACTGCTAATATCTGTTTTACTGACAACCCAAAGATAGCTGCGCTCAGAGCCTAGGGAATACTGCAACAGCAGGGTATCTTCATCTAAAACCTGCTGCTGAATTTCTTCTAAGGTGAGAGGTTCAGGTTGAGTCAGAGCCGCATAACGGGGACTGGTAGTGCGGATTTTTGTTTGGATATCTCGGTATTGGGATAATAGTTGTTCCCTTTCTTGTTCGATTGCTGTAGCTTGTTGTTGAGTGTAGTTGCCACTGAATAACTCAACTCGGCGTTTTTCAATGGCATCGAGTTGCTGTTGTAGGGTGCGCTCCTCTTCAACTAGTTGGGGTTCTACCCCTTGGCGAATATCAGCATTAGCTTCAGTGAGAAGTTCCAAGAGACTACGCGCACGAGAGCGTTCGCTGGTATGGAGAGCGAGGGCATCGTATCCTTGGGATGGGTCTTGTTGATGCAGTTGCATCAGTAGGTCGATGTAGAATTCGTAGTAGTTTTGGACAGTGGCAAAGTAGGAGGTACGGAGTTTTTGGGAGCCAATTTTGGTGCGGAGTTCTTCAATAATGGTGATGGAGCTATCCATCAAGGTTAAGGCTTGTTTTAGGTTGCCTTGGCTGCGTTGTAAGAAGGCGACGTTAAAGAGAGTAATGGCTTCCCCACTTTTATCCCCCACCGCCCGTGTTAGGGGCAAAGCTTGATTGAAGAATTCCAAGGCTTTCTGCTTTTCTCCTAATGAAGAGTAGACTAAGCCAATATTAGAGAGAGTAGTAGCTTCCCCACCTCGGTTCCCCACCGCTCGTCTTAGAGGCAAAGCTTGGTTGTAGAATTCCAAGGCTTTTTGCTTTTCTCCTAAATCATCGTAGACAGCGCCAAGATTATTGAGAGTAATGGCTTCCCCAACTCGATTCCCCACCGCCTTATATAGTGGCAAAGCTTGATTGAAGAATTCCAAGGCTTTCTGCTTTTCTCCTAAATCATCGTAGACAGCGCCAATATTAGAGAGAGTAATGGCTTCCCCCTCTCGATCCCCCACCGCCTGAAATAGAGGCAAAGCTTGGTTGAAGAATTCCAAGACTTTCTGCTTTTCTCCTAATGAATCGTAGACTCCACCAAGATTATTGAGAGTAGCGGCTTCCCCTCCTCGATCCCCCACTGCCTGAAATAGAGGCAAAGCTTGGTTGTAGAAATCCAAGGCTTTTTGCTTTTCTCCTAAATCATCGTAGACAGCGCCAAGATTATTGAGAGTAATAGCTTCCCCACCTCGATCCTCCACTGCTCGTCTTAGGGGTAAAGCTTGGTTGTAGAAATCCAAGGCTTTCTGCTTTTCTCCTAATGAATCGTAAACACTGCCAATATTAGAGAGAGTAACGGCTTCCACACGTCTATTCCCCACCGCCCGTAATAGGGGCAAAGCTTGGTTGAAGAATTCCAAAGCTTTCTGCTTTTCTCCTAAATCATCGTAGACTAAGCCAAGATTATTGAGAGTAGAGGCTTCCCCATCTCGATCCCCCACCGCTCGTCTTAGTGGCAAAGCTTGGTTGTAGAATTCCAAGGCTTTTTGGTTTTCTCCCAATGAGTTGTAGACAGCGCCAAGATTATTGAGAGTAATAGCTTCCCCACCTCGATCCCCCACCGCCCGTGTTAGCGGCAAAGCTTGGTTGTAGAATTCCAAAGCTTTCTGCTTTTGTCCTAAATCATCGTAGACTCTGCCAATATTAGACAGAGTAGTAGCTTCCCCTCCTCGATCCCCCACCGCCTGAAATAGGGGCAAAGCTTGGTTGTAGAACTCCAATGCCTGCTGCTTTTCTCCCAAATTAGAGTAGACAGCGCCAAGATTATTGAGAGTAGAGGCTTCCCCACCTCGATCCCCCACCGCTCGTCTTAGGGGCAAAGCTTGGTTGTAGAATTCCAAGGCTTTCTGTTTTTCTCCTAATGAATCGTAGACTCTGCCAATGTTATTGAGAGTAGTAGCTTCCCCACCTCGATCCCCCACCGCTCGTCTTAGTCGCAAAGCTTGGTTGTAGAATTCCAAAGCTTTCTGCTTTTGTCCTAAATCAGAGTAGACTGAGCCAATATTATTGAGAGTAATGGCTTCCCCTCCTCTATTCCCCACCGCCCGTAATAGCGGCAAGGCTTGGTTGTAGAATTCCAAGGCTTTCTGCTTTTGTCCTAAATCAGAGTAGACTGAGCCAATATTAGAGAGAGTAGTGGCTTCCCCACGTCTATCCCCCACCGCTCGTCTTAGGGGCAAAGCTTGGTTGTAGAACTCCAAGGCTTTCTGCTTTTCTCCTAAATCATCGTAGACTAAGCCAATATTATTGAGAGTAATGGCTTCCCCACGTCTATCCCCCACCGCTCGTCTTAGAGGCAAAGCTTGGTTGTAGAATTCCAAAGCTTTCTGCTTTTGTCCCAAATCGTGGTAGACTCTGCCAATATTAGAGAGAGTAATGGCTTCCCCTCCTCGATCCCCCACCGCCTGATCTAGCGGCAAAGCTTGATTGTAGAAATCCAAGGCTTTCTGCTTTTGTCCTAAATCAGAGTAGACTAAGCCAAGATTACTGAGAGTAGTAGCTTCCCCACCTCGATCCCCCAACGCCTGATATAGGGGTAAAGCTTGGTGGTGGAATTCCAAGGCTTTCTGCTTTTGTCCTAAATCAGAGTAGACTAAGCCAAGATTATTGAGAGTAGTAGCTTCCCCATCTCGATCCCCCAACGCCTGATATAGGGGTAAAACTTGGTTGTAGAATTCCAAGGCTTTCTGCTTTTCTCCCAATGAGTTGTAGACACCACCAAGATTATTGAGAGTAGTAGCTTCCCCACCTCGATCCCCCAACGCCTGATATAGGGGTAAAGTTTGGTTATAGAATTCCAAGGCTTTCTGCTTTTCTCCCAATAAGTCGTAGACTCTGCCAAGAGCAAGGAGAGATAAGGCTTCTAAGCCTTTGTCACCCGCTTGACGATAGAGGATGGCAGCTTGTTCAAATTTAGGAATTGCCTGTCGCAGGGATTCTGCTGTTCCTTGCCGATATAGCTGATCTCCCTCATTAAAGACTTGTTCCGCCGCAGTGCGATTGGGTTCAGTAGAAGCATCATCCGGCTGTTGTGCCATCTGCACTGCTGTACTACCATCAGCCTCACCCGCTCTGGCAATACCTATTCCTACATCTGAAAAGAACACAAAACTCACTAATACAGCGAAACTAGGAAGCTTGTTCCACAATATCCATTGATATCTGAGGCGATGACTCATAATGCGCTGAATTGAAGTGAATTTTTGAGGGAGCTGTTCTACTTATCAGCAGTTTCCTGGCTTTTTACGCAGTAGAGAAATTATTCTACCTTTATGGAGGGCACACAACTTAAATGAGTGTCTTTAGTTGAATCAGTGTTTAGCCAAGCAGAGTTGAATAAGCTCAAAAAACGTTTAACTGAAATCTTGCACCAAGTCGAAAATTGACCGGTGAAGGTAGGCAATAGGCAATAGTGAAGAACCGACTTTCATCACCTGATGGTGAAAAAAAATTTTCATCGAGACTGCCTTGGAGCCCTCTGCCTTTTGTCAACTTACTGATTACTTAAAATTATGTTTAAAGCCATAACAATCTCGCACCAAATAAAGCGGGCGTCCCTTAACCTCTTCATAGACGCGCCCCAAGTACTCACCAATAATACCTAGGGTAATTAGCTGAATACCTCCTAAAAAAAGAACCGTTACCATTAAAGAAGCATAACCAGGTAAATCTACCCCAAAGATTAAAGTCCTAATTACTAAAAAGGTAGCGTAGAGAAAGGAAAGAAAGGAGATAACTAGACCAACATAACTCCAAACTTTCAAGGGCAGAAAACTAAAGGAAGTAATGCCATCAATAGCAAAGTTCCACAAACGCCAATAGTTCCAAGTAGTAGTACCTTTGAGACGGGGTTCCCGATCAAACAAGACAGAAGTTTGCTTAAAACCTGCCCAGCCAAACAAACCTTTCATAAACCTTGTCCGTTCTGGCATTTGCTTGAGAGCTTCCACCACCTGCCTGTCAAGTAAGCGAAAATCTCCTGTATCGCGAGGGATGGGAACAGGACTCATCCAACCAATTGTTCGATAAAAAGACCGGGCTGTAAAGCGTTTGACCCAACTTTCTCCCTGACGCGATCGCCTTGTTGCATAGACTACATCATAGCCTTCATACCATTTAGCTACTAGTTTCTCTATTAATTCTGGAGGGTCTTGTAGGTCAGCATCAATAGGGATAACAGCAGCACCACCAGCATAGTCAATCCCAGCGGTGAGGGCAACTTCTTTGCCAAAATTGCGAGATAAATTGACTATTTTAATAGCTGGATAACGATGGTGATAGTCAATCAAGCACTTTAGCGTATTGTCTTGGGAACCATCATTGATACAAACAATCTCGTAGCTGATACTCATTCCATCCAGCACTAACAACAGGCGCTCAAACAGGTAATCAATATTAGGCTCTTCATTGTAAAGAGGAACTACTACAGAGATTTCTACTTGGTTATTGGTCATTTGTCATTTGTCATTTGTTGTTTGTTGTTTGTTGTTTGCTGTTTGTCGTTTGTCAAATGTTGGGTTTCGCTATCGCTCTACCCAACCTACAGTTTTCGTACTACGGCACTACTTAATAAACAGACTCCGCAATTGCTCCAGACTAGAATGAGAGGATTCGTAGGTTAGGGTTTGGTATGGAGTGAGGACGGTGTGGATGGGAATAACTTCGACAACGCTGTTAGTATAAGCGATCGCTTTGAAGGCTAATAGCCGTTGTTTGTCCCAAGCTGCCTCCCGCACTACTAATCCTTGCTTTTGCAACCAGCTAATCAGTTGCGATCGCGCAGTTCCTGGTAAAATTCCTGCTACTAGGGGTGGTGTCCACCAGCAACCGTCTTGCCAACCCCAAAGGTTGCCAGTACTAGTTTCAAGCCAATTACCAGTAGCATCGACTAAAATTGCTTCGGCTGCTCCTTGTTGTCGTGCTTGCTGAAGAGCAAGCCATGCTGTAAGGTAGTTGCCAGTTTTATGAGTAGGTAAGGAACGAACTAATTCTGGAGTATCTGCCAGCCAAGCAGTAATCCCTTGTTGTTGACGTTGAGTTAAATCTGCTGGTAAGTAGCGCCCAGTAATCCACTCGCGTCCATCAGGAAAGATCGCTATTCGCAGTACAGGGAACGAAGGTAATAATGTCTGTGCTCCTTGCTGCAATTGCTTTTGCTTCGGTAATTGCCAGCCAAAAGCCTGCAAACTACTCCAGAGGCGATGGCAATGGCCTTGCCAATTTGTCAGTGGATGTTCCAAAGACTGGTGATAAACTCGTAGCGTGGTAAACACCGTGGCACCATAAAGTAAGCCTGGATCATCGATCGCTAGTTCCAAGCTATTACCCTTAATTAGCTGACCATTGTACCAAAACATAAGTAACAAGCGTCTGACGACGGAGGGAATGGGGAATTAAGAATTAAGAATGCAGAATTTAGAATGGAGAAGGAAAAAAAGCTAAACACAGATGATCAGTTTCTTGTGGAACAGGCGTCTCGCCTGTTCGGAAGATACAAGTTGAATGGGTAATAGCTTATCTTACTCTCCTACACAAAAAAACCTCGTCTTCTTGACGAGGGTGGGGGTGTGCAAGACTTAACTTTTTAATTTAGCTGTAGGCTATGCTGGGGTTTCTCTTTGCTCCTCTACGATGTGGAAGGTGGCAAATGTTTTGGGTGCTTTGAGGAGTACAAAAGCTGGGAAAACTACAGCCACCAATACTACCGAAACTGGTAGGGCTACCATCGCCACAGCGGTAAAGACTAAAGCTATGAAGAGATAAATGGTTTTTTCAAGAACTGTTTTCATTAGTTTGTTCATTGGTAATGCTTTTGATACTTAATACTCCACACCTCGATATCGCCGCTTATTCTGGGATGGGCTGAACTTCAATTGCTGTGAACCTTTAGGAAGCATTGGATATGGATTACTTTGATATCTAGTTGTATGAATTTCTGGGGTAGTAGCTCTCAAAACATCTTTGAGTACTCCTCCTGACACAGTTACCCTGTTGTGCTCTAACAAGTATTTTAAATTCTCCCAATTTTGGGCTGGATGCTGGCTTAACCATTCAGTAACTAATATATTAGCTTTTGATGGCTTAATATTAAAACGCATTAACAATAGTGCAAATACTTGTTCCTTGTCTACTCTTATTGAAGGTTTGCTTTGTAGTTGGATCATTTTGATTATCTCAAGAAATAATTAACTATTATCGTTGTCACCTGTGATAACAAGATTTTTTGAGTTTGTTGACCATAACAACAAAAGCTTTATTGCTTGTTATCCCTGGCATTTTGTTCATATCTTTATAGTCGCAATAAATCAGAGATATTTCATTGATTAAGATCCTTCATTCACTGTTAGATATTGCGGTAAATTCTGTGATTTAAATCTTGAGTAATGGGTGATGTTTATCACATTTGCTGACTTTTCACAGAATCTTCTAGTGGAAGATGGGTGTGGGGTGTGGGGTGTAGGGTGTAGGGTTTTTCTTCCCTTGGAGCCTCCTGTTCCCCTCCTCGGAGGGGTTAGGGGTGGGTTCTACCTTCTTGCACTAGGGACAAACTGTCACATTGGTAAAAGCATTAATATCTGGCACAAAATTAACTGGGACATTATTGTTGGCAGTTTGTAGGTTATCACGATTAACGATCGCAAAGGTGCCATTATTTCTTTGTACCTGGAAATCTCTGTCACTTTCATTCCCATTGAGGGCTAGGCAAAAGTCGCGATCGCTATTCATAATGCCATTAAATCCCAAGCCTTGGTTATTTTGCAAAATGTTGAATTCAACATTAGCTACCACCTGTTGGGCGTCAGCTTGGATAAAGATACCGTCAAAAGTACTGTTAGTAACTGTATTGCCACTAAGGCTGAATTGCTGCTGGCTCATGCCGTTGGCTTGAATAAAAATTCCTTGACTACCACTGTTACTTACTGTATTGTCACTGACGGTGAAGTTCTGTTGGGCATTGTTATTACCCTGGACAAAAATTCCTTGGTCTGTACTGTCACTCACCGCATTATTGCTGAGGGTGAAATTTTGTTGAGTATTGTCGTTACCTTGGATAAAAATTCCTTGACCCGTACTGTTCGTCACTGTATTGTTGTTGAGAGTAAAGTCCTGGATAGTATTGCCAGAAGCTTGTAGGAAAATTCCCTGGTCAGTGCTATTGTTGAGTGTAGTGTTATTAATGGTAAACTGCTGTTGGGTTTGCTCAGAACCTTGTAGGAAAATTCCCTGCAGGGTACTATCACTAACTGTTGTGTTGTCTATCGTTAACTGTTGTTGAGTATTACCATTACCTTGGAGAAAAATTCCCTGACCCCCACCGCCATCACTACCAACGGTTGTATTATTAATATTACTATCTTGAATATTTAATTGCTGGCTAGTATTGCCATTGGCTTGGAGAAAAACTCCTTGACCAGCACTATTACTAACTGTAGTATTATTAAGGTTTAACTCCTGGTTGGTGCTACCATTACCCTGGAGGAAAACTCCTTGCTCACTACTATCACTGACAGTAGTATTGTTGATAGTTAACCGCTGTTGGTTGTTATCTGAAGCTTGGGCAAAAATCCCTTGAGCAGTGCTATTGCTAACTGTACTGTTGTTAACGGTTAACTGCTGCTGTGAATCCTCAGCAGCTTGGAGGAAAATCCCTTGAGCTGCACTACCATCAACCGTAGTGTTATTAACTGTTAACTGCTGTTGGGTATTCTGGGCAGCCTGAACAAAAATACCCTGACCTCCACTACCATCACTAGCAATTGTGGTATTGTTAATTGTGTTAGTATCAAGAGCTAGCTGCTGTCGGGTATTACCAGAAGCTTGGACAAAAATACCTTGACCAGAATTACTATCGATGGTGTTACTACTCACAGTCCCAGTTTGTTGGGAATTTTCAGAAGCTTGGAGAAAAATACCTGGTTCCCCACTGCTGCTAATGGTGTTGCTGTTGATGGTTAATTGCTGTTGGGTGTTACCAGCAGTTTGAGCAAAAATACCTGCGGCTCCACTGTTACTAATCTGGTTATTGCTAACGATACTAGTACCAGCAATATTATCCAGATTAATTCCTTGTTGACCACTACCACTAATGGTATTGCTGTCGAGGGTTAACTCCTGTTGGGTGTTACCAGCAGTTTGAGCGAAAATACCTGCGGCTCCACTATTGCTAATCTGGTTATTGCTAACGATACTAGTACCAGCAATATTATCCAGATTAATTCCTTGTTGACCACTGCCGCTAATAGTGTTGCTGTTAATGGTTAATTGCTGTTGGGTATTGCCAGCAGTTTGAGCGAAAATACCTGCGGCTCCACTATTGCTAATCTGGTTATTGCTAATGATACTAGTACCACTGATATTACCTAGATTAATTCCTTGCCCAGTAGCATTGGTAATCTCATTGTCTCGAATCGTGAAGTTTTGGATACTATTTCCTTGGATACCGTTACCAGAAACATTTGCAATCGCAAATCCTGATAGGGTAGTATCGTTGCCCAAAGTGACGGTTCCGGTGACTGTAGGCAAATTACCGCTACCGGATAAGGGGAGTTGCACATTCATTACTCCTGTATCAAACAGTGAAACTCCCGCAAGATTGTTGAATGAGGCACTAATTTGTTGTATTGGTCCTGTAGAAAGTACTGATACCCCATCAGGAATGGTAAATGTGGGAATTCCTGAATTTGCCCCAAACTGCACATAAACGATATTTCCTGTTTGGGCTACATCTATGGCAGACTGTACTTGTCCAAAAGGATTCTCAAAGGTGCCATCCCCAACTGCCGTACTCAACCTGACATGTGGGAAGAAGTAGGGTTGGTTAGTGTTGGGATTGGTTGCTGTTAGGGTAAGCTCCTCAGTAAATAACTCTGATTCCCATTGCTCATCTACAATAATCTGCTGTTGACGGGTAACTGATTCGGCTAACCTTGCCACTACTGCTTCCGATTCTCTACCAGAAGTATGATTGCCAGGGAAACTGGCTCCAATACTAAAAATTACATTAGTGCCGAAAGTAGCATCATTCTGCACAGATAAGCCCAACCGTAGGCTATCATGGGGGCGAGCTTCTAGCCGTGCCCGCCAACCGAGGATACTATCACTCTGTGCTGCGTCATAATAGTAACCTCCAAGATAGCCCCGAAGCTCCCCAGTAGTCCCTAAATTAACAATCTTTACTCCCACTTCGACATCCAACCCCGTCATTGCCGCTTCAAACAGTCTCGTTTCCCGACGCTCCCGACTCCCCGACATCACCAAAAAGTTGCCTTGGAAGAAGGGATTACTGAAGATAGGGGTAGTTTGGGAGATATTCTCTGTTACTAGCTGACGAGTATCCCCAATCGGCACATAGACATTTGTACGAAAATCCCAATATTCTCCTAGGCTTTCCAGCCCAGCACCGAGTTGATGAAAGCTGCTGCTATCAGTATTGCGACTGTCGTAGGCGAGGTAGCCACCGAAAATGCGCTTACTGTGGGAGTTATAAAAACGGTGTCCTAGAACAAGATTACTGCTGATGTTGGTATCGTTATCCAGCAATAGTCTACCTTCAAAGAAAGTCAGGTTGCTACCAAGATTTTGTTCTAGAGGAATAAAGGCTTCAAAGCGACCAAAACCGTCGTGGCTAGCACCAGAAGTAGTATAACCCACTCCGAAGCGAGGGGAGATTCTCAGGTCATCAGCACTACCTGTTGCGGAGGGAAGCTCTTCGTTGCTATTGCTATCAGTTGTTTGGGCAAATGCAGCAGGTATGCCTCCCAAGAACAATAAAATGACGGAGACAACCAGACTTAAGTATTTCATAGATTGGGTGACAAGAGTCCTTAAGCTTTTTTACACAAGCTCAGACACCCAATCGGTAAATTTTAGATTTTAGATTTATTCTCTTTCTCTTTCTTCGTTAAGAAACTTAAGTAGATGTCAAACTCTTACTAATGACTAATGACTAAATGACAAATGACAAATTGTCTATGATTTAGATAACCTAAATTTTACCAATTTATCACAAATATTTCTAATCGCAATCATTCATTGTCAAGTGGAAATTACCGATACTAGTCATATCAAGAGTTGATTTTCAACGAAAGTCGGCGGTCATCCTTATACTTTTTAAAGTGAGGAGGAATGCCAACCGCCGACTAGATTGTTATTTATTTGTATTTCTTGACAAATAACTGACATTTGTATTCCCATGCTAAGAGTGATGGGGATGAGTTAACTCAGTTGTTACTAGGAATTGAGCAATGCTTGAAAAACTCCTCCTAGCCATATTGGTTACTTTCTCCCTCTACCTATTGGTAGACTTCAATAAGTTTTACCCTTCTTCAATATCCTCAGTTAAGCAATTACCAAAAGTCACCAATAAAACTGTAACTCATTTGCCCATCAAACGTACCAATGACTATTAGCACTATTTGGGTTTAGGGTGCATATCGGTGTTTAAGGATGGAGGTTGATGTTTGAGGGTGCACGTCGCTGCGCCCCTACTCTAAATTTAATGCAACAGCCCTACAAAATATCAATGATATAAAACAAATAGGAATTTTATTTGCTTGCGATCTGCGATCTGCTTGCTCTACCGCTTTTTTTTGATATTATATTTTTATAATGGCAATAACCCGCAAATGTCAATTAAATTATAAGATATAAGCAGCATGAATGCCCATAAGATAGAAATTACTTTAACAGAAAACGGACAATTATTTTTAGATAATTTGCCTTTTACAAAAGGGCAATCTGTTGAGGTCATTATCCTGGAACACCGTCAATCATCTTCTGATGTTAATGCTTATCCTTTGGCAGGGAAAGTAATACAATATGATGCTCCCTATGAATCTGCCACCGATATTCAGGATTGGGAAGTCTTACAATGATTCTTTTAGATACCCATATTTGGATTTGGTGGGTTGATAATAGTCCCAGATTAAATCAACGACAACGAGAATTGATTAATATCCATCAAGCAAGTGGATTAGGTGTCAGCATTATTTCTTGTTGGGAAGTAGCTAAGTTAGTGGAAAATCAAAAACTAATTTTATCTTGTTCTGTTGATGAATGGTTAAAGGTCGGTCTTGCTTACCCTGGAGTTCAATTACTAAATTTAACCCTGCCGATCATTATAGCATCAACCCAATTGACGGGATTTCACCGTGATCCAGCAGACCAGTTAATCGTTGCTACTGCCCAAATTTGTAACTGTTCCTTGCTGACGGCAGATAACAAAATCTTGGCTTATCCTGGTGTTCAAACCCTAATCTAACTGAGATCATATTCTATTATTTTGCACCAGCAAGCTTGCCTGATCGCTATTTTTTTTGATATTATATTTTTATAATGGGAAAAGTGTGCGCTCATATATAAAGTGCCACTCTTGATACCGAGTCCGCCTCAGCACTTAAATAGTAAAAGGTTTAGGTAACAAGTAGATGTATTACTTACACCACTGCCAGCAAACTCCATCACTTCATTCTCCTCCAGAAACCCTCCCCACCATGTATGATTTACCGAGTGAAAATCAGGAGGAACCAGGTTTGCCTGACGAATTCCACGATCTACAACCGGAATTGTTACGCTTGACTTTTCGTCCGGCTAACTATCTACCAGAGCGGATATTTAGTGGTAGTGATTTGAACCTCTACTATGATGTGAACCATTATTCGTGGTATAAACGACCAGATTGGTTTGGTGTGGTGGGAGTATCAAGGCTTTATGAGAATGAGGATTTACGCTTAAGTTATGTGATGTGGCAAGAAAAGGTGGCTCCAACGGTGGTGGTGGAATTATTGTCACCAGGGACGGAAAAGGAAGACTTGGGTACAAGTACACGGAAGAGCAGTGAGCCTCCGACTAAATGGGAAGTGTATGAGCAAATATTACAGGTGCCCTATTATGTGGTGTTTGACCGCTATAGCGATCAATTAAGAGGGTTCGTACTCAAGGGAGGTATTTATCAGGAGTTGAAGTTAACTCAACCGAAGATTTGGATACCCCAATTGGAATTAGGTTTAGGGTTGTGGAAAGGAGAGTACGAAAGGAAGCATCGTCTGTGGTTGCGTTGGTACAATGCCGAAGGGGAGTGGATTTTAAATTCTACTGAGTCTGCTCAAAAGCAACTGAAAGCTGAACGATCGCGATCGCAACGTCTTGAGGAACTTCTTCGTTCTCACGGGATTGATCCTAATGGTTAAGAAAGAGATATGATGTTGGGTTTCGTTGCCTCAACCCAATCTACGAGATCTGCGATCAGCGAAAGCTGGTACCGGAGGCGATCGCTATTAACCAATGACTAATATTAACCTAAACCCAATTCCCGTTTGAGCAAATTAATTGACTTAGTACCGATATAATTCCCACAGCGAACTAGCTCTGGAGGACGGATAATATCATCTCTGGCAGCGGAGACTGCTTCTTTAACGGTTTGCTCACTTGCCTGGTCTAGAATACCAATTGTTTGAGCACTGCGAACTAAAGCATTGAGCTTGTACTTATCTTTAACTTGAGCTGTCATTACTAATAATTCGTCTCCCCGCAGACTGTAAATCAGAATCCCTACCACCTGCAGAATACCAGAACTGATACTTACTACTCCTAAACAACTGTCTTTAGGAAGACTTTTAACTAATTCAATTTCTCTAGCATAGTCATGAATATCAACAGGGATAACACGGACAGATTTGGGTGCAGCAATAGCCTCTGCTTTACCAATAAAATAACGGTTAGTCACTACTGTCGCGTTATGGGTTTGATTGAGCGCTTCAGAGAGTTCTTCAAGTGGTACCAATTGCACCGGGATTTTCAGAGCCTCTTCGAGTTCCTGTACCATTAACTCTCCAGCACCCAAATCCCTGGACTCAACTGTAACCAACACTCGCGCACTACAGCGCAATCGCCAATCAATTTCGGCTAGAAAAATTTCTCTAGCTTCACTGAGGGAGCAACCCTGTCCCAACAGTTCATCAAGACTTTTTTGCACTACATTGTAAGCATCGGGGTATTGGTCAAGAATGGGAGACTGGCGTTGAGTTCCACCTTCATGACCTTGTGCTCTAACATAAATCCCTGAGCCAGCTTGGGACTCCACCAGTCCAGTTTCTTCCAACTGTCGGTATACTTTGCTAATAGTGTTGCGGTGTAAACCCGTAATCAAAGCTAACTGACGAGTACTTGGTAGTTTATGTCCTGGAGGATACTGTCGCGAAGCGATCGCAAACTGGATTTGGTCGAATAGTTGCTTTGATGCAGGAATTTCACTATCTGGCTGAATATGGTACTGAATCATTGCAGAATCTCCACAGGATTTTGGCTAATTAACTTAACTTCAGAACTTTAGAGTAAATTAGGTAAGTTTTATGCAAATAAATATAATATTTATTTGCTAAGTATAAAAAACAATATTTTGGTGTAAAATTTCTAATTAAAAAGAAGAAAATCAGCATTAAGCAAGATGAAAAGTTATTTGAATTTTAGCAAAACTAGATGAATTAAAGTCAAAATATTATAAGTTATAATAAGACTCGAATTAGTGGAACTATTGTCTGGCAAGCATTTTAGCTAAGCCAAACCCTAGAAATTTACTCCAAGTTTTTTTACACCTACCGACTTAGTAAGTAGATAATTATGACACAAGAAATTAAGACCAAATCAATCATAATTAGCAACGGTAGTCTTGGGATCCAAGCTTACGTGGCAATCCCGGAAGGTAAAGGACCTTTTCCAGGTATGGTGGTGTTGCAAGAAATTTTTGGAGTAAATGACCATATCCGTGATCTTACAAGACGGTTTGCTCAAGAAGGCTATATCGCGATCGCCCCTGCTCTCTATCAACGCCAAGCCCCCGATTTTGAGACAGGTTACACCGCCGAGGATATTAAAATTGGCAAAATATATAAGGAACAAACCAAGGCAGAAGAACTACTAGGTGATATACAGGTTGCAATTGATTACCTGATCAGCAATACACCAGTAAAGGCCAACGGTATTGGCTGTATTGGCTTTTGTTTTGGCGGTCATGTTGCTTATCTTGCCTCTACCCTATCAGACATTCACGCCACAGCTTCTTTCTATGGCGCTGGTATTACTACTTGGACTCCAGGGGGCGGTGAGCCGACGATCAATAGAACCAAAGATATCAGAGGTGCTACAATTTACTGCTTCTTTGGTCAAGAAGATGCCAGTATCCCATTGACAGAGGTTAAAAAAATCCGAGCAGCACTCAACAAAAACCAAGTTCTTCACCGTATCTTTGTTTACGAAGGAGCAGACCACGGATTCTTCTGCGACCAACGAGCTAGCTACAATGAAGAAGCAGCAACTGATGCTTGGCAGCAAGTAATGAGACTATTTAGAGAGGAACTTGACTTAGCTTGTTAACTTTTTGCTTTTTTCCCAATGGTGCAACAAGTCAAGTACTCATCTCACCACTTATCAAGAGTTCCCTCCTGACTCCTTGCCCTTCGGGGTATTAAATACTTTGTTCAACGATTAATGATCATGAATTCAAAATCAACTCGTTCTCAAACCAGCAATTCGTCTTTTTCGATGGACGATTTTGCTAAAGCCTTAGAAGAACACGACTACGAGTTTAAAAGGGGACAGGTGGTGTCAGGTAAAGTCTACAACTACGAAAGCGATGGCGTCTATGTTGATATTGGTGGCAAGTCCCTTGCTTATGTGCCGCTGAGTGAAGTGTCTTTGCAATCGACACAAGATTTGTCTGAACTACTGCCATTAAACGAGGAGATAGATTTCCTGATTGTTCGGGAGCAAAATGCTGATGGACAGGTAACCCTTTCACGGCGTCAGTTGGAAATTAAGCAAGCTTGGGATGAGCTGACGGACTTACAAGAAAGCGGCAAATCGGTGCAGGTGCGAGTCAAAAGTTTAAACAAGGGTGGGGTTACTGTCGATTTACAAGGATTGCGGGGGTTTATTCCCCGTTCACACCTGAGCCAACGTGAGGAGCTGGAATCGTTAATTGGTGAAAGCCTAACTGTAAATTTTCTTGAAGTTGATCGCGATCGCAACAAGCTGGTACTCTCCCAAAGGGAAGCTATTCGTGCTGAGAGTTTTAGTCAACTGGAGTTGGGGCAACTGGTGGAAGGTACAGTGGTTGCCATGAAGCCTTTTGGTGTCTTTGTTGCTTTTGATAATATTACTGGCTTGCTACATATTAAGCAGGTGAGCCAAAACTCTATTGAATCCCTCCCAACCCTATTCCAAATCGGTCAACCTATTAAAGTCATGATTGCTGGCTTAGATGAAGGTAAAAGTCGCGTTTCTCTATCCACGAAAATTTTAGAAAATTATCCAGGAGAGATGCTCGAGAATATGGCTGAAGTGATGAATAGTGCTGAGGCGCGAGCTGAGCGTGCGAGGAAAAAGTTATTGCAACGCTAGTGTAAGAAGGCAGAAGGCTCCAAGGGAAAAAAGCTTATACCGTAAGCTTGTTTGACTGGTGGATTATTTCCGCCGCGCTGCGCTGGGTTGGGGATAAGGAATTAGAAAGAGAGATTTTCATTGTTTTTTGTGAGCCAGTACTCGTGGAGTTGATATGACAGAAGAAAACGAAGCAAGTCGCACTCTGACTGTAGACATTGGGGGCAGTGGCATTAAGGCAATGGTTTTGGATGAAGCAGGTAATCCTCTAACAGAACGTAGCCGTATAGAAACACCCCAACCACCCAAGCCAGATGCCATTATTGAAGCAATCACGCACTTAGCAGCAGAGCAAGGGGAGTTTGAGCGGGTATCAGTAGGATTCCCCGGTGTGGTAACTAATGGAGTTACGAAAACGGCGGCAAATTTAGATCCAGATTGGATTGGGTTAGATTTAGCTGCTAAACTCTCCGAAAGATTGAGTAAGCCTGTACGAGTGGCAAATGATGCTGATATACAGGGGTATGGTGCAATTTCTGGTAAGGGAGTTGAACTGGTAATTACCCTAGGCACAGGATTTGGTTCTGCCTTGTTTGTGGATGGAAAGCTAGTGCCAAATCTCGAAGCAGGGCACCATTCTTTTCGTAAAAAGGACACCTACGAAGAACAATTGGGACGGGCAGAGCTAGAGAAAGTAGGTAAAAAGAAATGGAATAGTCGCTTAAAAAAAGCGATCGCTTCCCTGGAGCATCTGTTTAATTACGATTGCCTTTACATTGGTGGCGGTGAAGCGAAGAAAATCAACTTTGAGTTACCCCCTAACGTCAAAATAGTACCCAATGTTAATGGTTTATTAGGGGGTATTGCCTTATGGCAGGATTAATTTAGAGATTGCAGCAAGACCTAATTGCTCCATTCCAGGCACATTGAGAGATTCATTAGCCATATACGATTCACATTGATATCAAAGATGGCAAAATCTGGATTCAGCACAACATGACTGAAATTGATCTAGCTGAAGAGTTCGGTAAACTGGGTGTGCCCAAAGAAGATATTGTTCTAGGGTTTCACTCCACCTTTATGCGTCAATTTACTGACTATGCAGTTAGCTAAATTTCAAATAGCGATCGCTATGAATTAACGTCAGAGGAACAATTTAATGCAATCAGCTTTACGAATTGAAACTAAAGTTTTACCTGGCAATAAAATCGAAATTGCTTTACCCCCTGATATTGCCTTCAATACAGTAGGAGAAACCATTGAAGTAATTCTTCTTTTACCAGACCAGCAAACCGTATCAGCGGAGCAATCAATTCAGAAAATATTAGCAGAAATCCACTCTCAACGTCCCACTAATAGAAGCGTAGAAGAAATTAATCGAGATTTGGAAGCGGAAAGAAGCGCATGGGACAGTTAAATTTGCCTGACTTTGCTCGAATATATATCGACACTGTTGTTTGGATTTATGCTGTTGAGCAAGATCTGAGTTATGGTTCATTATTGGCTGCTCTTTGGGCAAAACTTCAAGCAGGGAAGATTGAAGTATTAACCAGTGAACTAACCTTGATGGAGGTATTGGTTATACCAATCCGATATTCAGATACCTTCTTGATAGATGCATATGAGCAATTACTGTAATCACCTCAAATACAATTAGTATCTATAGTAGAAAATCTGCTCAAACCGAGCTTCCTGAGCAAAAAAATCCCGCATCAAAACAGCATCTCGCTCAGCATACTTAAGCGATCGCAACCTATGATAATAGTTAATGCCAATAACCAGTGCCCAATCCGCCATATTACTCTTTGTGCTCTTTGTGCCTTTGTGGTTTATTCTATTAAGAAACAAGGCAGAAGGCAGAGGGCAGAAGGCAGAAGGTAAGAGGGTTTCACCTTGTTTTTTCTTTTCCATTCGTAGCGGTTGGTGCGCCGCTCGTCGGGCGCTTTCCAGAAACAAGCTAGGGTTGAGCCCGTTTAAACTTAAGAGTTATACCACCTTTAGTTCCAGCTTTGCCCCCAGTACCCAGCAACTTCACTTCCCCTTCAGCACTGATTTCCACCGATAGCTCGATTTCATCCAACTTGAGTCCAGATTGCTGATTAACTTGCTTTTGAGCACGATTGAATAAGCCGCCTACTATTTGCAGAAATTTGGACATTTCTGCTTCTAGCTTCTGAACACTGATCTTAGACCCTTTACTGGCTCTCTTTGGCGAAACTGGACTTTTTCGATAAGGATTTTCCGAGGAGACTCCAGTTTTTCCTCCATCATCTTCACCGACTAGAGGAGTATCAGCAGTGACTATCCAGATAGTCTGATCATCAGTTTCCAGCATATACCTGATCCATCTATAGCTTCCATATATTCATTTTGGCAGTAATATCATGTCCGGCTAATATCATTTCCTTCTACCTTGCAACTTTGCTCCTTTCCTTCTGCCCTCTGCCTTCTGCCCTCTGCCTTGTTGCCACCAAAGTGTAATTATTCCACTGGAGTTGATATAAGCTGGTTTACGGCGTTTGTAGAAATCCAGACTATGGCAACGATTAACGATAGCTACCTCAAACTCAAAGCAGGCTACCTGTTTCCCGAAATTGCACGACGGGTTAATACCTTTGCACAAGCTAATCCTGATGCAGCAATTATCAAACTGGGTATAGGGGATGTTACAGAACCCTTACCGGAAGCTTGCCGCACTGCTATGATTAAAGCAGTTGAAGAAATGGGCGATCGCGCTACATTTAAAGGCTATGGTCCTGAACAAGGCTATTCCTGGTTGCGGGAGAAAATTGCTACCCAGGATTTCCAAGCACGGGGATGCAAGATTGAGGCTGATGAAATCTTTATCTCTGATGGCTCCAAGTGCGACACGGGCAACATTCTAGAAATTTTTGGTAAAAACAACACCATCGCTGTTACAGATCCCGTCTATCCAGTATATGTAGATACTAATGTGATGGCAGGGAATACGGGAGCTGCCAACGATGCAGGGGAGTTTGAAGGGTTAGTATATCTGCCCGTTACTGCGGAAAATAACTTTACTGCTGAGATTCCCTCCCAAAAGGTGGATCTAATTTATCTGTGCTTCCCCAATAACCCGACTGGAGCAACGGCTAGCAAGGATTACCTCAAAACTTGGGTAGACTATGCTAATAAGCATGGCTCGATTATTCTTTTCGATGCTGCTTACGAAGCCTTTATTACTGAGCCAAGTCTACCTCATTCCATCTACGAGATTGAAGGAGCAAAGAATTGTGCGATCGAATTCCGTTCCTTTTCTAAGAAGGCAGGTTTTACTGGAACCCGGTGTGCTCTTACCGTAGTACCCAAGACACTAACTGCCAAAGCCGCTGATGGTTCAGATGTGGAGTTGTGGAAACTGTGGAACCGTCGCCAATCTACTAAGTTTAATGGGGTATCCTATATCGTACAACGAGGAGCAGAGGCAGTTTACTCAGAAGCAGGGCAGGCGCAAGTAAAAACCTTAATCAGCTTTTATCTAGAAAACGCCAAAATTATCCGAGAGAAACTCACGGAAGCTGGATTAACGGTGTATGGCGGCGTAAATGCACCTTATATCTGGCTCAAAACCCCTAATGAACTTTCCAGTTGGGAGTTTTTTGATAAATTACTCCAGACAGCAAATATTGTGGGAACACCAGGTTCTGGATTTGGTGCTGCAGGGGAAGGCTACTTCCGCATTTCAGCGTTTAATAGTCGGGAGAATGTGAATGAGGCAATGAAGCGAATTATGGAGAAATTTAAGGTTTAAGTTAGAAACTCTGTAGAGACGTTGCATGCAACGTCTCTACAATCTGGGGATAACAGGGTTATCTCAGGGGGTGACAACAAAGCTAAAAAGGAGACAGGGTGTAGGGTGTGGGGTGTGGGGTGTGGGGTGTGGTGAAAAGGAAGGTACGTATCACTGCATGAGTGAGCCCTATTAACCAACATTTACCTGATGCAATCGTCTATTACCCAATTCAATCTTCTCTAGGAGTTACGCATTGACAGAAATCCTTAGATATGCAGCTATGTCTATTCGACGTTTTGGTGTAATTTTTCCAATGCAGATTAGCGATCGCTATATCCAAAAACTGTAATCAAACGGCTGAAACAACGCAAATGCAATAGTACTTTTGTACGGTGCGTAACTCCTATTCTCTACTAACTCTTGCGTTGCTCGTCTTTTTCCCTACACCCTACACCCTACACCCCACACCCCGCCTGCTTTTAAAGTCTCTTGTCACCCCCTGAGCACGGTTATATATGCCGGATTTGGTATGATTTGTTGAACATGTGCTTAAAGAAAGCAATATCCTCATCAGTATAGAGTGACGTAAAGATTTTCATTCCGCTTTCAAGGCTTTGCGAACCGCAGGATGAATCAAGTTATCAGGGATGTGATTTTGCTCAATATAGTGGTTGACTTCAGCCTGGTTATCTAAATAAAAACTTAGGGCATCAAAAACTTGAGCCAGGGTAAGCTGAGGATACTGTGTTGGAATTTCCTCGGGAGGAGTCCCCAATCGCCATAACCCGACAATGACTCGTACCGATATGCGAGTCCCGATGATAATCGGTTCACCGCTTAAAATGTCTGGATTGCGAGTGACATATCTCGAAACGGCTGTAGTGGTCATCAATAAAAGCCTTTGAAGGATAGCTCGTTTCCATTGTAGAGCGTATTGCTCCAGCCAGATTCTCTCTCGAACTTTTCTGTGAATCGCTCTAAGCAAGCCCTAACTATTGAAGTTAAAGGACTGATTGACTAAATTTTTTATTCTACTCCCTTGCTATTTTGCTCTTTTAATAGTACAAATGAACTATGTAAATTCAAGACTCATGTAGGTAGCCATCTGCAAAATTGTTATGAAAAAACTGCAAGCAGGAATTCGACGAATTCAGGCAGAGTACATTCCCCAGCAGGAATCGAAACCAGTAACAACGAAAGCATTGCAACACAAAGATAGCAACCAACAATTCAACCGACGCCCTCCCTTGCAACGACGCTCCCCCATCGATACACAAGCACCCTCCTTGAACGGAACCTTACCCAATCGTGCTCAGTTAAGAAATATCGCCAAGACAAAGCAGGGGAGTAGAGGCAGAGATTATCGTGCTTATCCAAATAGTATTGCCCTACCCTTACACAACCGCCCAAAACCAGCCAAAAAGCGAGCTCTGTTGTCTAAACATCCCCAGCAAAGAAAGAGAGTTAATCGTCAAAAACTCCTAATGTCTTCTGCTACTCAATCCTCCTTAAAACAATTGCAGCAACAAACTAACAATGCCTTGAGACGCTTAGGGAATCAAGCAGAGCGCATCAATCAACTTTCAGCAGAGTTGGAAGTAGCTATATTAGATCTAAAAGCGATCGCATCAGAAGTTAACCAGGATTGGAGAGCACTTCAGGCGATAGAGAAACCAACTATTTACACAATTCCCCCTGAAGTTTGTGAGTACCAAGCTGCTAGTGTACCAAGTATCCAGCAAAAACCCTGTGGCTCATTAGTGCTAACATCACGACCAGTAAATTTAAGCAAAACTGCTCGGTTAGGCTTAAAATTCAGATAATGAGGCAAATGTAGAATGCAGAATTAAGAATGCAGAATTAAGAAAAAATGGCAATTCAAGATCAACTGTGTTTTTTTTGCCGAAAATACATTCTAAATTCTCAATTCTAAATTCTCAATTCTCCTATTTATGTTGCTCAAAAAATACTTTCCTAAACTCCATCATTCTCAATCAGAATTATTAGTAATTATCAGTTTTCTGCTCATTGGTAGCTTTCTCCGGTTGCTGTGGGCAGCTGATATGGAGTGGAAGGGTGATGAAATATGCATGTTCCAACAGGCTCAACAAATTGCCAATGGTGATCTGCGTCTGAATTTAGAGTGTACACAACGTAGTTCCATTCCTATTCCCCATCCCTATGTCGGGGTATGGTGTTTTGCTGCCATCGCTAAATTGGTATCCGACCCCATCTCTATGGTGCGCTGGGTACAATGGATAAATATCTTGACAATTTGGTTATTTTTTGGCTTTATAATTTGGCAGATAGCCAAACATCACAGGAGTACTTGGCTGTGGGGTTTGGCTCTTGCTAGTGTTAATCCCTTTGCTATCATACTTTCTCGGAAAATTTGGATACCAGATCTCCTGGCTCCTTTTTGTTTCCTGGTGTTTCTGGGGCACTGGTTGAGGAAGAAATTCTGGGGTTGTTTTTTATGGGGAATGGCAGGCATTTTAAGTGCACAAGTCCATATGAGTGGTTTCTTTTTAGTAGTTGGACTGTTACTCTGGACAATCTGGCATCACTATCGCCACAAAAACTTAAAAGAGATCAAATGGGCTGGGTGGATTCTAGGCACTTTTGTCGGTAGCCTTTTTCTCATACCTTGGCTGATGAATATTCTCCCTCTAATAGGTGAACATGCTGATTCAATCAATCAATCCCTTAATCTCTTTCCTCGATTTTATCTACAGTGGTTAACTGCTTCATTGGGAGTTAATCTTAGTAGTTTACTTTGGGGAGTTTTTTGGTCTGATTTTCTCCGTGAGCCATTAGTTTTTGGCATTCCCACTTATCTCATGGTTCCCACTCATCTATTTTTAGTTATTATTGGCATTTATCCTTTCTACAGATGGTTGAGAGCTAGAAAAAAAATTCCTCCTAAAGCTGCCACTACTCCAACAGACTCTCAGTTAAGTTTATACCTCAAAGCTTTAGCTTTCGGTGTCGGTGGCGCATTCACTTTATTAAGGGTTAATGTCCATTCCCACTATATAGCTATAGTATTTCCCTTTACCTACATCTGGCTAGCTCAACTTTACCAAAATAGAGTTAAGTTGCTCATGGCAATTGTTTTAGCTCAGTTATTAATTAGCATAACTTTCCTCAATTTTATCCACCGTACAGGTGGGATACCCTTTAATCAGGCTGAGTATGGGATTACCTATCGAGTGCAGATGATGAATGCTGAGTAAGCTCAAACGCATTTAAAATGCGTTTGAGCAAGGCAATAGGCAATAGGCACTCTTGCAATAGGCAACAGGAGACTGTAGTTCATCTTTTTTATTTGATTTCACCAATTCACAATTTTTATTTGCAGAACAGCTTAGGGTTTGTTGAATAAGTCTATTGAGAAAGGGTTTTGAAGTAATAAGCGCCTGACGGCGAATTCAAAATTCAAAATTGATGGAATCGCAGGAAATTACCTAACACCTAAAACCTAACACCTCCCTAGCTTTTGCCAGCACTTCTTTCGTACGAAAAGGTTTAGTCATATACATATCTGCTCCGACAGCCATACCGCTTTGCTTGTCAAACTCTTGACCTTTAGCTGTCAGCATGATGATATAAATATCCTGCATACCTAGTTCGTTTTTGAGAGTATTACAGAGTTCCAAACCACTCATTTTCGGCATCATAACATCTAGGAAAACTAAATCAGGCTTTTCTTCCTTAATTATCTCCAAAGCCTCATTACCATTCTTGGCAGTAAGTAATTCTACACCCTGTTCCTCTTCCAGCTTTTCTAGCGCCTGCTCCATCAACATCAGAATATTGGGCTCATCATCCACAATCAAGACTTTTTTGGTCATTTGTTATTTGGGAATTGGGAATTGGGAATTGGGAATTGGGAATTGGGAATTTCTCTCCCTATTGCCTATTGCCTAACCAAGGGGGATGGTGAAGGAGAAAGTACTGCCTTGTCCTAATTCACTTTCCACCCAGATTTTACCACCGTGATATTCGACAATTTGTTGACAAATAGGTAATCCTAAACCAGTTCCTGTAGGTTTATCAGTTAAAATGTTCCCTACCTGCTTAAACTTCTCAAATACTCCCTCTTGGTCTTCCGGAGCAATGCCAATGCCAGTATCTGTGATGCTGATAAGCAGCTGCTGGTTCGATGTTAACTCAGATGCTTCTACAGATAAAGATGGCTGTACTACCACTCGACAGGTAACAGAACCCTCTTCTGTAAACTTGACGGCATTGGAGAGGAGATTGATAAGTACTTGAATGAGACGATCGCAATCTACTTCTACTTCTGGTAATTGGGGGGGAATGTCTTTGATTAGCTGTAGCTGCCGCTGTTCAAAGAGGGAGGAAGTTGCTGCGATCGCACGGTTGAGAATTAGCTCTGGATTGGTAGGCTGGATGTTCCAATCTACCCTTCCTGCCTCCATCTTGGCAATATCCAACACATCATTAATCAGAGCCGTCAGTCGCTCGGCTTCAGAAACAATGATGTTGATATTTCCCCCTACTGTTCTAATCGATTTGTTCGTTTTATGATTAGTTGCCTTTACCTCTGGGAAAATAACTTCCTCTAGCTTTTCTTTGATAATCGAGCCAAAACCTAAGATAGAGGTAAGAGGGGTGCGCAATTCATGGGAGACAGTCGCCAGAAAGTCGGTTTTCATCCGGTCTACTTCTCGCTCAACGGTCACGTCTCGGATTAAAATGACTGAACCAAGACATTGAGTATCCTCCTCTTCCTCTGCTTCCTTAACAATAGTAGTTGCTAGGGCTTGACCTACCCGATTATTCTCCAGTTCTACCTCAGCTGTAACAATTTCCTGTTTGTGCTGCTCCATGCGCTCCACCAGTTTTGCTAATTCCGGTGGGAAATGTTCGGAGAGCTTTTGCCATTTGAGGTCAATGGCTTCTAAACTAAACATAGCTTTCAGTGCTGGGTTAAACCTGGTAATTTCCCCCTGGGTATTGGTAACTAATAGTCCATCAGCCAAGTTATCAATGATGGCACTCAAATCAGCTAAAGTAGACCAAATTTCCTTGGACTGTTGCTTCGTCTGTCTCAGTAATTCTGCTTGGTTTAACCCTACTCCTAACTGGTTACCCACCTGAGTCAGCAAAGCGACATCTCTATCTTCCCAGTGACGAGAAGCAGTATTCTGGTAAGCTCCCAATAACCCCCACAGCTTATCCCCAACGAAAACCGGCACTACTACAAAGGCTTTGACTTGAAATTCTTCTAAAATTTCCAGGTGACACTCACTCAAACCAGCATGGTAGATATTATTGATCACTAAGGTTTTATGGTTGCGATACCTACCTCCCTGGGTTTCTTGTAAATAAGTATCTTCCCAAACAACTTTCAAACCCCGTGCAATAATTAATGATTTCCAGCCTTCTGCCATAGACTCATGCACAAACTCCCCACTCCAGTCAAGATTAAACCGATAGACAACTACGCGATCGCAGTTGAGGATTTGTCGCACTTCTTGAGTGGTAGCCTTGAAGATTGTCTCCATGTCTAGCGTGCGGCGAATCCGCTCAATCACCCTAGCTAAAGCACGTTCTTGCTGAGCAATTTTCCTCTGGTGATCTTTTTGAGCTTTGACTTGTGCCAAAGCCTTTTGGAGTTTGGCTGATTGCTGTTGTGCTTGGGAGAGTAATTCTGCTTGTTGTAGAGCCACCCCTAAGTGAACGGCAATTTTGCTGACAAACTCAATTTCCTCGTGCTGCCATTGGCGGGGTGCAGCACATTGGTGAATGCAGAGCAATCCCCACAGTTGTTCCCCCTTTAATAAAGGTACAACCAGATTAGCTCTCACTTGGAAGCGCTCAAGGATGGCAATATGGCAATCTGTCAACTCTAGCTCATAGATATCATTAGCCACCCAAATGCGACCGTGCTGATAATATTGTGCATGTTTTTCTCCAAAACAGTGGTCATTAATTTTGGCAGCTAAGGCGCAGTTAAATGGGGGTAAGACATCTTCTGAGACAAATTCACCACAACTCCAGTTAGAGTTATAGTCAAAACGATACATTGCCACCCTATCAGCATTGAGCAGTTTACGGACTTCTGTAGCTGCCGTCTGGAAAATAGTTTCTAGATCTAAGGTTTGGCGAATTTTGTCTATTACTTGAGCTAAGGCACGCTCCTGCTCTGCGGTTCTAACTATTCGTTCTTTTTGGCTCTGAACTTGTCTCAGAGCCGTCTGCAGCTCCTCTGAGCGTTGCTGCTCTTGGGAAAGTAATTCTGCTTGTTGTAGTGCTACTCCCAAGTGAACAGCAATTTTGCTGACAAACTCAATTTCTTCCTGCTGCCATTGGCGGGGTGCTGAACATTGGTGGATACAGAGCAATCCCCAGAGTAAGGGCAGTGCCTCGTTGCCTGCTTCCCCTTTTAATAAAGGTACAATCAGATTAGCTCTAACCTGAAAGTGGGCCAGTATTTCAATATAACAATCACTTAGTCCACTGTTGTAGATATCCCCAACTGCCTGAACATAACCGCGCTGATAATTTTGTGCATGCTCTTCTCCAAAGTGATGATCATGAACTTTGGCAGCTAAAACTGAATCAAACTCCTGGAGTACGTCTTCTGAGACAAATTCCCCATCATTCCAGTTAGAGTTAGGATCAAAGCGAAATACTGCTACTCTCTCAGCATTGATCAGTTTACGGACTTCTGTGGCTGCTGTTTGGAAAATGGTATTTAAGTCTAAGGTGCGGCGAATCTTATCAATTATCTGTGCAATCGCTCGTTCGAGTTCTGCTTGTCTAGCTAACTCATCAGCTCGTTGTTGCAACTGAGCCGTCAGAGCCGTCTGGAGTTCTTCTTTACGCTGCTGTGTCTGTGCCAATAATTGTGCCTGTTGTACTGCCACTCCTAGCTGAGCACTAATTTGTACGAGAAAGTTGATTTCATCCTCTTGCCAATGCCTGACTCCAGTATTTTGAAAAGCTGCCAGGAGTCCCCAGAGTTGGTTACCATGGTAAATCGCTACAATAACATAGGCTTTAGCTTGAAAACTCTCTAGCAACTCAATATAGCAATCACAAAAGCCAGTACTGTGAATATCATTACAAACCCGAAACACTTCACCCCGGCTAAATTGACCCCCCTGAGTTTCTTGTAAGTGGGTATCTTTAACTTGGGTATCAGCCAAATTTTTAATGCTACAACCACTGACGCTCTTAAACCGTTCTGGCTGTTCAAGCTGCTCTTCCATCAGAGAAGTCCAGCCGGGAGCCATTGACTCAACTACAAATTTACCACTCCAGTCGGGATGAAAACGGTAGATTACCACCCTATCAGTATGCAGTAATTGTCGGACTTCTTGGGTTGTAGTCTGGAAAATGGTATTGAGATCCAGGGAACGCCGAATTTTATCAATAATAGCAGCGACTGCTTGCTCCCGTTCCACCGCTTGGGTTACTGCTTGAGAGAGATAGTCGGATTGTTTCTGTAGTTGCTTGACAAAACTTGCCTGCTGCAAAGCTACTCCCAGGTGAATGGCAATTTGGGTAACAAACTCAATTTCCTGCTCCTGCCATTGTCGCGGTGCTGAGCATTGGTGAATACATAACAATCCCCATAGTTCTTCTCCTTTTAATAAAGGTACAACCAAATTAGCTCTCACTTGGAAGCGATCGAGAATCTCAATATGGCAATCAGACAAGCCAACTTGATAGATATCTTGACAAGCCCAAATCCGACCATTTTGATAATAGACGGCATGGTTTTCTCCAAAACAGTGGTCATTAATTTTTTCTGCTAAGGCACTATCAAACGGAGGTACAACATTCTCTGCCACAAATTCACCACTGCTATAACCTGATTTAGGATCAAAGCAGAACATACCCACTCTATCGGCATTGAGCAGTTTACGGACTTCTGTCGCTGTTGAATCAAAAATGCGATCGAGAGATAGGGATTCCCGAATTTTGGTAATTACTGCCAGCAAAGCTTTTTGTTGCGCAACTTGAGTTGTTTGTGGCATGGGGAATGGGGAATGGGGAATGGGGAATGGGGAATTGGGAATTGGGAATTGGGAATTGGGAATTGGGAATTGGGAATTGAGAATTGGGAATTGAGAATTGAGAATTGAGAATTGGGAATTGAGAATTGAGAATTAAGAATTGAGAATTGGGAATTGGTATCAATACTACTCAGATAAGCATTATTATGTCTCCCCCAGCTTCCCCAGCTTCCCCATCTCCCCCATCTCCCCAGCTCCCTCAGCTCCCAATCCCTCGTCCATTGTTGGCAAAATCCTCAACAGTTTGCTCGGATAACTCATGAGTCGTCATTGCCTGTAACAAACTTAGGGGAACCGTCAGATGATCGGCTCCAGCTTGTAGTGCTGCAGCAGCTTCCTCTGGTGACTTGAGACTGGCGGCTAAAATTTCAGTATCACTACCCTCTAACACTGCTGACATCTGCCGCACCAGTGCCAAACCATCCCCTAATAACCTAGTAGCACGATTGACGTAAGCGATCGCACATTTTGCTCCTGCCTCCCTTGCTACTGCTGCTTGTGCTGCACTGTAAATTGCTGTCACTGCACAGTTGATTTCTCCGGATAAGCAAGCCACTACCTGAAAACCTACTGAGGTAGCAGGAATCTTCAACACAGTTTTTTCACCAATCAGCTCAAAAGCTTTTCTACCTTCTGCTAACATGCCCTCAAAATCAGCAGCCATTAGTTGGTAGTAGAGCACCCCAGGGCTAATCTGTGCTAATTGTTTCAGGGTTGCCTCTGGAGATAAATCACTCTTAGCCAACAGCGTTGGATTAGTAGTAATACCCTTAACCCATCCCAGTTTCTCTGCTGCCAAGGCTTCATTGATTAGTGCTGAATCAAGATAAATCGCCATGATTTGTTATTTGTTGTTGGTTATTTGTTGTTGGTTATTTGTTGTTTGTTGTTAGTTGTTTGTTGTTTGTGGAAAATTTTTTCAAAAACACTTATACTATACTTGTATATAAAAAACAAGACTATATCCTATAGCGTTTCCAGGTGAGTTGTAAACCAATATTGTCGTTTTTTTTCTAAAAATAACTTCTGTATTCTTCTCTCCTGACTCCTGACTCCTGGCTCCTGACTCCTTTTGCTAGCAATTCAATGTTCACATCCCATTCTCCAAACGCTATAGTAGATTTACTATTTACTTTTAATTGAATTCATTAATGTAACATATTTTACATTTCTCAGTAAAAGATATTCTGTAACTCAGGAAAAACTCATATTTTGTGATTACCCTCATTAACAAACAATTTATTAATTTCAGTTAATAGCTATTAAGGAGCCTAATTAACAAGTTGATAAAAAATAGTTGTTGGAGATAGTATGAGTTTCCTGTCAAATGCAATTCAGAGTGTAGAAGTTATTAGTGAGCAGCCTACAATTAGTTCTTATGTTTATCGATAAACCGATTATAAAAATGACTAAACTAAGCAAAAAACGGTCTCTCAGGTTGGAATCTCATACCCACCGAACCACAAGCCTTCAATTCCCTAACCTGCTCCAAAAAGTGGGTAAATTTTGCCGTAATATTAATCCGCGCTCTCTAGGAGTACGGCTAACCGTGGGAATTGCGGCTGTCTCAGCTATCGGCATGGGCTCTCTATCTATTTGGATTAGCTGGAAGATGCAAGATATTTTGGTAGTTACTCACAAACAGAGTATCAAATTCATTGGTCAACGCCTGCCTCGGGATGTGGAAATCTACAGCCAGATGATGTCCGTAGAAAAGGGCATGCAAAAGGCGATCGATGACATAACAATTAGTAATACTGTACTGTGGATACGGGGTTCTAATGGTAGCATTGCTGCCCAATCTGCCCAGCTACAAACTAACAGCAGACTGAATTCTCTCAAATCTTTGCCCGATATGCCACCTATACCCAAAGTTACTGAAGTGCAAGGAAACTACTGGGTATTATGCGGTGCTCCCTTAGAAGTGAACGGGGAAAATTTGGGCATGTTGTACATTGCTCAGGATATCACCGGAGATCAAATCATGTTTTTGAGCATGATTAGAAGTCTGGGCATCGCTAGTTTACTAGCAATTGGGGGCATAACTATTGCGATCGCATTTTACATCCAGCGATCGCTCCAACCTCTACAAAGGATGGGACAGTTAACTCAAAATATCTCAGCAGATGACTTGGGTGAAGCCCGCATCCATTTAGATAATGCTCCTAGTGAACTTAAAGAACTAGCACAAACTTTTGATGCAATGTTAGTTCGTCTTCATCAGTCTTGGGAACAGCAACGGCAATTTGTTAGTAATGTTTCCCATGAACTGCGTACACCTCTAACCATTGTTTCTGGTTATCTGCAAAGTACTTTGCGGCGAGGTTCTAATCTTACCCAACCCCAGCGAGAAGCTCTAGAAATTGCTGGCTCAGAAGCCGATCGCACTATCCAATTATTGCAGGATTTACTGGACCTAGCGAGGGTGGATAGTGGCCATATGCACTTTAATATAGAACCTTTGATACTCAATGAGTTAGTCCAAGAAGTCGCTGCCATGGCAAGGCAATATAGCAACCGGGTTATCCAAGTAAAGTCCAATAACTCTGATATCAGAGTCAAAGCAGACATTAATCGCCTCAAGCAAGTATTGTTAAATTTAATTGATAATGCAGTAAAGTACTCCAACTCTAGCTATCCAGTGCTAGTCAAGTTAGACTACTCAGGTGAGTGGGGTAGAATTCAAGTGTGCGATCGAGGTAATGGTATTCCTTTGCAACACCAAGCTAGAATTTTTGAGCGTTTTTATCGCATAGATGATGCCCGTGCTCGTTCTACTGGGGGTTGTGGTTTGGGTTTATCTATTGTTAAGACTCTGGTAGAAGGGATGGGAGGTAGGGTAACAGTGCGCTCTCAGTTGGAGAAAGGCAGTGTATTTATGGTGGCGTTACCCGGTAAGGAACTTCCCAATACAAAAATATCCCATGTCACTGAAGGCAGGGTAGCACTAACCTCATCCCGTGATTAAAGTTAGGGAATTGGGAATGGGGAATGGGGAATGGAGAATTGGGAATGGAGAATGGAGAATGGAGAATGGAGAATATAGATTTTTTGTCCAAAGTCCAATTCCATATATAGGGTTTTTTTAGCCCCAAACACCATATCTGGGAGTTGACAAAATGCACCACCTTTTAACTTGTCACCATTGGGCAATAGGTATTGGTAACAAGTTAAGGTAAAAATGATGTCAAACGGAGGATTAAAAGATTGGCTACTCGTGTCATTATTGTGCGTCACGGTCAGAGCGTCTATAATACCCAGCAAATAATTCAAGGACGCTGTGATGAGTCAGTCCTGACAGAAACAGGTTTTGCTGATGCTGACAAAGTTGGGGTTGCTTTGAGTAAGCTCAACTTTGATGCTGTCTATTGCTCTTCTCTCCAGCGAGCAAAACAGACAGCAGAGGTTATTCTCTCCCATTTGCCAGGTTCTTTAGAGTTGCAGCCAGTAGACAACCTTATAGAAATCGATTTACCCCTTTGGGAGAAGCTCCATAAGTCGGATGTGGTGGAAAAATTCCCAGAGGATTATCGTTGCTGGAAAGAGCGCCCCCATGAGTTTTGCATGGTTATCCCTACACCGGAAGGTTCTAAAGAACATTTCCCTGTCTTGGCTCTCCACCAACAAGCTCAGCAGTTTTGGCAAGAAATCCTCCCTCGCCATCAAGGAAAAACAATTTTAATTGTTGCCCACAATGGTATCAATCGTTGCCTAATTAGTACTGCTATTGGCATTCCCCCTGCTCGTTACCACTCAATTAGACAATCTAATTGTTGCATCAATGTACTCAATTTTACTGGTGCTTGGGGTGAACAGGTACAGTTAGAGTCTCTCAATCAGACATCTCACTTAGGATATGCTTTGCCAACATTGCAACAAGGACAAAAAGGGTTACGTTTATTACTAGTACGTCACGGAGAAACGGAGTGGAATCGAGCTTCCCGCTTTCAAGGACAAATTGATATTCCCCTTAATGAAAATGGTCGCAAACAAGGAGAAAAAGCGGCAGAGTTTCTCAAGGAAGTAGCGATCGATTTTGCTGTTAGTAGTTCCATGCTACGTCCCAAAGAAACCGCTGAAATTATTCTTCAGCCTCACCCTGATGTTTCCTTGGAACTACAAGATGGCTTTTGGGAGATTAGTCATGGACTTTGGGAAGGGAAATTAGAGGCAGAAATTAAACAGGAGTATGGAGATTTGCTACGTCAGTGGCAAGAAAAACCAGAAACGGTACAGATGCCGGAGGGGGAAAATTTACAGCAGGTGTTGGAGCGAGCCGTTGCCTGTTGGGATGAGATGGTTAAATCAGCGGCAGACTCGTCAACTGAATTGAAAACTGGTTTAGTTGTGGCTCACGATGCAATTAATAAGGTAATTCTCTGCTATATTTTGGGTTTAACTCCAGAATCCTTCTGGAGTATTAAACAGGGTAATGGAGCTGTTAGTGTCATTGATTATCCTAAAGGTGGGGAAAAAGCTCCGGTATTGCAGGCAATGAATATCACTACCCACTTATCTGGAGGAGTGTTAGATCAGACGGCAGCTGGTGCTTTGTAAGCAATCTACGCACCGTCACGGAATTCTGTCATCCTGAACGGTAGCGTGCGCGTATACACAAACATCTTGCTCGCGTTTAACCGATCGCGAGCGAGACTACATTCTACATTCTGCATTCTAAATTCTAAATTCTAATCAGCCCTGTCTCCTGCCAGATTAGCACTAATTACACTGATGCAATTTAAGGAACTGAGGTAGTGGAAACGCTTAAACGGGTTTGGCAACTTCTGAACACTGATATCCGAGAGTTGGGTACGGTTGGAAATTTTACGGTAACTGGTGCAGAAGTTTCTAAGGCTGGATTGGAATTAGCGATCGCACTTGGTTTGTCAGCTTCTCCTCTTGTAGCAGCAGGACTATCGTTTGTGGGGTTAGGAGGAAAAGGATTAAACCTGCTCCGTAGTAAGACTAACAAAGAGTTAAGTTTAGAGCAATGGGTTGCGATCGCCTTTCCTTTGGCTTATCTGGAAAGTTTTGATGCTTTGGTTCGGAAGAATTACTGGTTAAAGCAAAAAATTGGTGCAGGTGTATCGGGTAAGGAAGTTGGGCTGCAAATTGGGCAGCTGTTGGAACTACAGTTAGATGAGGAGTTAGTTAGGGAAGCTTTTGCTTACTTCCCTGAATCTTTGTTAGGGCAAGCTTTGAATCAACGGTTATCTGGTTATCTCGAACAAGCCGGATTAGAACAGAATTTCATTCCCATTGTGACTGGCTGGGTGGCTTGGGGAACTAAGGCTGTTGTGGAATCACTCCTAGACTATGAGCGAGAGGCAATGAGCAAGCGTCTGGGTTTGTTGATCGCAGCAGCCAAAGAAAGAGGAGCAACTCAGAAATACAGCAATATTGAATTTTACCTCATTGAACAGATATCTCCTTATCCTAGTAATCCACAACTAGAGGAAAAGTGGAAGGTATTGGGGGAAGAGTCGATTAGGATTCCCGATATTTATGTACCTCTGAAAGCACAGTTAGTAGATGGTAATGGGAAAGTAAACACAAAAGCAAAGCCAGTTGATTTAGAGAGTTGGGCAACACAGCAGCTGATTAACCCTAAGCAAAACAGCCAGGTCATGTTTATTCAAGGGGGACCAGGGCGTGGTAAGACAGTATTTTGTCGGATGTTTGCCAATTGGGTGCGGCAACACCTTCATCCCCTGTGGACACCAATATTGATTCGACTACGAGATATTGATGCCTTTGAGCCGAATATTGAGAATACCCTCCGCGCTGCGGTTAAGGCAGATTTTGCTAAGAGTGATGATGGTTGGTTAACGGATTCCAATACCCGGTTTTTGTTCTTACTAGATGGGTTTGATGAATTGTGCCTAGAAGGGAGAACCACTGGTGGTATTGAAAAGTTTCTCAAACAAGTAGGGAACTTGCAAGCCAGCTGCCAAAGCAATCCTCAGTTAGGACATCGGTTTTTGGTGACTGGTAGGGAATTGGCAGTGCAGGGTATCGAACAGTTCTTGCCTCGAAATCTAGAACGGGTAGAAATTGCCCTGATGGATAAACAACTCCAGCAGCAGTGGTTAGGTAAGTGGAAAAAGCAGGTTGGGTATGATAAGGCTTCAGCATTTCAGAAGTTTTTGCAAGCTCGAACCTGTCCAGCACAAGTAAAGCAATTAGCCCAAGAACCCCTGTTACTCTATCTTTTAGCCGCCATGCATCGGGATGGTAAATTAACCACCCAAATGTTTAAGGAGGCTAGCAGTACGGAGGCAAAAATTCTCATTTATCAAAAGGCTTTGGATTGGGTACTGACAACGCAGCGTCCGGAATGGCTTAATCGGCAGCTAACGGAACAATATACAGAAGATTTGCGACGTATTCTCACCGAGGCAGGGTTGTGTGTTACCCAAGCGGGTGGAGAATCCGCATCAATTGCCATGATTGAGGCACGACTCAAGGGAGATGATGCAGCCAAAGAGCTATTAGAGAAAGCCAAACAGCGCCTTGGAGACAATCCTCTGAGAAATGCCTTAGCATCCTTTTACCTACGACCCGCTGGCACTGGGGAAGGAGCAGTAGAATTTGTTCATAAGAGTTTTGGTGAGTTTCTCTGTGCCCAACGTTTGAAAGAAAGTCTAGAAGAATGGACAGCACCGGGTTGGAAACGGCAAAGATTTTTCCTTGATGATGAGCAGTTGGTGGAAAAGATTTATGACCTATTGGGTTATGGTGGACTAACACGAGAAATTGTGGACTACCTAATGGCGTTATTGGGTGCTAGCAAAGAATTTCGACCAGTGGAACTGTTTCAACGCTTGGAGGAATTCTATCTTTGCTGGTGTGATGGAGAATTTATTGATCTAGCAAAGGAAACCCTACCTCAGAAAAAGACACAGCAATTCAAAGAACTAGGAATTCCATCAGGTCAGCGACAGGTGGATGTCTATGCAGGGTTGAATGTGATGATTTTACTCCTAGAGTTGCATCGCTATGCTCTCTCTAGGGATGACCTGAAAGGTAAAATCATCTTTTACCCTTGCGGTAAATACCACACTAAAGGTTTTGATGATACTCGATTACTTCAAATTATCGGCTACAGCAATTGTATAGGCTTTGATGGCTTCTTGAAGATAGCTGGAAGATTTCTTAGTGGCGCAAACCTTAGAAGTGCAAACCTTAGTGGCGCAAACCTTAGAAGCGCAAACCTTAGTGGCACAAACCTTAGAGGTGCAAACCTTAGTGGCACAAACCTTAGAGGTGCAAACCTTAGAAGCGCAGAGCTTAGAAGTGCAAACCTTAGTCGCACAAACCTTAGTGGCGCAAACCTTAGTGGCGCAGAGCTTAGTGGCGCAAACCTTAGTCGCACAAACCTTAGTGGCGCAGAGCTTAGTGGCGCAAACCTTAGTCGCACAAACCTTAGTGGCGCAAGCCTCAGTGACGCAAACCTTAGAGGCACAAACCTTAGTGATGCAAAACTTATTAGCGCAGAGCTTACTCACGCAAAGCTTATTAGTGCAGAGCTTATTAGCGCAGAGCTTAGAGACACAAGCCTTAGAGGCGCAAACCTTAGTGACGCAAACCTTAGTGGAACAAACCTTAGTGACGCAAACCTTAGAGGCACAAACCTTAGTGACGCAAACCTTAGTGACGCAAACCTTAGAGGTGCAAACCTTAGTGGTGCATACCTTACTGGCGCAAACCTTAGTGGTGCAAACCTTAGAGGCACAAACCTTAGAGGCGCAAACCTCAAAAATATTATCTGCGATGAGGAGACACAATGGAAGAATATTCGAGGTGTGGAAACTGCTTTTAATGTGCCAGACGCATTAAAACAAAAGCTTGGTTGAGATTCTCTGTCTTCTCAGGGCGCGAGATAAAAGCTTGCGATATATGGCTGGTAGGAAATACAAAGGAAAGGCGATGCCTTTTTTGTCACAGAGAGTGTATGTAAGTGAAAAAAGAGCGATCGCTCTCCAGTGTTTCGGTCAACTGAAAAAGCGATCGCTAAGTTACAACAGCTTGGTACTATTTTCACCAACTTGCAAAACCACCGTGGACTTAAGTCCACGGCTAATAGCTTAAGTCCATTAAAATGGACTGATATCATGTCCGCCTAATCGCTTACGATAAAAACTTCTCCGCGTCCCCTCTTCCCCGTGTCTGGAGCGTCAGTCTTAACGATAAGTATTCAACCGGACATGATATGAAATCTTTGCACAATAATAAGCGCCTAACGGCGCAGGGAACAGGGAACAGGGAACAGGGAACAGGGTAAAAATACACGCCGAAAAAGAAGATAAGAAACAAGTCAAATTTCCTTAGCTCCTTCTGCCTTCTGCCCTCTGCCCTCTGCCTTTTTTCTGAAGAGTATTTAGTCCACTTGAGTGGACTTTAGCTATTAGCCAGGGGTTTGAACCCCTGGCGAGTCAAAAACTAGTGCAATATTTAATATAGAGAAAGCTAATTTGCTCACTCTGTTATTTAGTACGGAGGAAAAAGGAAAAATATTCCGAGTTTATCCAACAAATTTGGCTGTAGATTCAGTAGTTAATAACACGAATGTTGGGTTTCGCTCTCTATTGCCTATTGCCTTATTTAGCATCACACCGGAGGCTCGTAAGCAATTTCGTCTAATCCTACCGACTTCAACAGAGCTGTCCATTTTGCTACTAAGGTTGAATTATTAGGATACATGCGGTGAGCTTCAGTTAGGACTTTGAGAGTATCGTACCAAAGACCAGATTCTTGATAGATAGTGATTTGCTCTGTTAAGGAAGTATTTTGTAACTTACTCATCAAGATCGAGTCAGGTGCAACTCGCTTAATCCACCCATCTACATAGATATCCCCAGAACGTTGTTGAGGATCGCAAATCAGGGAAGCATACCAATGATACTCTTTTTCCATCTCTAAGGGAGGCACATCTTCCGAAGTAGGAAGACTTAGACTGAGAATACCTGGGTTGCCAGAAATAGTAAGAGTGGTTTGGTAAATCTGGCGCTGGTTTTCTTCATCAATAAGTACAAACTCCATTGCCGTGGCAGGAGTTTGTGGAATATAGAAAAAGAATGTGGGATATTCGGCAGTAGTCAACCCTAAGTTAGTTGTAGGGATTAAGGCAGTGATAGACTTTTCACCAGGAGAGCATGGTCCTCTAGCACTAGCGGGTTTTCTTCTGCCTGCTCGTCGTTGAATCCTCGGTTTTGGTACTTGTGCTTGTAAAGTAGGAGAAGTTAACTCTACACTCAGGTTTCTACTTGGGCTTGGTTCTGGAACTTGTGGATTAACCTGTTGTGCTAATGCCTGCATTGGCCAACTACACAGAAACAGACTGAGTAGTGAGGTGAGATAGGGTTTACTCACAGTTGTTAAAGTTTTTATCTTAATCATCTGTCTTCCTTGATGGACTTACCGAAGAGAATTCACACTTAGTTATTCACTGTTTCCTCACCAGTTTCCGGTAGTGCGATCGCTATTTTTTAATATTTTTTTGATATTTTTTTGATAATATATTTTTATATTTGGTAAAGTGTAGGCACATATATAAAGTGCCACTCCTGATATGTACGATAGTGAAACCCAACAAAGTGTAGTCTGGTGTTGGGTTTCGCAGTCTCAACCCAACCTACATTGCAGTATTGAGATCCGTGGCACTGGCATCTTGCCAGTGCAGAGATTTAAACAGGCTAGAAGCCTGTTCCACGCACTACAAATTTGCCAAGATGGGATGCTCCCAATCCTATCTCCCCATTCCCTATCAGAGCTCTTGTGTCAAGATCAAATAAAGTGGGTCTGTAGCAACAGCATTAATGATTGGACAAATACTACGACAGCGTTACCAAATTATCGATAAGTTAGGAGCTGGGGGAGTAGGGGAAACCTATCTGGCTGAAGATTTAGATATTCCAGTTTCCCCTAAACCAAAATGCGTCGTTAAGCGACTTCAACCTAAAGCCATTGATCCAGATACACAACGGTTGTTTCAAACAGAAGCCGAAATTCTCTACAAACTAGGACAAGATTACAACCACATCCCTAAGCTTTTCGCCTATTTTGAGGAAAATCAAGAATTTTATCTGGTTCAAGAACTTATCGAGGGAGATGACTTGAGCCAGGAAATCATTCTAGGGCAACCTTGGAGTGAAGCACAAGTGATCCAATTATTGCGAGAGCTATTGGAGGTGTTGGCTTATGTTCACCAGCATAATGTCATCCACCGGGATATCAAACCCTCCAATCTGATGCGACGTCACCAAGATAACAAACTTATTCTCATTGACTTTGGGGCAGTTAAACAAGTCAGTACCTTAGTTGCTCATGATTCAGACACTGATAACCGCACCATTGGCATTGGTACCTTCGGTTATATGCCTGGTGAGCAGGCTCTAGGCAAACCACGACTCAGCAGTGATATTTATGCTGTGGGGATGATAGCAATTCAAGCTCTTACAGGAATAGCACCAAACCAACTTCCTGAGGATGATAAAGGAGAAATCCTCTGGCACCAACATGCTCAAGTGAGCGAAGCCTTAAAGGCAATTCTCAAGCAGATGGTACGCTATCATTTTAGCGATCGCTATCCTTCTGCACTAGAGGCATTACAAGAACTCAATCTCAAAATTCCCCTGTCTCCAAGCAAGTCTTCATCCTCCTCAGAAGAGCTACTCAAGCCAGTTAAAATTGACGGCAAGTATGGCTACAAAGACTCAACCAAGCAAGTTGTTATTCCACCTCAGTTTGATAAAGCAGGGAAATTTTCTGAAGGGTTAGCACAAGTCAAACTTGGCTTAAAGTATGGCTATATTGATCAAAAGGGTCAAATTGTTATTCCACTGCAATTTGATAAGGCTGGGAGCTTTTCTCGAGGACAGGCAAGGGTCAAAATTGGTAACTGCTCTACTTATATTAACAAAGCGGGACAAACCTTATTTGATGAAGTAAGTAGCTTTTGTGAAGGGTTAGCCAGAATTAGGATTGGTTCAAGATACGGTTATATTGACAATACTAAGCAAGTAGTTATCCCGCCCCAATTTGACAAAGCTTGGAGCTTTTCCGAAGGGTTGGCACTGGTCACAATTAATGATAAATATGGCTATATTAACCAAACAGGTCAAATGGTTATCGAACCCCAATTTGAGAAGGCTTGGAGTTTTTCCCAAGGATTGGCGCTGGTTACAATTGATGATAAGTATGGCTATATTGATAGAAAAGGGGAATTAGTAACCCAGTTGTTTGATGAAGCTTGGAGTTCTTCGGAAGGAAGAGCCAAAATTGAAATTAAAAATAAATTGCTCGGAATATTACCTCTTGGTAAGCAGTATCGTACCATTGATCAAGCAGGGAAGTTTATCGATGAAGAAGTTTGATAATTTAGAATTTAGAATTTAGAATTTACGCATAATGTGAATTAAATGCCCAAAACATACAATATTAATTGCTCCGTAGGGGCGGGTTTAGCGTCACCGAAGGGAGCATGTGGCGATAATCTTCATACAAAACCCGCCCAAACAATAACTAGGGGAATGTAAAATTGGGAATTGCTTGCGTTAACCTGGGAATGGTGTTGGGCGGGTTTTGATCGGAAAATTCGGGTCAAATTGGGTAAATTGTTGCTAAACCCGCCCCTACGATATGTATAATTTAATTCGCATTATACGTAATTTAGAATTTTGTAGAGACGCGCCTGCCGAAGGATTTCCGTAGGGCTGTTGGCGTGTCTCTACTCAGATGGAGGTAATTGACAGGATGGTCCTAAAACACCGCTATCCTTTCCTGGAACCTTTTCCAATTTAGTACCACAAATTTTACAGAACTGAGCATCTGCATCATGGGATGAGCAGCCACAACTCAGACAAGGAGTATCTATTTTGTTAGCAGTTTTGAGTAATTGCTTAATTAAATCACTTAACTGCCAAGGAATCAATACAATCCCTGTCATAATCATCAGAAGTGTTAGTAATCTACCAGCTTCGGAAATGGGAGTAACATCACCAAAGCCAACAGTTGTCATTGTGACAATGGAAAAATAGACGGCATCCCAAAATGTTCTGAAATTTTCAGCATTTACCCAATGCTCAACTTGATAAATTAAGCCAGAAAAAACAAAAATGATAGTAAATAAAGTAAATAATATTCTGGCAAAAATTACACCATCTTCGGTGGTAATACGAAAGAAATAAATTTCTAAGTCTAAAAAACGAATAAGTCGTAAAACCCTAAACCACCGAAACATTCTAATAAATTGGGTATTTTTTGACCAGATAAAGAAAGGTATTATGGCTACTAAATCTATTAAAGATAAAGGATGAAACAAAAAGCTGATTTTAGCTTCAGCACACCAAAAACGGATTAAATACTCGATAACAAATATTATTAATATACAATAATCAATACGATCCAGAACAATCCTAACAGAAGTGGGTATAGGGTAAGTATCTGCTACAAAAATTGCTGAGGATAATAGAATCAGCCCCATAATAAAAAAATTAATCACCCGACCAGTGGGTGTTTCAATATCTTGTAAGTAAAAGGCAGTCTTCTTACGCAGCAATATCCAATTGGTCATTTGTTATTTGTCATTAGTCATTGGTCATTGGTCATTTGTTATTAGGGGTGAAGGAAATTTTGGTTATAATTTTTAGCTAAGCACCTACACAATGTTAAAGATATCTTATTATGACTAAAGTGGACAATTAATTTTGTGTAAGCTAAAACGCATTTAAATTGGTTCGTCCTAATCTCCGCGTCTCCGTGTCTTCGCATCCCCGCGTCAGTACCAATTCACAATTTAAATACACAACAGCAAACCCTACTTAACACCTATTTCTTCGAGTAATTTACGTGCTTTTGCTGCTAATTTGTGGCGGTTGTAGTCTTGGAAGATTTGCAGGGATTCTTGAGCGATCGCTTGAGCTTTGTCCAGATTTTCGATAACTTGGACTTCAAGGTAGGCTCGTGCCATGTCCAGGGCTTCTTCCCCTCGATCTACTATTTGCCCTAGTTCGCTCAGATAGGTTAAGCCTATGTGGTAATATTCTTCAAATTGGGCAATTTGGTCTGCTAGAGACAGATCTTCACCTTTGTCATTCTCAATGGAAAGGTTACCCTCACCATGACAATTTACACCTTTAACAGGAATTGGGTATAAAAGGCGCAGGCGTTCTGACCAGAGTAAGCCGAGGGTAGTATAGTCGTAAGCGAGGTTTTTTTTGTAGTCCCCAGCGGTGTTAAGTTGGATGGCTTGACGGAGGTTTTCTTCAGCTTGGGTGAGTAAGTTAAGTGCTGCTGCTGTATCTGGGGTGTTTTTGGCTAGCAAGCATTGGCTTTTACCAATTTGTCGATCGCGTTTAGTTGTACTCTCATCTTGACTTAGTTTCTGGTGCAGATGGCGGCTTTGCTGGTAATATTCGATCGCCTTGGTGTAATCACCAGAATCTCGGTAAGATTCAGCTAGCCATAACCATTGGTTTGCTACCTTATGTTGTAGATCTAATTGTTCGTAGAGTTGGCGGCTTTGTTGATGATATGCGATCGCATCTTCGTACTTACCCCAATCTTGATAGATTCTGCCTAGCTGATAGTATGCATCAGCTATATTTGGTTGGTCATCTAACTGCTGTTGGATTGCCAAATTTTTGAGTTCACAATCTAACGCCTGCTGATATTTGTCCCATTTTCGATAGCAATCAGCTAGCCAGTTCCATTTGTTAGCGACATTCCGTTGTAGATATAATTGCTCATAGAGTTGGCGACTTTGTTGGAATTGTGCGATCGCATCTTCGTATTTACCCCAATCTTGATAGATTCTCCCTAGCTGATAGTGCGCACCTGCTATCTCCGCTTTGTCTTCTAGCTGCTGGGATATTGTCAAGTCCTGAAGTTCACACTCGAGTGCTTGCTCATATTTGCCCCAGTCGCAGTAACAACCAGCCAGCAAATTCGACTGGTTAGCTACATTCTGCTTTCGCTCTAATTGTTCATAGAGTTGGCGGCTTTGTTGGTAGTGTGTGATTGCCTCTTCGTATTTGCCCCAAGCATGATAGCAATTACCCAGCCAACTCCATTGGTTAGCTACATTCTGCTGTTGCTCCAATTGCTCGTAGAGTTGGCGACTTTGTTGGTAAGATGCGATCGCATCTTCGTATTTACCCCAGTCTTGATAGATTCTGCCTAGTTGATAGTAAGCATCGGCTATATTTGTTCGGTCATCCAGCTGCTGGCGGATTGCTAAATCTTTCAATTCGCACTCCATTGCTTCCTGATATTTGCCCCATGCTCGATAGCAATCAGCTAGCCTGTACCATCGGTTAGCTATATCCTGCTGTTGCTCCAATTGTTCATAGAGTTCACGGCTTTTTTGGTATTGCGTGATCGCATCTTCGTATTTACCCCAGTCTTGATAAATTCTCCCTAACTGATAGTATGCATCAGCTATATTTGGTTGGTCATCTAACTGCTGTCGGATTGCCAAATTTTTGAGTTCACAATCTAACGCCTGCTGATATTTGTCCCATTTTCGATAGCAATCAGCTAGCCAGTTCCATTTGTTAGCAACATTCTGTTGTAGATCTAATTGCTCATAGAGTTGGCGGCTTTGTTGGTAATATGCGATCGCATTTTCATATTTACCCCAGTCTTGATAGATTCTCCCCAGCTGAAAGTAGGCTAATGCTATATTTGGTTGGTCATCCAGTTGCTGGTGAATTGCCAAATCTTTGAGTTCACACTCCACTGCTTGCTCATATTTGCCCCACTCGCGATAGCAAACAGCTAGCCAGTACCATTGGTTAGCTAAATCTTTTTGTTGCTCCAATTGCTTGTATAGTTGGTGGCTTTGTTGGAATTGTGAAATCGCTTCCTTATACTTACCCCAAGCTTGATAGACACGACCTCCTTGATTATAAGCATTGGCTATTCCTGGTTTGTCATCTAGCTCCTGGCATAGCAATAGACATTTTTGCTGGCACTCCAACGCCTGTACATATTTGCCCCAATTCTGATAGCAATAAGATAGCCAATCCCACTGGTTAGCTACATTCTGCTGTTGCTCCAATTGCTCGTAGAGTTGGCAGCTTTGTTGGTATTGTGCGATCGCATCTTCATATTTATCCCAAGCTTGATAGATTTTCCCTAGTTGATAGTAGGCAGAAGCTACATCTGATTGGTTTTCTAGCTTCTGGCGTGTCGTCAAACATTGTTGCTGATGCTCCAGAGCTTGCTGATATTTACCCCATTGGCGATAGCAAACAGCTAGGTTGTACCATTGGTTAGCTACATTCTGCTGTAGCTCCAATTGCTCGTAGAGTTGAAGGCTTTGTTGATGATATGCGATCGCATCTTCGTATTTACCCCAAGCTTGATAGATTCTCCCTAGTTGATAGTATGCATCAGCTATATTTGGTTGGTCATCCAGCTGCTGGGATATTTCCAACTCCTGGAGTTGACACTCGAGTGCTTGCTGATACTTGCCCCATTCACGATAGCAATCAGCTAAGTTATACCATCGGTAAGCTACACTCTTCTTGAGCTCCAATTGTTCGTAGAGTTGGCGGCTTTGTTGGTATTGTGCGATCGCATCTTCATACTTACCCCAAGCTTGATAGATTCTCCCTAATTGATAGTAAGCTAATGCTACTGATGATTGGTTTTCTAGTTTCTGGCGTATTGCCAAGCATTGTTGCTGATGCTCTACTGCCTGCTGATATTTGCCCCATGCTCGATAGGAATCACCCAGCCAGTACCACTGGTTTGCTACATCCTGTTGTAGATCTAATTGCTCGTAGAGTTGAAGGCTTTGTTGGTGATGTGCGATCGCTTCTTCGTACTTACCCCAAGCTTGATAAATTCTCCCTAGTTGATAGTAACTCACGGCTACTAATGATTGGTCTTCTAGCTTCTTGCTTATCGTAAAACACTGTTGCTGGCACTCAATAGCCTGCTGATATCTGCCCCATTTTTGATAGCAATCAGACAGAAACAACCACTGATTAGCCACATTCTGCTGTTGCTCCGATTGTTCATAGAGTTGGCGGCTTTGTTGGTATTGTTCGATCGCATCTTCGTATTTACTCCAATCTTGATAGATTCTCCCTAGTTGATAGTAAGCCAAAGCTACATCTGATTTATTGTCTAGTTTCTGGCGTATTGCCAAACACTTTTGCTGATGCTCTACTGCCTGCTGATATTTGCCCCATTCTCGATAGCAATCACCCAACCAGTACCACATGTTAGCAACACTTTTATCCTGACCCAACTGCTGATCTAAGTCACGGCTTTGCTGGTAGTAATTGATTGCCTGTTTATACTTACCCCACTCCTTATAGGTTCTGCCTAGGTGATAAAGAGCGAGTGATTCATCTTTAGGCTTTTGAATTTCCCTTGCTATATCCAACATCCGCTGGAAACAATCTAGAGCCTTCTCATACTTGGCGTTTAGACGGTGACAAACACCTAGATTTCTCCAGAAAAGTAGAAGAGCTGTTGGTTCAATATATGGCTCTAGTTTCTCAAAACATTGTTGATAGTAGTCAACTGCCTGATCAAATTTATCCTTTTCCTGATAACAGCTAGCTAATGCCCAGTCTATATAAGCACTAAGATTACCATCTGGCTGCTCAGTTATCTCTTCCAAAAGATCAATCGCCTGCTCATAGTTATCTGCACGCAGGTAAGACATAGCAGTGAGGAAGGTTAAAACTCCTTGACTCCCCAGCTCACTACAATAATTCTGTCGCGTTGTTTCCAGAGCAGGAGTCATTTCTTCCCCTAGCTCTGCCACTAAATCCTTCATCTCGCAAAACAGCGTCGGCTCTAGATGATTGATAATTTGAGTTACCTGATTAACTAATCCTGTCCCTGCTTCACCACAAGCAACATACAGAATAGCTAATCGTGCCTTAACACGCATCTCATCAGATAGAGTTGAATCATCTGCTGCTTGTTGCAGTCGAGCAATAACTTCACCTTTCTGGTTAAATAGTTCAATTTGCCGCAGCAGCCTCAGTAGTTGTTTAGTTACGTCATCCTCAAAGTCAGTATCCAAACCAAGAACTGTCAAAACTAGCTTATCAATCAGCTTTTTCCGAATACTTGGTTTTACCTCAACCTGAGCTAAAACCTCAGCGGCAAATCGTAAATCCCTCACCCTAAATCCCTCTCCCAAACTGGGGAGAGGGACTTTGAAGGCTTGCTCTCCTTCTCCCAAACCTGAAACAGGGATTTTCAACTCTTGCTCCCCTTCTCCCAAACCTGAAACAGGGATTTTCAACTCTTGCTCCCCTTCTCCCAAAGTTGGGAGAAGGGGCTGGGGGATGAGGGCAGCTTCCTCCGATGAACCATTTTTGATTCTAATCTTCCCAACAGGTTGATATGCCTCCAGATTACGGAACAATTCCTCCACTACCCGATTAACCTGCTTGGGACTATGGCTACCTAAATACCCCAATGCTAGTAAAATTGGTTCCTGCCAACGGGATTCATGAAGCTTAGGAACAATAATATCCAGAATATCCCTCACCTCATTATCGGCAATCTGCCGCGCGGCGAAATACTCTTCAAAGGTGAGGTGCATAAAGCCATAGAAGCCAGGAGCTCGTTCCACAAATAACCCTGTCGTCTCCCGCACTTTGCGCAAAAACTGCTCCACTGCCTGCTGTACTGTCTTCGCTTCCGCTTCCTCATCACTCAACTCTGCCAGCTTTACCGCCAGCTGTTGGGTTACTTCCGCCTCACTGACTAAACCGGAAGGTTTATGCTCGTGCATCCAGTAAGCTAGGGGAGCCAACAACTCCACTACCTCACTTTCCTTAAGTAATACCTTAGGAGCTTCTGGCAAGTTTTTGTGCAGCTGCCAATCTTCAATCAAAGTCTTTACCGCCAAGGCATACAATTCCACTCGGCGCTGGGGTAAGCGGGAACCATTGCGATGAATTAGGGCCAGAATAGTTAAGAGTAGGGGATTGCCTGTGAGGCGCTTGACTCCCTCATTCTCCTGAATCGCTTGCAGTAGCTCCCCAGCTTCTGCCTCCGCATCTCTTTCCCATAATTCCTTGCTAGCTTCCGGCTTTTGCGCCTGTTCAATCGCCAGACACCAACGGTTAAGGAACTGCTCCACCTGCTCGGTTGCCATCTCGGTGATGGTAAACTCAGAAAAGCGATCGCTCAGTTTAACATCCCGATAACCCGCAATCCGGCTAGTAATCACATACTTGTTATTAGGATAATCCCGAACCAACTGCTCAATCTGCTCAACAATCCCCTGACGGCTAGTTTGGTCAAATACCTCATCCAAACCATCCAACAAGACAATACATTCCCCACTCCGCATCTTTTGAACTAGTAGTGGTGCCACCTCCCCCTCCGACTCCACCTCTACCTTAAGCTGCACCTCCCACTCCCGGTAAAACTGCCCCAAAAACGCCAGCAAACTCAACTCCGGCTGTACTGCCAACTTCTCGGCATAATCAGCAATCCGTAAGAAAACTGGCAACCGCGCCTCACCCAAATCTGGAAGATAGCCCTCATCCCCCAGCCCCTTCTCCCAACTTTGGGAGAAGGGGAGCAAGACTTCAAAGTCCCTCTCCCCAGTTTGGGAGAGGGATTTAGGGTGAGGGCAAACATCCCGTTGCGCCTGAGCCTGATGCAGCGCCAAATAATTCAATAGGGTAGTCTTCCCCGCCCCTGGCTCACCGAGAATAACACTATACTGGTTATCCCGCACCACCTCAGCTAAATCCACCTTTTTGGTAACCGTCTTTGTCGCCACCGCCGCTGGTGCAACTTCCGGTACTACTAACTCCTCCTCCCATCCTTCCCCATCCCAAGAGCGAGAGCCAGTCGAGCGAAACCTTACCTTACCCCCAGCCAATTCCCGCTGACTGGTATCAACTACCTCCTGCTTACGCACCCCTTGCAGGGAAATATAAACCTGATCCAAAAAAATATCCACCTGGCGCTGCACCTGCATCACGCCACTAATTTTCAGATAAGACTTCTCCCCAATCAGCCATTCCAGATAGGGATAGAATAGCGGATCAAGGGGGGGACGAGTCTCAAAATAAGCCACCTTACCCCGCCAATCCCAAAAATCCGGTGCACGGTTAGGCAACTCCGCCAAGTCAGCTTCGCTTAGCACCGCGATAGATTCCTCAGGCTCGGTAGGCATCTTATATATAAGTGGGGAATTTCTTCTGTTTTAACTCATCGATGGTGGTAAATGTCATCCCTGGGATTGAATCTATTGTTATAAATTAATCAATTCCCTGGCGATTGAGCGATTGTGGTGAAATGATGTCAAAATAGCTATTCTGCAGCAATTAATCAATATATTTCCCGATGTATGTAGGGTGGGTTAGGCGGGAATATTTTTCCTACTCAGCTGATAAGAAAACTATCCGCCGTAACCCACCACAATGTAGCGACTTATATTACGGCAACAGTATAGTTGCTTTGGTTTATTAGTACAGAAGCAACACTTTATATATAGGCGTACACCTACCCCATCATTAATAATACTAGCAAAAAATAATCGCGATCGCAACCTATTAATTCACATTAGGCGTAAATTCTAAATATTTGTCTTTAGCGGTGCGTTACGCTCCACTTCGTTACGCTAACGCACCCTACAAAATTCCCAATTCCCAATTCTCAATTCTCAATTCTCAATTCCCAATTCTCAATTCCCAATTCCCAATTCTCAATTCTAAACATTCGCCGCCTCCCACCGCTTCACATCATCAATCAAAATCGGATTCACATCAAACCAAGGATTCAGATTCTTATCGTAGTAACCCAAAACAAACTTATTTTGCAACAGCTCATCACAAATCACAAATTCTCCCTTACTAGGCAAATGATAAGTATTAGTAGTCAGACGACCGGTTTTGTGAACTGTAGACAATTCAGGAAAATGATAATCCCTTAAAGTATAAGCTTTGCGCTCCTCTTTAACTGCCTCCTCCGCCGTTACCTGATCCACAAACTCCCGCTTCTTCTTCAGAGCAACTTCACAGGCAGTGCGAGCTAGTCGGATTAAATCCCGCATCACACCACCACTCTTTTCACACAATAAATCTATGGCATCCGGAGTAAAAATATCCTCTTCATCCAATCGAGCCAATCGCTTACTAATAACACTACTTAACAGCTTTCTACCAGCCTGATCTGGAACAGTAGTAGGACAAGCATTTTCATCACACTCGAACACCGACAAATTCCCCAAATCCAAACATCTTTGAAACCTTTGCATCGGTTGCCGAAAATTGGGGGAATATCTTAGGGAAATGGGTATAGTATAGAGAATATGGCACTCTAATTCCGTCAGCAGCGGACTAGTACAGTTCGGCGGGAGTTGACCTACTATAAGGTCTGGAGGACCATCGACCTTCAGTTTAGAACAAATTCTCCAACTGTTTGTCATTGCCTGTGAGCAGCCGGAGGACTACGGGCGACCAATTAGCCATTGGACCCCCCGAGAACTAGCGGATGAGCTGAGCAAACAGGGAATTGTAGAGACAATCTCTCCCCGACATGTGGGGCGATTG
>Ga0207422_1000648_pt1 | contig 99117 bp, 84 predicted proteins | sample MarCyaLeptolynsp_FD_187757 | JGI IMG/M metagenome (GOLD analysis project Ga0207422, IMG submission 187757) | Marine cyanobacterial communities from Panama - species 1 Leptolyngbya sp. (SPAdes) | ecosystem: Environmental > Aquatic > Marine > Unclassified | place: Panama: Panama City | collected...
GATTGGAACGCGCTCAACAAAGCCGCATGCGACGCTTGGCAACAAACCTGCCTCAAGCCCGAACTGGTCAAGACGATCTGCCGAGCGCCCTACCTAGAGCCGCGCAGAATGAAAACGTGATCGGTATTATTTGCCGCCGGAGCGCGCGCGGCCGTTGATGGCGTTGGCCGCGACGATGGCCAAACCCGTCGTGCCGCGACCGACGCATCGGCGTATGCGCAAGATGGCGGCACCTGAATCGACATTTCTGCGTTGGGCGTCGATGCAATTGCTGCGTTGGCGACCCGATCCGGTTGCGTATGACTTACCCACGTTTCAGATACACGGCGATGCCGACGGCACGATCCCGATACGCGGCGTAAAGCCAGACGCAGCGGTGAAGGGCGGCGACCATATCATTTCCTACCGTCGTGCGGCGACAGTCAACGCGTTTATCGAAGAAAAGCTTGCGGCGTTAGGGCTGCTCGGCAAGTAGGGATGTATGCGTAGGATCCACATCGCGGACCAAATCCCATGCGATGTGTGTTGCGTTCGGGCATATATATTGACAAATGTCTGTTTTGTTTGACGCGGGCGTGAGTTGTTTGCCGCGCAGGTAAATGGTCTGCGGTGCGGACCCTACTATCGGCGGGCCGAATTTATTGCGAGAATCGAAGTCGCTGGTGGCAGAGTCAGGTTGTCACCTGACCTACCGGCTATTGGAAGTGAGTTTTCTCCGACGAATCCCCTCGTAGCATTCACGGTTATCATAATTTGCTGCCAGCCACATTACTCTGCTAACCAAGCTTCGGCGGCGGCTTCCTCGTCCGGTCGAAACGCTTTGATCTCCAATCCGGGAATGAGTTTGCCTTCGAGTTCGCTGATCGTTTTGATCCAATCCTGTTCGGCCAACACGGCCGCGCGATCGAAGCGGCGGATCATTCGAAACATCGCCGGCAACCGACCGAGTTCTACGCCGATGGCCGCCAACGTCGGCATGCGAAACACTCCGACGCGATACAGCATGCGACTGTGCTCGATGCCGTCACTTTTCTCGACCAATTCATCGAGCGCCGCGCGCATCTCGTCGCTGTTGAGCTTGCCGCTAAGAGCGATGTCGATTCGATTCGGGTCTTTGCGTTCGACGGTGAACATGGCTTTTTCCTTTCGGCACGGGGAACACGTGCCTCGATACATGATAGCGCAGTGTCTTTGTCGATTCCCGTCACGAGATCGATATGAAGCGATCGCACGTTAAGGGCGGTACTCACTTCGTATTTTACGGATGCAATTAAGTCACGGTGCGGGCTCTACCGTCTAACTGCGGTTAGCTTGTCAGCATCCAACGGCTGTTAGCCGGTACGACGGCACATCCGTCGCTCTCAGCCGTGAACTGCACTAATTGTCAGACATCGGTTGCCACTTCTTCACGAAATCGGGGCTGCGAATGAACGGCTTGTTGCAGCAATTGCAAACGTCGCAGTCGTCTTTCCCGGGAACGGGCAACGGTACGCCGACCCATTCGATGGTGAAGCCGGCGTTGTGGTCAAGGTTATGCTCAAAAGCGTACATAATATCCGGCGTGAAGCTAACGTTGACGGTGATGTCCTGTGGATCACGCCGATCGGGTATCTCAAAGTCGAGATCGAGTGTCCCCAAATCTTCTTTCGCCGCGGTTTGAACCAATCGGTGGGCTAGGCGCTTGTCGCCATCTGCGAGTTGCACCGCGAATGTGCCCGCAACCTGCGCATCCATTTTCTTCACGCATAGGTTCAGCACAAAACTTCGTTTGCTGCGCGGGCAGATCGAGATCGCACATTTCTCCTGTAAGGCAAAGGCCGTAATCTGGTCGCGAGCCGGCTGAACGTAGGAGTCGAACGGTTTGTCCGTGATTTGAATTTCCTGCTGCATGGTGACCGGCCCCGAGAGAGTGCACGCAGTCGTCCAGCCGCCAAACATTCCGGTTGCAGTCGTGGGGGTAATTGAGACGTTCGTAGCAACCGTAAAGGACACGTCGGCAGTCACAGTACCGCGGCGCAATGTTAAGCTCGGTACACAGCGGTAAGTGTATTGTTGATCTTGCTCGGCGATAAGTTGCACGGATGCCGGCGCGCCATCGACTGTGACGGTGGGTTCTGTTGCGAGTTGCGATCCGAGACCCATGAAGCCCTGCCGCCAGTCGAGATCAAGATGAAGCATGAATGAATCGGTTTGCGGCCGTGGCGATCTGATCTGTGCCGTTAGATTGATGCAGCGCGCGATCAGTTGTTGGGTTTCAGGTGCCGTAAGCTGTCCATCTTGGTAGCGTTCAAAAAGCTCGTCATTCGCGTGCGCGGAAGTGGGCGGGAAGTTGATGAGCATGCTGAACGGCAACCATCGATACCAGACGCGCGACTGGTACAGGTAAGAGCCGCCATAGAGCAAGCCGATAGACAGCGTCAGCAAGCCAATCATCCGCCTCCGCCGTCGGCGTCGTTGAGTGCGCGGTGTTTTGTCTAGCTGCTCGGTGTTGAAGTGCTTGCCGCACTCCGGGCAAACACCGGCGTTCATCTGGTATTCACAGTTCGGGCAATACCCAGCCGGTTGTTCTGGCTCAGTAAAATCGGTGTCAATTGGGGAACTACTCTCAGCCATGACAATATTATGACATGGCAGCGTGCAAGATTCGAGTGAAAAAGCCGCAGAGTATCTTGATGTGCCGCAAGGCACCTGAATCGATCGTAAGAGAGGTATTTCAGTAAACTTAACCAGCTCAGACGCGATGTGCCTTCAAGGCGGCTTGACAGTGTACCGCAACAGCCAAGCGCGTTCAGGAAAATAACCGCGTCTTGAATGCCGGAGAAGGCTACATAAACACCGGCCCCAGTTGCAGGCTCTTGCGCACCACGGTGAGATGGCCGACGTGGATCATCTCGTGGCAGGCGATGGCGTGCATGAGGGCGGCGCGATCTTTGGCGAAGCCGTGTAGGTCTTTCGGGATGGGCGCGTCGATTTGGTCGGGGGCCGCTTGAAAGAATTGTTTGAGTTCGTCGCGCTGCGCGCTGAGTTGGTCGCGCAGTTCGTCAATGGCAGGATACGCATCGGCGTCGCCGACGGGTTGGGTGCCGGTGGCAAAGGTGGCGTGCCAACTCGCGGGCAGTTTGCTACCGCGTTCGGGCAGCAGTTGTTTTAGACAATCGTCGTCTTCCCAAGCCACATGACCGGCCAGCCATGCGGCGTGGTTGCCGTCGGGAATGGGAATGTGAAACCAATGATCTTCGGGTGTGGCATCGAGCAATCGCGTAAACATGAACCGCGAGAAATCGAGCGAGCCGATGCCGCGTTGGAGTTCGGTGGATGACATGGTAGAAGCCCTGTTATGCAATCGTCCTATCGCGCGAGCCGCGATTTTCTCTTGCGTCGCCGATTGCCTCGGAATACGGCAACACATTCGGTATCATATAGGAGACGCGGTCGGAGACGCCAAAAAATATGTCGTTGTATTTCAATGCCGCCGCGGGATCGTAGGTGACGTCGAACGTGTTTTGAATTTGAGAGCGTTAACATGTTGGCTTCGAGAGTATTCAAGGCATTGCGGTGGTATCACCATGACGTCGGGTTCGAGTCTCCGCCGCTGTTGATGATGGCGGCAGTCGTCGGCGCGTTTGCCGCTAGCGCTTTTTTCTCTTGGCAGGAGTTCAAATACTTTGCGTGGGGGCGAAGCGCAACGGCGACGGTGATAGCGGCCGACCGTAAGAGCAGCTATATCGGATACGAGTGGCGCGATCCGGACGACGGTAAGCGCCAAGATAGGGCAGACGCCGGTGATGATGCGGAGTTTGAGGTGGGTTCGTCCGTGGATATCGAATACCTGCCCGGTGTGATGGCAAGCCGCTTACCGGGTATGCCGGGGCATCATAAGTTCTCGCTGTGGGTATTCGGCTTATCATCGTTTGCAATCTTTGTGTACGTCGCACTTCTCTGGCGCAAAGGCAATCGCGAACTCAAAGAAGCTGCCGAGCGAACGAGCGAAAATGGGCCAAAGTTCGGAACACCACTGTAGGGATTGCGTTGTCGACAATTCGAGCATTCTGACCTTGTAACCGAGATGGTTGCTGCCAACTGGCACAAGTCCGGACATTGAACAAACCTGTTCGCTGCAATTAAGCCAGTTCACGAAAAAGGAAACTTAATGTTCGATGTCGCTTTACAAGCACTCATGTGGCATATCGATGAAGATCGGCGGGAGTTCAATCCGCTTATGCCACTCGCGTTTGTGATGTGTCTATTTGCGGTCAGCGCATTTTTCACTTGGCAGGAGTTTAAATACGTCGCGTGGGGACGAAAGGCAGCTGCGAAAGTGGTTGATGTAACGAGTAGTGGTTATGCAAAGTACGAATGGAACGATCCCGACGATGGTTTACGTCGAGATAAGATCGATCCGGGCGACGATAACGCATTTGCCGCGGGCGCGACGATTGACATCGAGTATTTGCCCGGCGTGATGGCCAGCCGCCTTCCGGGCACACCGATTCATCACACGATATCCATCGTCGTGTTCTTTTTGTCGCTGTTGCTGGTCGTAACGTACGTCACTTTGCTCTGGCGCAAAGGCAATCGCGAACTCAGAGAGGCCGCCGAGCGAACGAGCGAGAATGGGCCCCGTTTCGGTACGCCTTCGTAACTTTTTTTGTTATCGCTGCAATAACCACCCGGGCGATTCGTTTAGAATTCCGGCCTACCAAATGGCGACTTGAGTCGCCCGTTCGAGCCGCCTAAGAACGATAGCGAAAACCTAATAGATAGCATGGGGTGGTGTGATGACCTGCGCGAATACCCAACGCGGATGTGTCCTATTTTCTGCAATTCTTATCGGCGTGATGGCCGTTGCGAAGGCCGGTGCAGCCTTGCCGCCGGTGCCCACGCCGCCGCAAAACCTACCGACCGAGGCAAAACGCATTCTCGGAAAAGTTCTTTTCTGGGACGAACAACTCTCCAGCGACAACACGATGGCTTGCGGCACGTGTCACATCCCGTCGCAGGGCGGTACCGATCCGCGCGTGGGGCGGCATCCGGGGCCCGACGGCATTTTGAACACGCCCGATGACAAGCTCGGTTCGTTCGGCGTGATGCGGATGGACGCGAATCTGAATCCGATCGAAGACCCGATCTTCGGCTTCGACGTGCAAGTAACCGAGCGCACGGCACCGTCGATGATCAACGCGGCCTATGCCGCCAACGGCATGTTTTGGGATGGTCGCGCGAGCGGCACGTTTGTCGATCCGGAAACGAACACGGTCTCGATTCCGAACGGCGGCGCGTTGGAGTCGCAAGCAGTCGGGCCGATTCTTTCCGATGTTGAGATGGCGCACGAAGGGCGCACGTGGGACGACGTACGCAACAAACTCAATTCGGTCAAGCCGTTGGAGTTGGCACGCAACTTACCGCCCGACATGGCGGCGGCGATTTTGAATGGTGAGTTGTACGGCGACTTGTTCGAAGATGCGTATGGCGACCCGGCGATTACAGCCGAGCGCATTGCGTATGCAATCGCAACGTATCAACGCACGCTGATTTCCGATGAAACACCGTGGGATGCATTCGATGAAGGTAACGTGAACGCGCTAACGCCTGCGCAGCAGCAAGGGCTGAACACGTTCATCACGGGCGGTCGCTGTGCCGTGTGTCATGGTGGCCAAGTGTTTTCAAACCAAGCATTTCGCAACATCGGCGTGCGGCCGATTCCTGAAGATGAGGGACGGTTTGGAGTGACGAACGCACCGCCGGATCGCGGGCGGTTCAAAGTGCCGTCGCTCCGCAACGTGGGGTTGAAGAATCGCTTCATGCACAACGGTCAGCAGATGACGCTTACGGAAGTGGTGAATTTCTATCGCAATCCGGCGCTACAGTTCCCGCAAAACATCGACCCGAACATGGCATTGATCAACATACCGCCCAATCAGGTGGTAAACTTGGTCGACTTCCTGCAGAACGGTTTGACAGATCCGCGCGTGGCCAATGAAACGTTCCCGTTCGATCGGCCGCAGTTGTATAGCGAGTTGTCAATCGGCGACGTGAATTGCGACGGCGCGATCGACGGTCGCGATGCGCAAGCTCTTACGCTGGCGCTGACCGATGAAGTTATGTTCAAGGCAACGTATGTGGGTTGCACACCATTCGCAGGTGATGTGAATCGCGACGGCGTGTTGGATGTGGACGATGTTGAGGCGTTGGTGGATCGATTGTTGGATGACTAAAGGCGCTTACGGCGTTACCCGTCCATTCTTGGGCGGGTAACGCGTTAGTTGCCTTGCATCTCGGCCAGCTTGCCCGATTCCTGGCATTCTTTGCAGATCACTTTACCCATTAACGCGACCGACGACGTTTGCGCCATGAACTCCAGTGCGGGCAGCGTCTTGGTCTCTCCGCAGGCATCGCAGACGAATTCCTTCGTGCGGCCTTCGAGTTCTGCCATCGTGTCGGTCGGCACGCCTTCACCGCGATCGTTGGCGTTGGAATAGAAGAACCAACCGGCCACGGCGAAGAGTACAACCGACAGGATGATGAGATTCTGCTTTTGTTTGGGCATCGGCATGACATCGTCTCGCGTTTTGAATGCGACGGATTCTAACCGTAGCGCGGCAACGAGGTCCAACGCTGCGGCGAGTCGATGATGAATGAGCCTGGGTTGGAGAGTGTTACGACCACACACCGACCGACGATGCGTGGGAGCGGTCGTTCCGGCTCTCAGTCAATTCCACTGCGAGCAAGTCTTCGTGTATCGCATTGGCTTCCGCGAGCAAGTCCGACGGTAGCGTCGACGCGTCGACAGTGCGCGGTCGCGGCGCGTGCATGTCTTCGGCGGCGTTGAGTAGCCGTTGCTTATCTCGACAGTGTAATGCGGATGCGAGCGCTTCGAGGCTCGCTTCGGGGCTTGCGCACAAGCGGTCGTAACTGAAGAACCGCGCGTTGCAGTCGGTCGTTAATAAATGGCGATACGTCGCCGTCCAATACTGTAGCCAGAACGCGAGCGTGTTCGAATCGTGGGGGCTATCGGCAAGCCAACCATCGAAGTCGACGGGGCGCAGATTGCGACCGAAATCGAAATGCCCCAAGTCGCGCATGTAGTCAGCGGCGAACGGGTCGTCGCGGTGCATAGCGCTGAAGTTCTGGTGTTGCTTCAATAGCGAGGCAGCGTGATCCAGTGGCTGACGAAACGGAACGACGATCGTGGCGTCGGGGAACGACTGGCGAATGAGCGGCAGTCGCGCGATGTTGAGATTGTTTTTGGATACGTAGCGCACGCCGCTGCTGTTCTCGGGGCGACGTACGGCGGCGATCTTGCGCATGTGCGATTGAAAGAATGCCGTGAAGTCGCGATCGGGATTGTTCTTCCAAAGCTCAATGCGATCGGCCTTACAAGCGTGCGGCCAAAACGCCTGCCAAATTACTTCTTCCAACGCTTCGGGGCTATCGAAGTCGATGGTCATGCCGTCGCCGTGGGCACGTTCGCGTGCCTTGCCAGTCGTGCGAAATGCCGACGAAAAGCGATCCCAAAACATCGGCGTTAAGACAAACGGCATGTCGCGATAACAGTGCGATGCGAACTCGGGCATCCGCGCGAAGCATTCCAATAGCAGCGTGGTTCCCGCGCGCGGAAGGCCGGTTACAAAGATCGGGCGGTCGGCCGGATACGCCTTCAACGTGCGGGCATACACGCGGTCTTCGATGTCGGCGAGACCGAGCTGGGCGGTGATGGTGTTGAACGCAAGCTGATGCAGCGTGCGGTCGGTGGCGCTGTAGGCGCTGGTGGCGTCGGTGACGGCTTGCTTGGGTTGCCAAAACATTGCAATGCATGCAACGACGCCGGTGACGACGAGGAATAGCGGCGACATCGACGTGGAGATGACGGCGTCGATATTAAAGATGCCGACGAGCGAACAAACCCAAACGGCGGCCAACGGCAGCAGCAATGCAGCCGCGCCGCCGAATGCGAGCGTGAAAAATTGACGAAAGAGCTTGCGCGTGACGGCCTTCATCGTCGCTTCTTTTTCGTCGTCGGTAAGCGACTTACTACGCACAACGGCTTGCGCGCTCTGCGCTTCTTTCGCCACGGCGAGGCCGGTTTCGGCAAGGCCCAGCGCGCGGAAGATCGCCACGAAGCCGACGACCAACAGGATGGCTCCGAGTAGCGCCATTACGTGAGCTTCTCGCTTGCCGACTTGGTTGCGTCCTGCTTACCGCGCAACATGCGCTTAAGCGGGTACCAGAGGAAACCGAAGACAGCTGCCATCAGCCCGACGACGATCGCGAGCAGCGTACCGATCGCCGCCAAGCCGCCACCGGGGCCGACGTAGGCGATGATGAGTTGATGGTCGAGCGTGTTGAGTGAATCAAACATGATTGGCTCATCCTTCATGTTGCGTTTTGGTTGAATGTTGCTGCACCACGTGGCCGGTGGTTGGGGCAAATAGCGCTTTGGTTTCAGCGGGTAGCCGCGTCACTTCTTGCACGAGGCCGACGGTTTTGTTTTCAACATAGTTGATGTATTGCCAGACGATCTCACCTCGCGGGTTGATTTCAAACGCGCGGCCGGCCGTCGATTCGGTGACGAGCACGTTGCCGTTGGGCAGCCATTGATGCTTGCCCATGATGTCGGTAAAGAACTGCGCGGTGGTCGTGCCTTCGTAAGCTACGGTCACGCCGGTGCTGGTCGGCGGTTGCGACCCTACTTGTGAGGGAGCGGGTGACGGAGCTTCGCGGGCATCGAACACCAGAATGCGGCTACTCGGTTGAGCGTTGGCTTGGTTGCCGCCTTTGTTGTCGAAGACGCCGATGCGGTCGCCGTCGATGAAGTCGGGGTCGTGTTGCCAGACCATTTGGCCGGTCGTGATGAACTTAATCTTCTGTGTCGCCCGATCCATCACGAAGATCGTGCTGATGTTGCGCAGCGAGACGAGGATGTCGTCGCGTTGAAAGAAGCCCTCGGCCATGTCGTCGGGGAACAGCTCGATATCGTTGAGATGCAGGATGTCTTGCTTGGCGTAGCCGTTGATAAAGCCGCGGCTCAGGCCGAGGAGACCGCCAAATCCGTTGTCGCGCAGGATGGTTTCGACCGACCATTCGTTGAGGATGCGCCCATCAGGCGAGACTTCGAGGATTGTCGATTCGTCGTAGGGCGCGGTACGGCGCGGGAACTCGGTTTCGTCCTCAAATCGGCGCGTTTGACCGCAGACCCAAAGGTTGCCGTCGTCGTGCAAATAGACCGAGTGATGCGTTTGAGAGGCTAAACGCCAAACGATGTTGCCCGATTTATCGATGCGCACGAGGCCGAGGTAATCGAAGTTAAAAACCAGATCGCCGTTCGGCATCAGCGCGGCGCCGTGGATTTGACAACCGGGTGCCGAGCGCGGCTTCACTTCGGCGGTTAGGTGCTCCGCGTCGGGCCAGAGTTCGAACCAATCGATATCCCAACGATGGATGACGTTGCCGTTGAGATCGATGATCTCGGCGACGAGGCGCTCGTTGCTATCGATACGCGTGACGAGATTAACGCCATCGTAGGCGTCGTCGGTATTGGTAATAGCGGGCCACGCGTCGTTTCGGACCGGGTGGTAATACTGCACGAAGTTACCGCCGTTGAGTTGGCTTAATCCTTGAATGGCTTGCTTGATGAGACTGTGCGGGAAGACTTCAAACATGCCGACCGACACGCCATAGCTAAACGCCAACACGAGGCTGGACGCGATGAAGTAACGCAGGCCGTCGGCAGGGTTGGCGGGTTTCATAGTGCGATCGATCTCCGGCCGGCCTCGACGCAATCGAGTTGAGGCCATCAATACACTATAAAATCGGGCCGATAGCGGGGTTACTTTGGGAGGAAGTCTTGGGGCTATGTCGTATTAACTTACGATTGGCGCGGTAGGAATTACTTTGAGTCCCGATTTTTGCGGACCAACGGTGTAGCTTCGCGTATATTGTCGAATTGCATGATGCATGAATTAAATTGCCGTTGTTGATACACGTGCTTTGATTTGTTGGCCAATGAGGCCAGTATCCCAAAATGATCGATGCGAAGGAATGCGCGCGGAATGAGTGATGCGAGCAACCGATATTATCAGCACTCAGGAAGGGTTGGTTTATTAGGACCAGTCTTGACGCTTGTCGTTGGCTGTGTGGCCTCGATGGTCCTGGGCGGAATTTACGGTTACGCCATTCACATCGTACCCAGATTCATTTTTAAAGCGGGCCTGACGTTTGCTTACGGACTCTTTGTCGGTGCTCTTGTCGGTGCTGCGGCAAAGAAAGGTAGCATACGCAATTTGCGCGTGACTGTCCTATTGAGTGTGGTAGTCGGTGCCTTTGCTGTGATGATGGCGTGGTTCAGTTGGATTCATGCGGTCACAGGCGCCGACCACCTGATGATAGCTGTGGACGAGCTTAGTGCCGGTCTGCGGGAATCCGTTGATACGATGACGTTAGATTACTTCGAAAGTTCACCGACCGAGTGGCTTTTCTATGCTTTTTGGACGATAGAGGCCTTATTCATTCTTGGATTGATTGTTGCCTTTGGCCATTCTTCAATATACCAAGATCCCTTCTGTGAGTCTTGCAAACGTTGGGTCGATACAACCCATTTGGTTGGCCCGTTGGAGCCAATTGATTCACCAGCTTCACTAAAGGAAGCGCTCGAGGCTGAGAGCTACGAGGCCTTGATTCAACTAAAGTTCGTAGATGAGACGACCAGATCATTCACCAAGATTCATCTACACCAATGTACTGGATGTCGGCAACGCCAATACCTGTCAGTTGAACAAGTCAAACGCGAGGCGGACGGTAGTGAGAAGATGATTGGCGAAATCCCTATCAATTGCCTTGCGGTCAGCGAAAAACAGTACGAACGGCTTTTGATGCATTGGCAGCAAACTGCGGCAGATTCAGTCCCGGCTGACTTGTAGACTTGGTTGTTTCGCAGGGCAGATTGTTAATCTACCGACCAATATCGAGTCGTAAGTAGGCTATCAGAAACGAACCTGGAAATCATGCGGCCACAGGCCGCGGCTCTGTCGTGAAGCTTTGCGCTTCACGGCATGCGTCCAACTCGATGACCGCTAAAGGTCACAATCAATGCCAGTTTCGAGACGCTCGCTGACGCCAACCTACGAATTCCCCACCAATTCATCCGACTGTCGCACAAACGCATCGCCTTCCCACGCGGCGTCTTCGGTGACGATGCCGGCCTTGGCGGCTTTTTGGTCGGCTTGGCGTTGGACGAGGTCGGCGTGGCTGGTGAAGTATTGCAGTGAGTGACCGCGGAAGTCTTCAATGGTGTCAAACCCGTGGCGATCCATAAAGGCATCGAGCTCCGCACAGAGCTGATGGATGAGTTTGTAACCGTGGATCATCACGCCGGTGCAGACTTGCACGGTATGCGCGCCGAGCAACATGTATTGCGCCGCATGGTCGCCCGATTCGACGCCGCCGATGGCGGAGAGCGTGGCCTTGGGAAAGGCACCCCTTGTCGCGTGTTGACCGTTACCGCCCGCACCGTACATCATCGACGCCAGTTCCATCACCATGCGCAGTGCAATCGGCCGCACGGCCTTGCCGGAATAGCCGCCGGCAGTCGAGTGACCCTCAACGGTCGGTTGGGGTCGCAGCGTATCTAGGTCAACACCCATCACGCTTAGGATCGTGTTGATCGCAGAGATGCCGTCGCATCCAGCGGCCAAACACGCGTGCGCCGGGTCGCAAATGTGCGTGACGTTGGGCGTCATCTTGGCCCACACCGGAACGCGCGCGGCTTCGGACACCCAACCGCAAACGTCGGTCAGTATCTCCGGGTCTTGCCCCATGGCCGAACCCATTTTGCGCTCGGGCAGACCGTGCGGGCAGGAGAAGTTGAGTTCCAACGCATCGACGCCGCAGGCTTGCACGCGTTCGACGATCTCAAACCAGGCGTCTTTGCGATACTCATCCATGATCGATGCGATCAGGATGCGGTCGGGGTACTGATCTTTGATTTGCTTGAATTCGTCTTCCCACACTTCGAGCGAGCGGTCGGAAATAAGTTCGATGTTTTGCCAGCCGACGACTTCGCGCGTTTGGGCGGCGCGCATGCGGGCGTAGCGCGGGGCGACGTTGATGATCTTGGACGCGTCGAGGCATACGGTCTTAGCGACGACGGCACCCCAGCCCTCGTCGTAGGCGCGACCGATCACGTTGGCATTGGTGCCGGGCGGACCGGAGCCAATGACGAACGGGTTGGGCAACTTGAGGCCGTTGACGGTAACGCTGAGATCGGCCATGGGCGTCGGGGCTCCTTGGGGGCGTCGTAAACCCTAAATTTTAGGGAGAAAAAGCGATGCTTCCAAGGCGAGCTCAGAAAACCGCCGGCAGCGAGGGCTACCGGCGTGAGGGGCGATGCGGTGGCAGGTTTGGCTATTTGGCGTTTGAGGCCTTCGGGGCTGTTTTGGGTTCGGGCTTTGCGGGGGCGACGTACGTCCGAATCAATACGAGGATGACCGGCGCGTTTTCGTCGAAGCGCGGCAAAGCGAAAACGGCGGTGGCCTTTTGGCTAATGACGAGCGACATGGACATGTGGGCGGTTTGCACGATGGGTTTGCCGACGTCGAGCGGCACGCCTTCGATTTTTTCGCGACCGACCATTTGGGTGAAGGACGCCATAAGTGGATCGAGCAGAATGTTACCGTCGTCTTGAAGCGTGGCGCCGACTTCGAGGTTGGTGCCATCGGTAAAGTCATTCGCATCGGGCAGGGTTAGGCATCCGTCATCATCTTTAATGAGATAAGGCTGATAGTAACCAGACGAAATCGACGCCCGTTGACCGGAAAAAACGAGTAGGCGCGGCGCATGAAGATAATCGACGCCGATGAGTTTCTCGGATTCCTTGGGGTCCTCGGGAAACGTTTTCGGCATCGCACGGTCGTAAAAGTCGTAGTCGGTCGTGCCGAGCTTTAGTTCGGCAACACCGTTCAACACGACGGTCTCAAAATGCGATCCGTCCTGCATGTCTGCATACAAGTGCTGCATGCCGAAAGGGATTGGCTTGTCTTCACGATCGGTCATCTCGCGCATCGCGTTCTTCGGCACAACTTGAATCACATGAGTCGCGACTGCCGGGAGAATATTGTCATCTGCTTTGGTGGGTTGATAACCATCGATGAACAGATCGTACATCGACGTGTCGATTTCAATATAACGCGTGTCGATGAATATCTGCGGCACACCTGCCGCGCGAAGTTTCTCATTTAGCTTTACCGCCTCTTCATGCGTCATTGGGTCTGGTTCATCCGCGCTTGCCGAGACAGTAAAAACCGAAACCAATAGCAACAAACAACGAGCGTAGGGCATTCGTCGAAACATCTGGCGAACTCCTTATTGACCGCCGCCGGTCGTCCATTGGCGGATGCCGATATGGCGGGGCGTCGGTTCGGGTTGGTGGCGAGTGAAGAAGTCGGTTTGGATGACGAGTTGCGGACCGCCGTTGGAAACGGGCGGCGCGACGGGGCGTTGTGTTGGCGGTTCGTTTCGGCCAGACGCGTCGTCATGAGGTTGCGGCGTCGAGATGAGGAGCATGGTTGTTATCACGCTGCCAATGCATACGACGAGGCAAGCGGCGATGGCCTGCGGAATCGTGATGCGCCGTAGCCAAAGATGTTGCGTGACTGGTTGCTCGCCATTGGCGGAAGTTTCGACGGTTGTAGAGTTGCAATGTTCGATAGCATCGCGCACGTGCTCTATGTCGCTCGCCGTCGGTTTTGCTGCCGGTAAGTCGCCGAGCAGTTGTTCGAGTGGGTCGGTTTCAGGCGGCGTCATCGATCTGCCTCCGCAGTAAGTCGCGCAGGGCTTCCAGCCCGCGACGGTAATGAGTGGCGGCCGTGCCCGCCGGGATGTCCAGCGTGTCGGCGATTTGCGCTAACGTCAGGCCGCCGTATATCTTGAGTGCGATCACCTCGCGGTGCGTCGTGTCGATCTTGGTCAAGGCCTCACGCACGAGTTGGGCCGTTTGCCGTTGCTCCACATCGCGACAGGCGTCTAAATCGATCAGGCTGCCGCAGTCGGGTTCGAGCGGTTCGTGATCTGGTAACCGTTGCCGTCGGCGTAGTTCGTCGATGGCGGCGTTGCGGATCGACCGCAGGCAATAGCCCACCGGTTCGTCGATGTGCGCGCCGCGTTGTACAAGCTTTACCAGTACGTCTTGCACGATATCGAGGCTGTCGTCGAGATTGCCCAACCATGCCAGCGCCACGGCACAGAGCCGTTGGTGTTCGCGCTCAAACAAACCGGCCCAAAAGGTGGCGTTATGGTGCAATCGATCGGGCAAGCGGGCCTCGACGGTTATGCGTTAATTGGTAACCGGCCCAGTCGGCCGCATTCAATTGTACAGACGACGGTGGTGGGGGGATTTATTCAAAGTTGGGGCGTTTTTTTTGTGCGAAAAAAGTTGGTTATGTGCCTGACTGGGCGTGGCAGATCAGTTCCAATTGGTTGCCTTCGGAATCTTTGAAGAACAACGCTTTGGCGTTCATGTGCGGGAAGGCGGCGGGCTGCGGGTCGAGGCCGGCGGCGCTGAGGCGGTGTTGCCAGTCGTCGTACGCCGTTGCGGGTATCTCAAACGCGAGATGATTGAGCGTCGATTGCTTCACATCGTGGCCGGTCAACCGCTTGCGGGCGTTGGCGTGGCGTTGGTAGTCGATCAACGCGAGCAAGACGGGGTGGCCGCCACGAGCGAGGTCGGTGCCTTGGTCGCGAATGGTTAAGAATGTGATGGTCGGTTCACCGTCGGGGTCGTGACCGGCGTCGGTCTCGATGGAATATTCGCTGTGCAAAGCGAAGCCTAGGGTGTCGACGTAGAAGGCACGCATGGTTGGCAAGTCGCGCACACTAAGGACGATTTCGGCAACGCCGGTGATGGGGGGCGGGGTGGACATATTCACTTATATTAAGCGTACTCGGATAGAGTATGGAATACAGCCGAAGGCAAAAAACGCTTCAATGCGGAGGAGTTGTCGCCGGTAATGGGCAAGCCCGAAGAAAAGGCCGAACATCGAACCGCAACGCCACTGGTTACGGACCGTGAAGTTGCGGCTGTGATGGGCGCGTTGCGGCGCGCCGTGAGCGAGTATACGTCACAATCCTGCGATATCGGATATCGCGATCGAATTGATAAGTGGCTGTCACATTTTGGCGAGTTGTATGAAGAAGTAGATATTGTTGAACTCGGCGGCTGTGTGGAAAAGCAAACCGGTGTATCAATTGACCAGAAAGATTGGGATTACTTAAGCGGGTTGAATCTTTGTAAGTCGCCTACCGAATGGGAAGTATGCTACGCCGAGCTCTTCACGTTTGGTCGATTAGCGGAGTTGATCGCGCTGCGTCTGAAGCTTCCGGCCGTCGATACGGTGACCATTTTCGGGCAACCCTCCAAGTGTGCCGGCGCCTATAAAGCGATCCAAAAGGTGCTAGAGACTGACCATCCCGATCTCGAACCGATTGCACCGTCAACGCCAGTTTTGGATCGTTTTGTCATACACAAAGACCTGCTTCCGGTTTGGGCCAAATTTCGCGTTATGAGCCACGGGCGATTGCCAGAGTTAGGATTTCGATCCGTTGGGAAATGGATCGATTTGCTTGCTGCGCCCGTCGGCTGTTTGGTTGCTTGTGGCGCTGCCGCCGGCGTAATGTATCTGATGCGACAACTGAGTTTTGATTTACCAATCAGCGTGGCTGGTGCAGCGTTGGCCATTGCGGTCTTGGCCTGGGGCATGCACCTTCTTCAAAAACTTTATGACGCGTACCAACGTTTGACTGGGCGCAGTGCGATAGGATTGCCTGAAGACATCGAAACGTTCGGCGATATCGCGCGCATCATGTCTGGCGAGCGTGCCGGATGGTGTAAAGAGTGTGGTTACGATCTTACGGGTTGCTTGGAAAATCGATGCCCGGAATGTGGCGTTGCGACCAAGGGGAAATTTGCTTTCCCGTTCAAGCCCGACTCGTCCGCGTCGGGCTAAGGCAAATCTTAGCTTTCGATAACGGCCACGCTAATAAGCACTTATATAACGCGACCAAAATTCCCCTGCACGAATCATTGACCTACTTGCTTACGCTCATTATGTTTGGTTTTTGTTCTGACCGATTCAGGCCCTGCTCGCGCGATGGTCGTGCGGGCAAACGTGTATCTCTTCCACCCCAGAGGTTCCAACATGTCTAAGATTGCCAAACAGAAACTCGCCATGATTACGCGCCAACTGGTTGTGCTTAGCGCCGCCGTGGCGTTGACTGCGTTCGCCACCACAGTCGTCGTTTCCAATGCCGATCATCATCAAGATAAGCACGATCACGGCGATCATTCGCATGCCGATCACCAGCACGGTGATGCTCCGGGTATGCCGTCGCCGGAAGAAATGGCCAAGATGATGGAAATGGTGACGAAGCTTGGAACGCCGGGTGAAGAGCACGAACTGCTCAAGCAAATGAGCGGCACGTGGAAGGCAACCTGCAAAGCTTATCACGCTCCGGGCATGGAGCCCGATGTGAGTACCGGCACCACTCGGAACGAAATGATGCTCGGCGATCGATTCGCCCATCAGCACTTCAAAGGCATGATGAAGATGCCTGCCGCCGATGGTCAGCCGAAAGACACGGATTTCGAAGGCGTCGGCGTAATGGGGTATAACAAGATTAAGAAGGAATACTTCACGCTATGGATGGATAACTTCGGTACGACTTACTATACCGGCACGGGCCAATACGATAAGACGAAGAAGGAACTAACGATGATCGCCGTCGGTCCGGACCCGATGAAGGGTATGCAGGATTCCGAGAGCAAATGGGTTTGGCGATTCGAATCGAAAAACAAATACGCCTTCGAGATGTATATGAATATGGGCCCCGGCGAATGGTTCAAGCACATGGAAATCATCTACGAGAAGTAAACGTGTGTAATGGCCGTTGAAAATTGTTAGTATCAAACAAAACAGCCGCAGCAAAGGATGATCCTCTGCTGCGGCTGTTCTTGTTTTACATAATCGATGACGGGTGCTGGCTCGTTACGCCACTGCCTCAATCTGAAACGCACGCTGGCGATACAGGTGCTCGAATAAATTCCCTTCGTGCGGTTGATCCCAACTGAGTTTGAACGTCGGCACGGGGCCGATGTTAAGGCGATCGACGTTCGGCGCGGCCATGAGTGACGCGAGGAATTTCTTGTCTTTGGACAGTGCCGTTGCAACGAGCGTGGGGCCGATGGCACATGGTATGTCGCTCGCCGGGGCTTCGATGACTGCCGCATATGGGAACAGGAATTCCTTACCCGCCAGCGGATGTTCGGCGTCTTCACACCACACGATGGCGGGCAATAGCCATGCGATGCGCCCTTGCTTAACGAGTCGATTGCTGCCGCGAATCTCTTGCACGAGATCGGTCGCGCCGTTGCCGAGTTGGGCGTCGATCGATTCAGACATCATCTCGGCCATTTCGGGATTGGCGAACGCGGCGACTTGCGCATTCGGGTCTTCGGCGGGTAGCGCTTTCACGTCAGCGAGCTTTTCGGCGATAGCTTGCGCGATGGCCTTACCGTTGCGCGGCGTCCAGATGGCGCTGCAATTGATGCACGAGCGGCCGCCGTTGGCCGCGATCGATTGCACCATCAAATCGAGATACTGTTCCCAATTATCCGCTTCGTCTTCACCGAAGACGATTTTGCTGTACCCCGGTCCGTGCAGTTCCACGCGCGGGTCGCTCGCATAAGGTCGCGTCGTTGCTTCGCCACCGAACAACATCGAACGGCCACAACGGCGGAGCAGTTCGCCCGCGCCGCCGTGGTCGGTGGGGTAGAAGCCAAACGCTTCGGCGGGCACACCGACGGCTTTGAAGCATTCGATAATCCGCAACGGCGACCAGGGCTCTTCGCGACCGGGCTTGAGGACGAGCGGACACTTCAATGCGATGGCCGGTATCCAAAGCGAATGCACGCCCGGCGAGTTGCTGGGCAGAACGGCACCGAGGCAATTGGCCTCGCGGAAGAAGCTCAGCGTGCGACCTTCGTCGCTGCCGTAACCCTGATCGAGAATCGACAGATCGAAGCCGCGCGTCAGGCCGGCGATGACGGTGTCGATTTCATTGAAGATGCGGTAAACCTTTTGGGCGTTGCCTTTGCAGTACGAAATCGGCATACCCGTCGTGGCGGAGAGTTGGCGAATGTAATCGTCGAACGATTGCTGTTCGTTACCACACGCGACGGTGCCGTTGATAAACAGCTCGCCGGCTTTGCGACACATCTCCATCAGCTCTGCGACAGTGAACTGCTCGAGCACGTCGCGGTCCATCTGGCTGATGTCGCGCCCGACCATACCGCTGTTGGCTTGGCTAACGAGCGCGACGGCGTCGCCGGTGGCATGATGCACCAACTCGGTGGTTTCGACGGATTCGTATGGTTGACCGTGACGGAGGATGGGGATGTGGAGCATGTCGGGGCTGTCCTCAATGATGCGAAAGCTCAATGTAGGGTCCGCTTTGCGGACCAAAATCAACGGCGCAATGCTTCGTCAGCGTCGCCGCGATCATATTAAGCTCGCGGACGTTCAAACGATTACCGCTTCCTTACGGTCGCGGCTCTGACAGACGCGCATCGCGATACCTCGGTGTTGCAATCCGTAGGGTCCGCGCTGCGGACCAAAATCAACGGCGCAATGCTTCGTCAACTTCACCGCGATCATACATCGAACGCGACCGTTCTAACGATTACCGCTTCCTTACGGTCGCGGGTCTTACAACGGCGCATTGCAACGACACGGTGTCGCAATCCGTAGGGTCCGCACTACGGACCAAATTCAACGGCGCAACGCTTCGTCAACGTCGTCGCGATCATACGTCGATTGCGACCGTTCAAACGATTACCGCTTCCTTACGGTCGCGGCTCTGATGAACGCAACGTCGTATTGCTAACGGTGAGGATTGTAGCCCGGAGGGATTTCATCGGCACGCGGAGCGCGCACGTAAAGCTTGGCGTCGAGTTCGATCGCGCCGAAGCGGCGGAAATTGTCTTGTGCGATGTAGAGGCTGACGCGATTGATGCCGCCGGCATATTGCGGGTCGGCCGATTGGTCGGGGTCGTCTTCCCAAAAGCAAACGGGGCAGCGATCCCACAGATCGCGTTCGCAGAGCGTGATAAATCCGCAGCAATGGCAGCGGTAACGGGTCTTATAACGCCGGGGCTGGCGGCGATCGGGCGTGGTGTACTGAATCGCGATATCCCAATGTCGGTTTTTGGGCGGCATAGTGGCGACCACCTTTCGCAGGGGGAAGGTGCGATACTCCTTTACTACTAGTGTATGTTTCGGCGAAAGCAGAATCGATGTCAAGATCGAAATTGGGCCGGAAAAATGTGGGGGCAGGGCACGAAAAAAGGGGCGATTTGGCGGCCTTGAGGCGGCGGATCGGGCCCGAGGAAGGCTCCGGAATCCCGGGATTTGGCTGAATTCTTGCAGGGCGAGGCAGTAACGGGGGAAGGCACGCAATGCCAACTCATTCTGAGAAATTGGGCACCAATAGCGCGACGAGGCACGGCCCGGCTTGCCGCTTCGCGAGCCGAGCCTTCTGAGATCCCCATCAGATCGGCAATTTTCCGGCGATCACCCACTCGCCGCTTGGTATGATTACCCTCATCATGCGGCGGCGGGCCTACAAAAAATGGATCATCCTGGCTGGCATCACGTGCCTCAGCGGTGCCGATCATCTCGGCTGGCTCACGGGGCCGGCGGGTGACGATCGGGCGCGCTATCACGGCGTGGAATGCGTCGTGACGTACGTCGCCGACGGCGACACGATCGATGTCGATCTGCCCGACGGTCGCAACTCAACGACGCGCATTCGTTTGTGGGGCGTGGATTGTCCGGAGATCGCGCACGATCCCGAGGAAACGGGCGCCTACTTCGGTGAGATTGCTAAGGATTTTGTGCGGGAGCACGTGCACGGTCGGCGCGTACGCTTAGCGCTCGATCCGAATCGCGACCCGCGCGATAAGTACGGTCGATTATTGTCATTTGTCTATTTAGTGGACAGCGGCGAGATGCTAAACGAAGTGCTGGTGCAAGAAGGGCTGGCGTATGCCGATCGGCGCTTTGACCATACGTATAAGCTGCGATTTCAAACGCTCGAAAAACGTGCCGCAAAGAAGGCAGTCGGCCTATGGGCGGACGTGTCGGTTGAACAGATGCCCGCATGGCGACAGCGAATGCTTAAGGCGGGCGTGATTCGCTAAGAAATGTGCGAACCGCAGACGCCGGCCCTGAAACAGGGCCGGTGAGAAAATGTTACTCGCCGCTCGATTCGCCTTCTGCTGCTTCGGGGGCGGGCTTGTTGCGACCGCGCAGTTCGTCGAGTTCCTTCTTGGCTTCTTCCCAAAGCTTGTAGGCTTCTTTGCGTTGGCCTCGCTTGTAGAGAGTGCCGGCTTCGGTGCGCTTCCGCTTGATATCTTTGGTTTTTCGCATGATTCGATTCCTATGGGCTGTGCCGCGGACGAATAAGTGTCGCCGCTCGGCAAAATTTCAATTCAAACGAGCCCAACAAGATACCTGAGACCGCAATTTTGAGCCAGTGGGGCGGGGGGCGGAAATATTTTTTCGGGGGCGTTTTAGCCGGATTCGGCGTTAACCTTATGTCAAATGTTAATTTGTCACTAAATCCGCCCGGATAATTTTTTTATTTCCAAGCCGTTGACACCCCACCGGGCCGTGGTAAATTGCTGTGCTGCGACGAACGAAACGCATGAGCGGTTTTCGAGTCGTAGCGAGCGAAACCAAGCAGCTGGAGCAGACTGCTGAGACGCCGAATTGACAAGTTGGTTTGACACGGGCGTTGCCGTCAGGTCTCGATTGATACGGACCACTGGCACTGCCAGTGGTTTTTTTGTCGCCACACTGAGCGGCAGAGCGTTCCGCCCGCGACGAATGTGGTTGGCGGTCCCGCTGGAAAGAATCGGGGCTCGTAGCTCAGTTGGTTAGAGCGCGTCGCTGATAACGACGAGGTCGTAGGTTCGACTCCTACCGGGCCCATTGTTAAACCACGACGTGCGGATGGGAAAGCATTCGTGTCGGACTGGATTCAGTTCGCGATCTTCGGTGCTCTGGTGGTGCTGATCTTCGTGGTGCGACAAAAAGGCGGTGGTTGAGGCCCGAAACGGCCAAGCTGAGCGTGTCTCGGTTAATCAACTGCTGCTGGCAAGATAAAGTTGCTGACGGCAGCCTGCCGCAGGTTTTTGCGGGGCCGTAGCTCAATTGGGAGAGCACCGGCTTTGCAAGCCGGGGGTTGTCGGTTCGATCCCGATCGGCTCCAGTAACTTTGAGTGGTTCGAAGGATGGTGTGTTTCGGTGGCTTTGAAAGAGGCCTTCGGAACTCGGCATCCCTCGGATGACGGGCTGAGGCATTGCCTCGGTTGCTCTTTGAAAAGCGAATAGAGTGGGTTGTGAAGAAGATGATCTTCACGAACACAAGTGTTCAACCAGAGTTCTTATCTGCTGGTGGGGGCAACTCTACTGGTAGATAAAGGATTGAGCGCCGATAGCGGTGATTAGAATGACATAAGTCGTTGAAGTGGCGTTACGAGTTTTCGGATTTGTGACGGCGATTCATCGATATGGTCAAGCTCGTTAAGGGTGCATGGTGGATGCCTAGGCGTTCGGAGGCGATGAAAGACGTGGAAACCTGCGATAAGCTTCGGGGAGCTGGTAAACAAGCATTGATCCGAGGATTTCTGAATGGGGAAACCTAATGCCGCCCAATAAGCGGTGTTACTGGCGGGTGAATGTATAGTCCGTCAGAGCCAACCCAGGGAACTGAAACATCTAAGTACCTGGAGGAAAGGAAATCAACCGAGACTCCGTTAGTAGCGGCGAGCGAAAGCGGATATAGCCCAAACCGTCCTTCGGGGCGGGGTTGTGGGGCCTCGAGGAGTTACAAAAGCGCGATTAGCGGAACGGTTTGGAAAGGCCGACGATACAGGGTGAAAGTCCCGTACGCGACGATCGATGCTCTCCGTTGAGAGGATTCCCAGAGTAGCACGGATCTCGTGGAACTCCGTGTGAAGCCGGGGGGCCCACCCTCCAAGGCTAAGTACTACCGAACGACCGATAGCGAACTAGTATGGCGACTGAAAGGTGAAAAGTACCGCAATAAGCGGAGTGAAAAGTACCTGAAACCATGCATCTACAAGCAGTCGAAGACCTATGCCCTCGGGCACGGTCGACGGCGTACCTTTTGCATAATGGACCGGCGAGTTACTCCTCTGTGGCAAGGCTAAGCAGTTCAGCTGCGGAGCCGTAGCGAAAGCGAGTCTGAATAGGGCGATGAAGTCGCAGGGGGTAGACCCGAAACTGAGTGATCTACCCATGGGCAGAGTGAAGTATCCGTAACAGGATGCGGAGGCTCGAATCCGTAAACGTTGAAAAGTTTTGGAATGACCTGTGGGGAGGAGTAAAAGTCTAATCAAACTCAGAGATATCTGGTTCTCCCCGAAAATGCTCTAGGGCATGCCTCTGGCCACTACGTTATGGGGGTAGAGCTACTGAATGGATCGAGGGGGCTTCCCGCCTACCTCCTCCAATCAAACTCCGAATACCATAACGACTATCCAGGGAGAAAGACTACGGGTGACAACGTCCGTGGTCAAAAGGGAAACAACCCAGACCGCCAGCTAAGGCCCCCAATTTTACCTGAGTGCATAAGGAAGTTGGGTTTCGATGACAGCGGGGATGTTGGCTTAGAAGCAGCCACCATTTAAAAAGTGCGTAATAGCTTACCCGTCGAGAGATCCGGCACCGATAATGAACGGGACTAAGGTAAAAGCCGAAGCTGCGGCTGCATAGATTTATCTATGCGGGGTAGGGGAGCGCTGTTAGATAGATACTAGGTGTACCGTAAGGAGCACTGTTGGATCTAACAGGTGAGTATGCCGGTTTGAGTAACGAGAAAGAGGGTGAAAATCCCTCTCGCCGTAAGCCTAAGGTTTCCTGGGGAAGGTAAATCCGCCCAGGGTTAGTCGGATCCTAAGGCGAGGCCGAAAGGCGTAGTCGATGGTCAGCAGGTTAATATTCCTGCACTCCGTCTAAAGGTTGATACGTAAGTGCGTTTTTCCAGAATGTAGCCCATTACTAGATTAGGGTGCCCGCAAGGGCGAGGCCGATTTGTTGCCGAAGTATGTAACGGAAGAACCGAGAAAAGCTTGCGTGGACGATAGGCGGAACCGTACTAAAACTGACACAGGTAGGCGAGGCGCGTAGCCTCAGGCGCTCGAGAGAACGGTCCTTAAGGAACTAGGCAAAATCACCCCGTAACTCCGGGATAAGGGGTCCCTACTGTTGTTATAAATAACAGAGGGCGCAGAGAATCGGCAGCGGCGACTGTTTATCAAAAACACAGGACTCTGCTAACTCGCAAGAGGATGTATAGAGTCTGACGCCTGCTCGGTGCGGGAATGTTAAGGAAGTAGGTCAAGGGATTCGTCCCTGAAGCTTGCGACCGAAGCACCCGTAAACGGCGGCCCTAACTATGAGGGTCCTAAGGTAGCGAAATTCCTTGTCGGGTAAGTTCCGACGCGCATGAATGGCGAAACGACTGCTGCACTGTCTCAAGGACCGACTCGGTGAAATAGGACTTGTGGTGAAGATACCACATACCCGCGGCAAGACGGAAAGACCCCGTGAACCTTTACTGTAGCTTGGTATTGGAGCCGGCTATTACATGCGTAGGATAGGTGGGAGGCTTTGATCCGGTTGTTTCGGCAACCGGGGAGCCGTTGTTGAAATACCACCCTTGTACTAATCGTCTCCTAACCCCATCCCGTGAATCCGGGTGGGGAACAGTGCTAAGTGGGCAGTTTGACTGGGGCGGTCTCCTCCCAAAGAGTAACGGAGGAGCGCAAAGGTTGGCTCAGCACGGTTGGCAATCGTGCGTAGAGCGTAAGGGTACAAGCCAGCTTAACTGCGAGTTATACAGAACGAGCAGGTACGAAAGTAGGCCCTAGTGATCCGGTAGTCCCGTGTGGAAGGGCTATCGCTCATCGGATAAAAGGTACTCCGGGGATAACAGGCTGATGACCACCGAGCGTCCATAGCGGCGTGGTCGTTTGGCACCTCGATGTCGGCCCATCGCATCCTGGGGCTGAAGGCGGTCCCAAGGGTTTGGCTGTTCGCCAATTAAAGCGGTACGCGAGCTGGGTTCAGACCGACGTGAGTCAGGTCGGTCCCTATCTGTCGTGGGCGTAGCAAATGTGACAGGAGACAACTTTAGTACGAGAGGATTGGGTTGTAGGTACCTCTGGTGCACCTGTTGTTCCGCTAGGAGCAGCGCAGGGTAGCTATGTACCGAAAGGATAAACGCTGAAAGCATCTAAGCGTGAAGCCCCCCTGAAGATAACATTTGCATGCACGTATGTGCGAGAGACCCCTTGTAGACTACGAGGTAGATAGGCCGGAAGTGTAAGCGCAGAGATGCGTGTAGCTGACCGGTACTAATGGTCGATTGCTTGACCATATTGATGAATCGCTGATGAAACACATATGCCAGGTTCCGGCATGTTTCATCGACGCGAAACATTGCTATCGGCAAAACTGGTTAGCACCAGAACTCGTGAAAACTCATCCGAATTGCTTCCCACTCTATTCCTTAATATTTCAGCTGCGACGTGGCGGAAACGTCCGCCGCAGCCGTGCCGGTGCCGATATCTAGGGGGAAACACCTGATCCCTTTCCGAACTCAGAAGTGAAGTCCCTAGAGTCGATGATAGTCCAAGTGGGCGAAAGTAGATTAGTGCCGGCTTTTTTGAGAGCCGCTTATCGAAAGATAAGCGGCTCTCTCCTTTTTTACGGTTCGCGTTGGTGCTATAAATTGGTGAGACGCGGCGAGAATGCTTTTCGCGGCAGGTTTCGCGATCCCGGTATTCGATCTCTGCAAAGTGCGCTTCTTCGTATTCCGAGGTTAGCCCTCGGCCAATGGCCGGGGGCTAAGTGTTGGGTTTGCTTTCTCGCTCGGGTTGAGCACCCGCGCTCGATCATTTCATTTTTGTTGGTGGCGTATTCGGCGATAGATCCCGTGGCCGATTGGGATGCGGATTGGGCCGAGGTGTGGGAAGAGATCGGCGCGGGGCAGCCGTTGCCGGAGGGGCATGTTTTGGCGGAGCGGTGCGCGGATGACGATCAGGTGGTGTTGGCGAAATTTTTGCGGGTGAATCTGGCGCGGGCGGGCGAGTAATGAGCCGCTCGGCACGGAACACCGGTTTCAAACCGGTGCCACAGCGCTGGCTGCGCCAGCGGCTTCGGAATATCGTCGCAAAGCGGGCATCAGCACGCGGCGACAATCATCTGGAAGCGTGCAAGGTCAAAAACAACCACCGTCGCGGATGCAAATATGGCATTACGGTTGCAAATATGCCGTCACGGTTGCAGATACGCCGGTAGGCCGCGTTCGGGCCAGGCTTTCCAGCCGACACCGTATGGGTAGCGCGTGTCGAGCAATTTGTTTTCCGCATGACCATCTAAGAAGCCGAGCACGTGTTGCGAATAGCGGCGGTGCCAGCCCATGACTTGAAAACCGCCGCCGTTATGGTCGGCGCTGGCCATGAGGTTGTGCATGTACGATTCGTAATACACAGTGAACTCCGCCGCGTCACCGCCGACGAGTTGGGGTAGCATTTCTTTTTCGTACTGGGCTAACCTGCTCCTCGTCCACGAATTCGTATAATACTTCAGCCAGTACCAGTTCACGGCGTAGCTCGTGCCGGCAACTTGCCACGACGATTGCGTGCTATCGGGATCGACTTGCGTTTGTTGGCCGATGATACCCCAGCCGGGCGTACGGTCGCCGGGGCAGATGTAAATCTTGGGTCGATCGTCGCCAACCGAACCGGGCACGAGATACTTCGCCAACGGTCGTTCTTCCACACGCCAGCGTGCAAGGTCGATATTGTTTCCGAACAGTTCGGTAATCACCGGCGGTTTGAAACCACCCCAAACGAATTGCGACACCCAAGAGGCTTGCGGGTGCGGGTTGATCCACGGCACCTTGCGACCGTTGTCTTCCATGTACATCACTTGTGCCGTCATGATTTGCTTGAGGTTGCTTTGGCACTTCATCCGCTTGGCGGTTTCTTTAGCGCGCGAAAGCGACGGCAGCAGGATCGACAAGATCAGCGCGATGATCGCGATGACGACGAGCAACTCGATGAGGGTGAAAGCCGAGCGGGTGCGTTGCATTTCTTGCTTCCCATGATGACGGCGAATCGACCGATTGGCGTTTGACACGATATTGCCGGGGGCAGAATTGCACCGATGGCATCTTGCCGTGAACTTCCTGCCGTAAGGCCGCGAGTATATCGTCTCGCTAGTGCGGCAAGCAAGAAAAAGCCTTTTCTGTCGATTAAAGCGACATTGCGTGCGAAAAATTTCGGCAAGACGTCCATCGAAGGTTATTTTGGGGGCTCGAAGAATTCGTGCGTTGGCTTAAACCCTCACCCCGGCCCTCCCACTGTGAGGGAGAGGGAGCATGCGCCACCTGGAAAGTGAACGGTGCGTGCAAGGATGGCGACGATGATCGCAACAAGGTGAAGACCATGCCGGCAAATTGGCAATCCGCAGCTTCTATTTTGGCAGCATTGAGCGGCTTCGGTTGCTTTCAGCCGCCGCCGGTTATGCCGGACGAACGCGAGCGCGGGACGGTGATCTTGTTGCCGGGTGTCGAGGGCAACGCTTGGCAGTTGAAGCACATTTATGAAGGGTTGCGGCGCGCGGGGATCGAACAGGCGATCGAGATTGTGCCGTGGGGCTCGCCGCCGCTGTCGTCGATGCAGAATCTGACCGACCTGAAGCGCAACCGTGAACGAGCTGGTGCTATCGCGACCAAGATCAAATCGCTCCGCGCGGAATATCCCGATGCGCCGTTAACGTTGGTTGGATATTCGGGCGGTGGTGGTTTGGCGGTGCTGTCGCTAGAGGCGCTGGCTGATGGCGTAACGGTGGACCGGACGATTTTGGTTGCCGCGGCGATTTCGAATCGTTACGACGTACGACCGTTGTTGAACAAGTCGCGCAAGGGCATCGTCAATATCTACAGCAAACGCGATGGTATCGTGGGTGCGTGTACGAAAGTGTTCGGCACAATCGATCGTAAGAAGACGCTATCGGCTGGGCATTGCGGGTTTGTGAATGAAGATCATGCGTTGGTCGATTTCGAGGGGCTGACGCAAATCGAATGGACACCCGAATGGCGCAAGCACGGTCACGGCGGCGGGCATTTGGGGTATTTGTCGGGCGATTGGGCAAAGGTGGTGTTGGCACCGTTGATTTCGGAGTAACGAGCTATTTATCCAATTGGAGTAGGTCGGGACATCGACCCGACACGGTATGGCGCGAGGTCGTCAATTTGTTTTAATGAACGCCATTTGCGGAATTATATCTTTTGCACGCTCGGATTTGTTTATTGCGTGCGGCGTGGAGTCGTCGGGTCGATGACCCGACCTACAGAGCTACGTTTTATGCATCGATTTGAAGCCGCCGTTTGGCATTTTGCGATGGCGCGATCAAATCGAGTTCGATCATGGGTAGCTACCGTCCGCCAATCTCCGACCACAACTTCGCTTCTGCTTGCTTATATTTCGTCTGCGTCGTCTTTAGGTCGTCGCGCAATACTTGAAGGTCGGGGTCGTCGATCGGGATGTTGCCGTTGTGAAGTTCCGAGAGGCTTTGCAATCGTGCGGCGGCGTCGTCGACGCTGGTGGCGGCTTCGGCGAAGCTGCGGGCGGCGTCGAAGATGGCTTGCTCTTTCATTTCCTTAGCGTCGGGTGCGTTCAACAATCGCCACGGATGACGCAGCACGTACTTCACGCCCGTCTTGATATGGTCGGAGCTTTCCTTGAAGTTGACCAACAAGCGATTGATGTTCTGACGGTTGAGCACCACGATGCCGCGCGTGGTGTCGGTGATCGTGTTGAAGTCGTCCAGCGATGTATTGAGTTTGTTGATACCGAGGCGAATTTGTGCGACGAGGCTGTCGGGGCGTTCGGCGTCGGTTTCGCGAGCGATGTTGCCCGTTGTGGTTTCGACATTGGCGACCGTGCGATTAAGCGAGTCTTCGTTGTTGGTAAGCAACCGCGAAACGCTTTCGATGCCGACATTGAGCGTATCGAGCGTCGCATGAAGTTTGGACAGCATCACATCGGGTTGGTCACGATCGAACTCGTTGCGCAGGTTGGTCGTCATGGCCGCGATATTGTCGGCAACGACCTGAATCTTCGTGATCAGCGTGTCTTTTTCTTCCTGCGTGAGTTGCACGTTTAGCGACGACGTGATGTCGTTGATATCGGCCAACGATTTGTTGAGCCGGGCGACCATCGATTGTTCGGTTTGCGGGTCCAACTGCATCTTGATTTGCCACAGCAGCGAGCCTTCGCGCGTGCCGTCGAGTTCCGTTTGAATCGACGCCAAGGCGCCGGCAAAGCCGCCGGGTGGGGCACCTTCGATGAATTCGCCGTCAAAGGTCTTAGCGGCCGAGCCCAAGTCCAGCCGAATAATCGCCGCACCGCCAAGGGCCGGCGCTTCGGCAAAGGCGGAACAGTTTTCGCGTAATACAAGATCGTCACGGATGTTCGCCAGTACGTTGATGTGAAAGGTCGGTTGGCCGTCGGCGTCGGTCGAAGGTTCACGCACCAGTTCGGCCTTGGTGACTTTGCCGACGGTTTGTCCACCGACGAGCACGATTGCGCCTTCGTTAATGGGCGGCATGACGGGCGTGGGCGGAAAGCGGATCGCCACCGGCTGAGCGCCGGCCTCCACGTCTTTGCGGATCGAGACCAAGATCACGACGGCCAGCGCCATCACGATCAGAGTAAGCAAGCCGAGTTGTAGTTCGTTGCGTCGTTGCGCCATTAGCCATTGCTTTCGTCAGACAGTACGAGGAGTTTCTCAAATTCGCTCATGCCTTCGGCGTCGGTCAGCGGGCCCTTGGTCAGGCCGTTGAGAAACTGGTTCATCAATTTTTCTTCGCGGGTTTTGAGCTGCTCGACCGGCGTATCGCGCAGCGCTTCAAATTCCGAGCGCGGCCCGATTTTAAGCACTTTGCCCTGATCGAGCATGACCATGCGGTCGGCGATGCGAAATGCCGAATCCATTTCGTGCGTTACGACGACACTTGTGACGTTGAGCTTTTTGGATAGGTCGATGATGAGTTCGTCGATGGCGGCGCTGGTGACGGGGTCGAGACCGGCCGAGGGTTCGTCGTAAAAGAGAATTTCCGGATCTAGCACGGCGGCGCGCGCCAAGCCAGCTCGTTTCTTTTGACCGCCCGAGAGCATCGACGGCATCTTGTCGCGATGGGGCAGCATGTGCACTTGTTCGAGTTTGAGCGTGACGACGATATCGATGATGTCGGGATCGACGTAGCTATGTTCGCGCAACGGAAGGGCGACGTTTTCAGCGAGCGTCATCGAGTTAAACAGCGCGCCGCTTTGGAACAGGATGCCGAAGCGCTTGCGGATATCGTTTAGCGACTCGTCATTCATGCCCACGATATCTTTGGGGGCGTCCATGTCGCGCGTTTTGTAGAGCACCTTGCCGCTGGAGATGTCGTACTCGCCGATCAGACAGTTGAGCATCGTGGACTTACCGCAGCCCGAGCCGCCCATGATGATGATGGTCTCGCCGCGATAGATATCGAAGCTGACGTCGTGCAGCACCACATGCTCTTGCCCGTCTTTGCCGGGAAAGCTCTTGCGAAGGTTCTGAATCGAGATGACGACTTCTTGTTGGTCGCTCATGGAACTGTTTTGTTTGCATCCCCTTGAAACAGGAGCGTCGAATTAACGGCGACAACAGTGTCGCAACCGCGCCGCGCCGTCTGCCAGAGCCGCGCTCGTCAGGCAGCGGTCACCGTCAGGCGTAACCTAGCTGCTTGCGGCCCCGCGCAAACCACGTGCGAGGTGCCTTTGCCGCCATCGACTGCGCGCGAACGCCCAATATACCATCTATTCCCTATTCGTCGGCATCCGCACGGGCGGTTCCCTGCAACCATACGCGATAAATTGACGTCGCGCAGGCAATTTTTTGCGGCAGTTACCGACCGGCGGTCAATCTGGTAGCGTACTGCTGAGATGCGGCATGGGCGGGATCGGCAACGCCTCTGGGCCGCACCAAAATAACGACGCTTCTTTCAATTGGGGGAAGACCTTGGATCAATTCCAGATCAACGGCGGTAAGCGACTTAAAGGAACGATTCGCGTAAATGGTTCGAAAAATGCCTCATTGCCGCTGCTGGCGGCGTCGCTTTTGACGGAGGGTGAGTCGGTTTTTCGCGATTTACCCGACCTGAGCGACACGAACCACATGATGTACCTGCTCGAGAAGCTGGGCGTGTCGGTTTCGCGCGGCGATGCGGGGGCGATTCGCGTTCAGGTTGAGGACGAGCTGAATTGTCATGCCGAATATGAGTTGGTGCGCAAAATGCGCGCGAGCGTGTGCGTGATGGGGCCGCTGCTGGCGAAGCGCGGCAAGGCGCAGGTCAGCCTACCCGGCGGCTGCAACATCGGGTACCGGCCGATCGGGTTGCATTTGCAAGGTTTGGAAGCGCTCGGCGCGGATATTGATCTGGTCGGCGGTGATATTTATTTGAAGGCGAAAAAATTGCGCGGCGCCGAGGTGTTTCTCGGCGGGCCGTTCGGCTCGACGGTGCTTGGCACGGCAAACGTGATGATGGCCGCCTGTTTGGCCGACGGCACGACGGTGATCGAGTGCGCCGCCTGCGAACCCGAAATCGTCGATCTAGCCGATTATCTAAATCGCTGCGGCGCTCAGATCACGGGGCACGGCACGCCGCGGATATCCATCGAAGGCGTCGATCAATTGCGCGGCTGCGAACATCAGGTGATTCCCGATCGCATCGAAGCGGGCACGTTCATCATCGCCGCCGCCATTACCAATGGCGATGTCAAGATTGAGAACAGCCGGCTCGACCACTTGATGGCCTTGATCGACCGACTGCGCATCGTGGGCGTCAACGTCGAACGCAGCGCCGACGGTATTGTGCAAGTGTCGTCGTCGCGCCGGTTGGAACCGGTGACGATCACGACGCAGCCGTACCCGGGCTATCCGACCGACCTGCAGGCTCAGGTGATGGCGCTGTTGTGCCTTGCCGACGGTAACAGCGTGATTACGGAGAAGATTTTCCCCGACCGCTTCGTGCATGTGGCTGAGTTGAACCGAATGGGGGCGAAGCTGCGCAAGGAAGGGCCGACGGTCATTATCGAAGGCGTGAAGAACCTCGTCGGCGCGCCGGTCATGGCGAGCGACCTGCGCGCATCGGCGGCATTGGTGCTGGCGGGGTTGATTGCAAAGGGCACGACGCACGTATCGCGCGTGTACCATATTGATCGTGGTTACGACCGCATCGAACAGCGGCTGGCAGCAATCGGAGCGGACATACGGCGCGTGCCCTCGTAGGCAAACGGAACGCGCTCGTTCAGCGTTTAGATGGTCGCTAAAGGGATTTAGATTATTCCTACCGGGATTTAGATTCTTCCTTCGGCATTTGAGTTGTTGATTGGCATTTAGTCTCCGGCCATTGGCCGGGGGTTAATTTTGCGAGCGAAACAAAGCTGAGTTCAAACGGGTGCCCCATCCTTTTCGATAGAAAAGGGTGGGGAATCGACGATTCGCTCGTTAATCCTCAAACGCCATTCATTTTTTATCCCAATCCATGCCGACCTTAATAAACAGACGGTCGGCGCATCGGGTGACCGCGTCTTCGAATGGTCGATGCAAGCGGAACACCTACGATGGCACGTCGGACGCCAAACCATTCCACATCGACGCTCGTTCGGTTGGCGCGGGATGTGATAAATGATGTGGATCACGATACGGGTGGCGCAATCACGCCGGCATACATCGTCCGACGCTTATTAGAAGAAATTGAGAACCCTGAGGATCGAGCGGCTCGCGCGCAGATACGGAGCGATGCGTGGTCGCGATTGAGCGATGCATTCTTTGCTGCGGATGATGCTATTAACGCGCAGCAGTGCCGCAGCCATCAACTTTCACGCCTAGCTGCCCTTTACGAAAAACTAAACCAAACCAACGGGATCGGCGCAATCTACACGCCCGCGTGGATGGCGACGCTGATGGCGCAGCGGGCGATTTCGAGCAAGTTGGCGGCGACGCTAGAAGTGAATGCCAAGCAGTTCGAAGCGTTGTTCGACAATAAGAAAGCCACACACGCGAAGTCTAGTGCAACGGCTAACGGTTTGGATCCTGACGTTGTCGATTCTTTGAGAGTTGACGCTGTCGACGTGCTTCGCGGGCTTACGATCACCGACCCGACCTGTGGTTGCGGCGCATTGTTACTTGCTATTGCCGAGTGCACCGCCGCGCTTTGCGAAAAGGTGGATGCGCTCGACTTGTCGTGGCGTAAGACATTCTTAAAGAATCTTTCCGGCTTCGATATCGATCCTCTCGCCGTTGAGATCACGCGCGCTCGCCTCGCCTTATGGGCGGCTATCGACCGAAACGATCCTGCGTTGGCAAACATCACTTGTCGAGATGCACTCAACGAAGGCCGCGATATGCGTCGCGCCGACATCTGCATCATGAATCCGCCGTATGTGCCAACGTATTCGCGGCGCTCCGATCCGCGCGTGACGGCGACGGTCACTCGTTACGCCGAAACGCATGAGCTAACCGGCCGGTTAAATCTCTTCGGTTGCTTCATTCATCGCGCTATCGAAATGACCAACGCCGACGGCGTTGTTTGCGCCATCGTGCCCGATACGTTTGCCAGCGCGACGGCCTATGAGCCACTGCGCGCCGCGTGGCGTCAACGGTTCAAACGATCGCATTGGTTAGCAATTACGAGCAATGTGTTTGATGCGCAGGTCGGTAGCGTGGTCGTCACGGCAGGGCCCGCAACGCAAGAAGGGGGCGAACTGCGAGCGGATGAACTAATCGCTGTCGAACCCGTTCAGTTGAGCGAGCGCGTGCCTGCGATTGCGACCGACGGTCGCGTGTTGATGTTTCGCAGCAGCGTTGAGCAGCGAATTTGGCTAGCCGTCCAAAATCAACCCGCGCGATTTGAATACTTCGTGCGCAGCCGCGATGGCGTGAATACCGGCCCGCGTTCGATGCGCGACGTGCTGCTCGATCCGCAACACGTCGGCCCGACCGTTATGCCGTTGATCGAAGGCGAAGACATCGAACCGCAAGGTTACTGCTTAAGGCAACCGCGGCGGCGCATCGATTACAACGCGGAGTTGATAGACGCCGCTGCACGCCGCGCGGGTACGTCGTTGCGCGATCCCGAGATATTTCAACAACCAAAGGTCGTGTCGCGCCAAACAGCGGACACGTTGATCGCCGCTGTCGAACCGACCGGCGGTATTGTCGCGCTCAACTCGGTGCATTGTCATCAGTTGATCGATGCGCCGGATGAATCGCTGTGGGGCCTTTGCGCGTGGCTCAACGCGCCGCTCGTGCGACTGTATTACGCACTCGATGGCGGCGAGCAACGAAAGGTGTTGCCGCAGGTTCGCATCGCTTGGTTGCGACAACTTCCCGTGCCACGCGATTTTCTTTTGACGCTTCGCGAACTGGCACCAACAGCACGACGCATGGCTAAGAATAACCCGTCTATGCAAAGCGACATCGACCAAATCCACGCGCTGGTTTGCGCCGCGAATGGTTTGAGTGACAGCAGCGAAGCCGTGCTTGCAGCGTATCGCGACCGATTTCCGCGTTTTGCAGGCGTGCCATCCGCAACGAATGCCGCGCCCGACGTGTCTGCGGCATAAGCATCACTTTCCTACCGTCCGAAAATCCACCGTCCTCGAAAAGGGGCCGGCTGGCCTCATGCCGCCGATCCCGTCCGCTATTGCGCAAGATTTGCAGACGTCGTCGGCGAATCCGCTGATCGTCGGCGCACATCTTGCCGATTTGAGGGACGGAGGTACTAGAAGCATGGGAGTCGATTTCGCCAATCGTCGTATTTTCGATCGTAAGCACTCGGGAGGGCGGCTGCGTTGGTCCATCAACGAGACGCTCAGTGCCCGGGACGGTTTTCTGCGGGATTGCTCGCGCACCGGCATGGCGCTGGTCGTCGATCGCCGCGATGCACCGATGCCGGGCGACCGCATCCGCATCGTGGGTGAGGAGCCGAAAAACCGGCAATACGTGGTGCGTGTCAAGCCGATCGACCGCGACCGCGTGCTGGTGGCGTGCCGGACCGACGCACGGTAGCCGGCGACGCGGCCAATCAATATTAGGGTGAGTGGGACAGGAGGGCCCCGGCCTGCGGCAAGACGCTTCGTCTGCCCGAGCCGGGGTTTTTTCATGGCTGGTAGGGCCGAACTGCTCGCCCTGCCAGCGAATTTTTGACGGAGACCTCAAAAACCATCTTGGATCTAAGCGCTGAGATTCGATGACTCCCGCCGGCCTCGCCCGCTCGTCACGAACCCCTCCGTCACCTTGTCCAAACCCCAAAATCCCATTAAATTACGGGGCTTGGCAATGCCGGGAGGCCCCGGCTGCCCGCACCGCCGACCGCTCCGACGGCTGGGTGCGGCCTTTGCCATGACGGACGGAGCGGTACGTCGCCATCGGGTCGCACCCGCCAACCCTTCAACGGGCGGTGCGATGGTAACTGCAGGCGGCGTGAACGAAGGAGATTTCTGATGGGTAATTATTGTGGACCGAAGGTGCGCCTCAGCCGCGCGCTCGGCGTGCCGATCGCCGAAACACCGAAACACATGCGCCTACGCCGCGAAAGCCCGCCGGGCATGCACGTGCTGCGTCGCGCGCGCCGCAAGAGCCTGTACGGCCAGCAGCTGATGGAAAAGCAGAAGCTCGCCCGTTACTACAACGTGCGCGACGGTCAGATGCGCCGGTACATGGAAGAGGCCGCCCGCGCCAAGCGCAACACGCCGTTGGTGTTACACGAGCTGCTCGAAACGCGCTTGGATAACATCATTCGCCGCCTCGGTTGGGCGCGCACGATTTGGCAAGCCCGCCAAATGGTGTCGCACGCACACTTCAAGGTCGACGGTCAACGCTGCAACATTCCGTCGTTCCGCTGCAAGCCGGGCATGAAGATCTCGGTGCGCGATAAAAGCAAGAAGTTCGTCCGCGAGATGAGCGAAACGGCCGAGTTTCATCTGAATCTCGATTGGCTCGAACGCAACGACGAACAACTCGAAGCGAATATTGCCCGCATGCCGTCGCTGGAAGACAGCCGAATTCCGTTCGATATCGATTACAACCTGATTGTTGAGTACTACAGCCGCTAAGGTGTGTTTCTCCTGATGCGGATGCACCTCGATTCGACGATGGGTTCCGAAACAACGTGATTGATCACTTAGCCCGTGGCGATTCGCCACGGGCTTTTTTTGCGCGCGTAAATAGGCCTATTATTTAACGAAATCAGCTTTGTTTTTCTCTATGAATTGCGGGCCGAGCACGTTTGGCAACGACGCGTCGCTGTCGTTTAGCTCATACCAAGGATCGCTCAATTCGTCGAGTTGGGCTGCCAATTTTGGGTCGATCCAATACGCATCAATCATCGACTCGCCGTCGGTGGCTGCCTTTGCTTTGTCGATGCGGGATTTGATTCCGGCCATCAGCGTTTCCCAGCGCTGCGTGCGTTCTCGCGGCGGCTTACCACTGGGGAATATCTTAAAGGCGCTGGAGAGCAACGACGCATACGGCGTTGCTCCTATGCGCTCCAATCCACGAAGTGCTTCGATTGCGAAATCAGCATAAGAATTGAAAAAGTACTGTTGGAAGCCGCCATTGCAAACGTCGCCATCGAGTTGCACCAACGGAAGGATCACCTTCGTCCCAGGCGTTAGCCGATCGAAACGATCTTTTCGATTTTCATAGGTGTCAATCTCAGGTGCCCAAACGAACTCCAACGCGTAGTCAACGACATCGTAAAACGGATACTCCGATTCTTGATATTCCGATTTGGAAACTCGGTAATCTCCCGTTTCGTTCTGACCTTTCGCGGCCATTGGCGTGCTCCAGTTTAAGTGAAAAATGCCTGCTCGGTTGTGCAAATCAAGATGAGACGGGGTGCGTAACGAGGATATGCCCCATCGATGAGTGCTGTCGCTTCATGTCTACTTCGGTTCAGTCCAAAATGTGACGCTTGTAGTAGACGATTCGTTTGGCCAAAGCCATACTATTCTGTCGAGAAGTTGACACGAATTGTTTTCGTCTATCCGTTGAATCCGGTTTTCGCCGTGTCGCCGAATCCAGCCTTGTCGTCGCAATTATACGAGACGCGTTTTCGGCCGGCTCAAGAAAAACTAACAAATTTCAGGATGAAACACGATTATGAAATCCCCAATCTGTTCGGTGCTCGTATCGACTATCCTCTTGGCCGCCACTGGCTGCGACATGACCATTTTCCCCATCTGGGAGCCCAACATCTTTGACACCAACCCCGCTGAGTTGGGCACGCTCGGCTTCAACGAAGCCCGCTTCGAAATCGACGACGGTGCTGACGGCGAACCGGTGGGGTTTACCGTCTTCACGCCCGAGGGCGCAATGGAGCCGTTGCCGGCGTTCGTGTGGGTCTTGGGCTCCAACGTGCAGGCGTATTACCACCAAAGCCTGCACGAAGCGTTGGCCAGTTGGGGCTACGCCGTGATCGTGCCCGACACGCGACTGCTGACGTTCACCGACTTCGAATACCACAAACGCAACACCGATATCGCGCTGCAAGCGGTGCAGAAGGCGATCGATGGCGACTTCGGTGTGCAAATCGATGCCGAGCGCATCGCGGCGGGCGGCTACAGCATCGGCGCTACGATGGCGGCGTTTGCGGCGGCGCAAGATGATCGCATCAAGGCGCTGGTCTTTTGGGCACCTTCCGATGCACCGTTTTGGACGGGCGTCGATCCCGATGCGCTCTTACCGATGGTCGATATGCCGTCGCTGTTCTTGCTGGCCGAGTTCGACAACATCACGCCCGCCGACGGTTGGCCCACGACGATGCAAAATCTGATGGCGGCCTCGACCAAGACGGTGCAAACGGTCGAGATGGGTTTGCACCTGTTTTTCCAGCAGCCGACGGGGGCCGATAGCGAGGACGACCCGGAGACAACGCTAACGCGCGAAGCGCAGCAGGGGATCGCGATTGATGCGACGCGGGCGTATTTGGATGAGCAGATTGGCGCTGCGCCGTGAGGTTTGAGTAGATTTAATCGGGTGCATCAACAAATTAGCCCGTGGCGAATCGCCACGGGCTATGTGTGGATAGCAAAGCTTGATCCGTTGAATCAGCGGGACCTTATCAGGTAGAAGTTTTGGCCTACTCCTCCGTCTTGGCATCGCCCCGCGCGAAGATGCTCGCAACGTAATTCAACACATCCGTCGCACTCTGCTCGTTGTAACCGAAGTACTTGATCAATCGCTGCTTGACGACGTCGATCTTGGCTTGCGTTTCGTCATCGACGACGCCGCTGACGACGTTTTTGAGTTTGATCGTGTCGCGCTGGTCTTCGAATAGTTTCAACTCCAGCGCCTTCTGCAAGCGTGCGTTGGTGTTGTACTCGAACTTCTTGTTGTCGAGCGAGAGGGCGCCGATGTAATTCATGATTTCCTGGCGAAAATCGTCTTTGCGCGATTCGGGGATGTCGATCTTTTCTTCGATGGAGCGCATCAGGCGTTCATCCGGTTCCTCGTCGCGGCCGGTGTATTTGTTGCGCACCTTTTCCCGTTGCGTGTAGGCGCGAACGTTTTCGATGTAGTTGGCGCAGAGCCGTTTGATCGAATCTTCGTCGGCACTGATGGCGCGCTGCACTTCCGATTTGAGGATGTCTTCGTATTCCTCGCGCACCACGCCCAACAGGTCGCGGTACTCTTTCTTGAGTTCTTCGTCGGACAGCAGCGAGTGGTGCGACATACCCGCTTCCAACTCGTTCATGACCATGAAGGGGTTGATGCCTTTTTCGCGAATCGCCTGGTCGCTGACCAGCGCGTTGGAAATCTTGTCCTGAATGTAGCGCGGGCTGATGCCTTGCATACCTTCGCGCGGCGCTTCGCCGAGCAGTTCCTTTACCGAGTCTTCGGTGTATCCGGGAATGCTCTTGCCGTTGTAGAGCTTGAGCTTTTGCAAACGCGTAAGGCCGGCCTTTTTGGGTTCTTCCAAACGCGTTAATAGCGCCCACATGGCGGCGGTTTCGATGGTGTGCGGGGCGATGTGCAGGCCGCGCACGCGTTCTTTATTGAAGTCTTTTTCGTAAATGCGGATTTCGTCGTCGAGCACCACGTTGTATGGCACGTCGATTTTGATGGTACGATCGCGGAACGCTTCCATCAGCTCGTTGTTTTGCAGCTTGCGATACTCGGGCTCGTTGGTATGGCCGATGATCACTTCGTCGATGTGCGTTTGAGCGAATTTCTTCGGCTTGATCAGGTGTTCCTGCGACGCACCGAGCAAGTCGTATAAGAATGCCACATCGAGCTTGAGCACTTCGATGAACTCGATGATGCCGCGATTGGCGATGTTGAGTTCGCCATCGAAGTTAAACGCGCGCGGGTCGGAATCACTGCCGTATTCGGCAATCTTGCGGAAGTTGATATCGCCCGTGAGTTCCGTCGAGTCCTGATTCTTTTCGTCCTTGGGTTGGAACGTGCCGATGCCGCGGCGGTCTTTCTCACTGACGACGAAGCGCTTGACCACGATATGGTCGAGTACCTTCTTCCAATCGCCGTCATACTTTTTGAGCAGGTCTTCATATGTCTTGCGACAGAAGGGGTCGAGATCGCCTTCGACGCTCACGCGCTGCTCGGGCGGTAGCGCTTCGTTCAACATCGCCACGACGTCTTTACGGGCGCGACGCGGAATCAAGCGCAACGGCTCTTCGTGCATCGGGCAGTCGTGCATTTCCGTTTCGCCGTCGGGGCCTTCCAAGCGCCATGCAAAGGTGTACATCGCGCCTTCATCGAGGCGCGAGTAGTATTCGAGGCCTTTCTTGATCAGGCGACAGATCGTGCTTTTGGCCGAACCCACCGGGCCGTGTAGCAACAAGATGCGTCGCTCTGTGCCGTAGCCTTGCGCGGCCGACTTGAAGAAGTCGACCAGCGACATGAGCGAGTTTTCGAGACCGAAGATGGCATCGGCGCCGTTGTCGATCGGGTCGGAGAAGAAGTTATACCGCACGTATTCCTGCCGCATCTTGGTGTAACGTTCGACACCGAAGTGCAGAATCATGTCGTAAATGCGTTGGTATGCGTTGCGCGCGACACGCGGGTCCTTCGTGACAATGTCGAGGTAGTCGTCGAATGAGCCCTCCCAGTACTCGTTCTTAAAGTTCTGAGGGTCTACCTGATTACTGACGGCCTGATAAATGGCGTCTTTACTGGGCATGATCGCGGCCTCCGATGCGCGGCGTGGGCTACCGTGTGGATTTATAGTTATTGATCGGTCGGTAACCGGGAGAACACCGACAATCCATCGGCCTTTCTCAAAAAATCATATCGGACGAGTCGGCGGTATTCAAGCGGCTGGTTGTGTAAGTTGTTGTGAGGTAAGTTTTTATGTGTGCGAATGGTTCTCGCTGCTTCCGGGAGCGGCGAGAATTTGCTGCCTCAATCCTCGGATTTGTTGTCTCGCAGACGCGTCTTCCATTACTGGACACGACTCGGTTGACCGACGAAGCCGATCAGCAACATCGTCACGCCGCTGCCCATGCAAATGTAGGGGCTGGTTAGACACATCTGGCCCATGCTCAAGCCGCTTAGGTGGTCGGCGGCCGACGCAACGCCCATGTAGCAAACCATGCCACTCATACTTGCCAGCGCGAAACCTGCGAACATTAGTGCGGTCATGATCCAGTGCATCTCGTTCTCCCCCGTGCATCTTCCCATTGGGCCCAACCGTGGGCCGTCGAAGGGATGACACTCACGCAACGTGCCAATCGGTATTCAACGACCGGTTACGCGCGGTTCGCCGGTAACAACTGCGTTGGTGAAGTGTTTACGCGTAGGGGGTTCTATTATCGCGAAGTGCGATAACCGGTATTGGGGAAGATTCACCAAAATGGGTATACGTGGGCAAATGCGGTTTCGACCACTGCGATTGCTTTAATCGGCTAGTTTTCGCAAATGGGCGGCGGCCAGTTGCGCGTCGAGGCTTTCTTTTCATAATGATCTGATAATGACGAAAGCAGGTCGAGAATAATCGCCGAGCGTTTCACCACGCAGGGTTCTCCCAGAAAGCGAATGCGGTCTTCGGCTTCCGGTAATGCCGAGTATGCCAACAGGTCCACGATATCGGAAAGCGAAATCTTGGCGCACTCAAATATCGAAAGCCAGTTGGCCTGTTTGGCCAAGTCGCGCAACGCTTTACAAGTTGCGAGGCGTTCGATTTCACGTCGGGCTTCGGCGATGATCGGCTGGGGCGGCGGTTCGCAACACACCGGGCTCAGTGATCCGCGACGATAGGAACGCTCGTGGTTTTCGGTCTTGATCTGCGCGCGATCCACACCTTCGAGCAGAATGTTATACCGACCGTCGGGCAGCGTTTCACTTTTCACGATGCGACCGAGACACACGTATGGATAGACCTCGGCCTTAAGCGTGTGGTAATCGGATTCGTAGTCGGGCTTAAGTAGCGCGATGGCGATGAGCTTCCTACCGCGCAAGGCGTCGTAAGCCATATCCCGATAGCGCGGCTCAAAAATGTGCAGCGGCAAAATGGCCCGCGGCATCAAGACCGTGTTGGGCAATGGAAAGATCGGAATCAGTTGGTCGTAATCAATTGAGACCGACAACGTGTAACCTCGAAAAGAACGTCTAACCCCTTTTGCACGTTTCATATCAGAAAAACATTAACGGTGCACTAAAGCCTAGTCGGGCATATCGCGTTTTGCAGAAATGCCCGCTGACAGTCGAGTGGGAGTCAATTTATTTGAAATGACATCTTACCCAATCGATGAGTTCAACCGTAGGATTCGCCCGATCTGACGGATCGTCACCTTTTCAGCAATTCACACCGTTGTCGATTACCGCCTGTCCGCAGAAGATGCCGTCTATGGCGGATTCATCCCAACCGATCGCGATTTTGGGCATCGATGAGGCGGGCTACGGGCCGATTCTCGGGCCGTTGGTCGTGTCGGTCGCCATCATCGACGCCAAACGGAGCCACGCCAATGCCGATTGGTGGGAGGTGCTGAGCGACGCCGTTACCCGTCAGCCGGGTAAGCGAGACGCCCGTATTTGGGTGGCGGATAGCAAGAAGGTTTTCGATCGCAAGCACGGTTTGGGCCGGCTGGAAAAGTGCGTGCTGGCGCTGTTGGCCAGCGGTGCGGAATTGCCCGCAAATGGTTGGGCGTTGTTGAATGATGTCGCGCCCGATGCTTTACCGACGGTGCGCCGGCCCGATTGGTATCGCCACCTCGAGCGACCGTTGCCGTCGGATAATGAAGCCGGAACGGTTCGGGTTGCGGCGGCGGGTTTGCGTCGGTCGTTGAAACAGGCCGACGTGGGTGGCGTGCGATTTTTATGCGAAGTGTTGCCCGAAGCGGCATACAACGAACGCATCATGCAAACGCAAAATAAGGCGACGGTGTTGTTCGGTTGTGTGTTGCGTTTGATCTATCGCGCGTCGCAATTGAATCCCGGACGACCGATGCGGATTTATGTGGACCGACAGGGCGGGCGTTCGCATTACGGTCAGTTGCTGCGGCGGTCGTTTGAAGACCGACGGTTGAAGATCGTGGACGAATCCGATGAGCGTAGCGCTTACGAATTGCGCGACGCGCGCGGCGTGCCCTGGCAGATCGAGTTTCGGCAGGGCGGTGAGTCGGTGCATTTTTTGATTGCCGCGGCGAGCATGATGAGCAAGTACGTGCGCGAATTATGTATGAACAGTTTTAATCATTATTGGGCGGAACAAATCGACGGGCTCAAGCCGACGGCGGGTTACTATCAGGACGGTCAACGCTTTTTGCGCGACATCGCATCGACGGCGCAAGCGTTGGGGCTGAGGCGCGAAGACTTGGTGCGGCAGAAGTAAACGTCGAAACGTCGAAACGGGCAATCATGATCTCGCGACGTTTATATCCTTCGCGATTGGTGGTGTGTCAATTCCGATTGACGCGACCCAGAAGAGTTCAATTTTTGCCCATATAACAAAAGCCTGCGCTCCTGAATGAATGGTCAGCATCCACCGGCTATTAGCCGGTGCCACAGCGCGGCCGTCGCACTCAATTGCGCATTGGTCGAATTGCGCGAATCCGTGCCGCCTACTTCTTCACCCGGCGCAGAGGCATGGTCATGCAGCGAGGGCCGCCGAGGCCGCGGACGAGTTCCGAACCTTGAATCGTGATGCACTCAATGCCCGCCTCTTCCATCGCGGCGATCGTGTGCGTGTTGCGCTCGTAGGTACACGCCACGCGCGGCGCGATCGCCAGTGTGTTGGTGCCGTCCGTGCGTTGTTCGCGGCTGGCGTAGTGTTCGTCACCACCGCCGGTGCGCACGATGTTTACCTCTTCGCCGAATTCGTCGCTCAAAATTTCGATAAGGCTGCGGTCGTCGGCCTTGCGCACGGCCTTGCCGTTGGCGTCGGGTTCGTAGTGATGAATGTAATTGATATGTTCCATCACGCCGGGATACCAGACGACCGTATTGCGGTCGACGCAGGTAAAGACGGTATCGAGATGCATGAACGTGCGTTCGGTCGGGATCGGAATTTCATACACGCGTTGTACATCACCGTTGACAAATACTTTACTCGCGACGCGCTCGATGGTTTCCGAACGGGTGCGCTCGCTGGCACCGATGAAGACTGTGTCGTCGCTGATGACGAGCACGTCGCCGCCTTCGACGGTGAACGGGCGATCTTCGGTCGGTTCGTCGGTTCCGCCATAGGCGAGTTGTTGTCCGGCAAACTCGGGGTGGTGTTCTAGAACGGCCCGCGTCAGGATCGTTTCGCGCACGCGCTCGACGAAGTGCATTTTGCACGAGATGACGGCGTTGCCAACGACGACGGCCGGGTCGCGGCTGAAGTATGCATTGGGGATCGGTTGCAATAGCGTGTTGTCGCGACCCGCCGGGGGCGCGCGATGGCCCGTCATCTTCTGATATTCGGTGGACGTGATACCGGCGAACAGCACATCGAGAAGTTTCTCGTCGGGAAACTTCTTTTCGTCGAGCAGATCGTCGGCAATGGCCGGCACATTTTCGGTGCGGCAGATATTTTGAATTAGCTTTTCTTTTTGCGCGCGATTATCGCGCAGCAAGTCGGTGAGCAGTGCTTCGAGGTACACCACCGTCACATCGCGGGAGCGCATCGCTTCGACAAACGCGTCGTGTTCTTCCTGCATGCGTTTGAGGAATGGGATATCCTCAAACAGAAATCGCTCCATGTTGTCGTGGGTCAGTCGATCGATCTCGAGGCCGGGACGGTGTACCAACACCGCATCGAGGTGGTCGTACTCGTTTTGAATTTCGAATTTCACGTAAATGGCTCGCTGGCAGCCTGCCCGTCATTTGTGTCAGCCGCGACGGGGTAAGCGTGAGAAGGGCGACGACCTTAATCGGTGCGCCGACGGCGCGCGATGACGCGTGCCCGTGCTTCTCCGAATGCCGCATGATACGGCGTTCCCGCATATTGGAAAATCGGCGGGTTATTTCGATAAATGGCCGGGATTTCGATGCGTTGCCAGCGTATTGACATGGGCGATCACGCAACTGTGCAGGTGGTCGAGTTGGTAACCGCCCTCCAGCAGGCTAATGATGCGCTGCCCGCAGTGATCGGCGGCAACGTCCATGAGTTGGCGCGTCATTTGCTCGTATCCGGCTTCGGTGAGATTGAGGTCGGCCAACGGGTCGTCGCGATGGGCGTCGAAGCCGGCGGAAATCAGTAGCACTTCGGGGGCGAACTTTCGTAGCGCGGGTAGGGCGACGTCTTCGAACATGGCGAGTTGCGCATCTTCGGAGGTTCCCGGCGGTACGGCGATGTTGACGGTGAACCCTTCGCCGGGGCCGTCGCCGGTTTCGTCGGGGAGGCCGGTCATCGGCCAGAGCGGATATTGCTGCATGCTGACGACGAGCACGGACGGGTCTTCGTAAAAGATGTCTTGTGTGCCGTTGCCGTGGTGCACGTCGAAATCGACGATGGCGACCTTTTTGATGTTGTGTTGTTGTTGGAGGTAGCACGCGAGGACGGAGATCGTCGCGAAAATGCAAAAACCCATCGCGCGATCGAACAGTGCGTGATGGCCCGGCGGTCGAATCGCGCAAAAGGCGTTGCGCGCCGCACCGGACATGACGGTGTCGGCCGCGGCGAGCGCGGCATCGACTGCACCGAACGCGGCTTGCATACTGGTGGGGCAAACGTGCGTATCGCCCTCGTCGAGTAGGCCGCCGCCTTTGGCGCAAACGCGCTCGACCCAATCGGTGTACTCGCGCGGATGCACGGTGCGTACCCACGTCAACGCGTCGTGGTTGCCGGGCTCTTCGTAAATGACGTTCAGCGCAAGTTCGGATCGGATCTTTTCGGGGCGCAGGGTCTCTGCGCGTTTGAGGTTCTCGACGTGCGTGCCCGTTTTGTGCAACAGGGCGGCGGGCGTCCAAAGGTAGGCCGTGGGTTGGGCGGCGTCGTGCGACATGCGGGGGATTTTGTGGCTGAATGAAGACGCCTGCAATGGGCGTGTGGCATTCGGTTTGCCGGCTTGCAATTGCGCCGCAAAGTGAGAAAAGCCGCTGCGAAGCGTTTTAGTATTTTAGGCGTTGATGGGCGGCGCGATGGAAAGCCGGTGTGGTCAATGGAACGGGCAATCGGTGACATTCGAGTAGATGCGGCGGGCGTATCTGGGGAGAGCCAATCGAATCGAGTTTTGAGTTGGGCTGGCAAAGTAGCACGGGGAGTTTTTTACGTCTGCTTTGGCGTTCCGTGTGCGATTTTGTTTGCCGTTGCGCTCTTCATTGGCGGGTTTCTTCCCGTGTTACCTTTCCTACTTTGGCAGCGAGCCTTGGATTGGGGCGTCCTTCGATTGATCCCCGAGCTTTCGGAGCATGAGGCGTCCTTGTCTGTGGATCAAGTGCCCAGTTAGTACTGCAAGAATGAATGGTCAATGAATGACGACAAGATACTGTTGACATTAGCAGTGCTTGCCCTCGCATGGTTGACGTTTGTCTTTTTTCAGGACGGTTACGAGACCATGGTGTTGTGGGTCTATCCGCTCTTTTGGGTGGCTGGCACGATTATAATGTCGCTTTGGACCATTCCGTTTCTTTTTCGTCGCCGATTGCGTCGATGGGTCTTACGCGAGCTTTGTAATCGTGGCGTTCCGATTTGTGCGGACTGCGCTTATTCGACTCGTGGCATCTTTGGCCAACACTGTCCGGAATGCGGCACGCCGGTCGTGCACGAATGGTCGGGTGTTGAAACTGTGAATGGCAGCGACGGAGTGGATAAAGTATGTTCGGCTATGACCGTCCTAAGAAAACCGAGAACATCGAAAAAGCTATTCCCGAACTCTCGCGCTACGCCACGCCCGAGGAACGGTTGGCCGTATTGAAGGCATGGAATCGATACTTTTTTCGCGGGTGGAAACGGTGGGTGGGGATGGCGTTATCCGGCGTCATCGTGACCTTAATTATGTTGCCCGCTTGGACATGGCTGTCGCGCAAAGGTCTGCCGCCGGTTGTCGTGGGTGGCATCTGCGGCGGCATCGTGGGGGGCGGGTCGGTCGCGTTGTTGCAAATTTTCTATCGCCAACAAATGCTGCGGTTTATTCGCGATGATATGAATCGCAACGGCTTGCCGATTTGTCGCGAGTGCGGCTACGACCTGCGCAGCGCGCAAGACTGTCGTTGTCCTGAGTGCGGACGGTCGTTATTCGAAGCGGCGCCCGGGCTTTGTTCGATCTTGGCGCAAAAAAGCGGCAGCCATCCGGAAGAATGACTGCCGCCGACAACGCAATATAAGCGAACGAAATTACTTGATAAACAGCAGGTCGCGATACGACGGCAACGGCCACAGATCGGCGGCCACTTCCGCTTCCAATTCGTCCCCCAACTCGCGCACGCGATCCATCAACGGCACGACGTCGTCTTTCAGCCATGTCGCGGTCTTGACAGGATCGTCGTGGCGATAGTTGTCGGCTTCTTGCAGCGACGTAAGCGCGACGTTGAAGCGCTGCACCAAGTCGACGAAGGTTTCCAACGACGATTTACTGTCTTTGCAATCCACGCCGGCATCCATCGTGGCTTTGACGGCCGTGGCGAGCCGCTGTTGGTGTTGCAAGGCCGCGGGTAGAATCATCGTGCGGCCCATGACGACCATCTGCTCGGATTCGATCAACAACTGATCGACGTAGCGCGACATAAAGATGTTGGCGCGGCTCTTCACTTCCGCGTTGTTCATCACTTTGTACTTCTTGAACAAAGAGATGTTCTTGCTTTGGGCCAGTACCGGAATCGCCCGCACCGAATCGCGCAGGTGCGGCAGGCCGCGCTTCTCGGCTTCTTTGTGCCAATCTTCCGAGTAGTTGTCACCGTTGAAGATGACGCGTTTGTGCTCTTTGATGACGTCTTTGAGCACTTTGCGAACGGCGGCCTCGAGCTTAGCGGGCGTCGGGTTCTTTCCCGCTTCTTTTTCGAGCGTCGTTGCGAGGAAATCGAGCGACTCGGCCACGATGGTATTCAAGATCGTGTTGGGCCAAGCGGCGGTTGCCGACGAGCCGACGGCACGCAACTCGAATTTGTTACCCGTAAACGCAAAGGGCGACGTACGATTACGGTCGCCCGAGTGGCGCGGAATGCTTGGCAGGCTCAGCGCGCCGAGATCGACGGTACCGCCCTTGATGGTGCGGCTGGGCTTACCTTTTTCGAGCTGCTCGACGATGTCCATCAACATGTCGCCGAGGAAGATCGAGATGATCGCCGGCGGGGCTTCGTTGGCACCCAGACGGTGATCGTTGGCGGCCGATGCGATCGATGCGCGTACCAGATCGGCGTGCAAGTCGATTGCGCGAATCACGCCGCACAGGAACACGAGGAACTGCATGTTGGTATGCGTTTCATCGCGCGGGTCGAGCAGGTTCACACCCGTGTCGGTGCTCATGGCCCAGTTGTTGTGCTTGCCCGAACCGTTGAGGCCGGCGAACGGCTTTTCGTGCAGAATCGCAATAAAGCCGTAGCGCGGTGCAACGCGCTTGATTGTTTCCATCACGAGCATCTGATGGTCGCACGCGATGTTTGCGGTTTCAAACGTCGGCGCGATTTCAAACTGGCCGGGCGCGACTTCGTTATGACGCGTCTTCACCGGAATGCCAACGCGATAGAGTTCGCTTTCCATTTCAGCCATGTAGGCCAACACGCGCGGCGGGATCGAGCCGAAGTAATGGTCTTCGAGCTGTTGGCCCTTTGGCGGGCGCGCACCGAACAGCGTTCGGTCGCACACGACGAGGTCGGGCCGGGCGTAATACAAATGTTTGTCGATCAGGAAGTATTCCTGCTCGGCACCGACGGTGGTGTACACGCGGCTAACGCCGTTACCGGTACCGAAGAGTTTCAAAAGGCGCATCGCTTGCGTCGAGATGGCGTCCATGCTGCGCAACAGCGGCGTCTTTTGGTCGAGCGAGTCCGACGTCCACGAAACGAACGCCGTGGGGATACAGAGCGTGACGTTGTTTTCGCCGCGAATGAGAAACGCGGGGCTGCTGGCATCCCATGCGGTGTAGCCGCGCGCTTCAAAGGTGGCACGTAGGCCACCCGAAGGGAAGCTCGATGCATCGGGCTCGCCTTGCGTTAGGTCGCCGCCGCTGAAGGCGTAAATCATGCCGCCGCGGCTGTCGGGGGCGATCAGTGCGTCGTGCTTCTCGGCGGTTTGGCCGGTGAGCGGTTGGAACCAGTGGGTAAAGTGGGTCGCACCGCGCTCGACGGCCCAGTCTTTCATGGCGGCGGCGACGACATCGGCGACCTCGGCAGAGAGTCGATCACCTTGTTCGATCGCGCGGATCAATTGTTTGTATATGGCTTTGGGTAAACGCTGCTGCATCGTGCGTTGGCTGAAGACATCGCTGCCGAAGTATTCTTCCACACGCTGAATGCCGGCGGCGGAAGTGGCGCGGGCGCGTTCGCGCCAACTGGATGCGTGTTCGATCGCTCGGGTGGTCGCGTCGTGACCGTTCATCGGGTGCTTCCTCTCTGGTTTTTGGAACGTTCGACCAGGTCAAAAACCATGGCGTGCTTGGCGATTCACGAATGGCCAAGGCTGCGCGGCAACTTCAAAGTTTGAGCGGCCGCGCAGACCATGTATGTGTTGGGCGGTGGTTAGTCTTGCAATTCGGCCATGGCCGCATCGGTCGTCGGGCAGATTTTCAGCAGCTTATCGAGACCTGCATGGTTGAAGAGCTTGGCGATTTGGTCGTTGGGTGCTGCCACGATAAAGCGGCGATCCGATTTTTTCAGCGACAGGTGCGCTTCGACCAACGCGCCGAGCGTCGGGCTGGGCATGAATTCGACCGCCGAGATATCGGCGATGCACGATTTGTCAGCGTGTTGTTCGAAGCAAGCGGCCAAATCGCTTTTGAGTTTTTGCGTTTTGTCGTGATCGAACTCGGCGCAGTTAAAACGCAGAAGTACTGCTGCTCCGGTATCCTCGGCTTGAAATAGTGCGGAACCCATAGCTGCCTCATGGTTGAATGGAAAAGATCTCTCCCACAGGGCGCGAAGTGTAACGATTTGCCGGTGTCGGGCAAAGGGGCGACTGTGCGTATTTGCGTTAAATTCCTATGTAATCCGGGCCGCCGCAAGTCGAACCGCGAATACGTTTGTCGAAATCGCGACTCGGCGGTTAGGCTAGCCGGCGACGTGTTCGAGCGAACAGTTTCGCATATGCGTGATATGCGATGATCGCCATCCGGAAAGCGCCCATGCCCAACGACAAACAACGCACCGCCATCTTTGCGGGTACGTTCGACCCGCCGACGTACGGCCATCTCAACATCATCGAACGCAGCCGCCGCTTGTTCGACCGCACCATCGTGGCGGTGGGTGTTAACCCAGAGAAAGAACCGCTGTTCACGCCGGACGAACGCGTTGAGCTGTTGACCATGTTGGTGGGCGATGCCGAAGGCGTTGAGGTCGAGGCCTATGCCGGTCTAACGATGGACTTCGTGCAGCAGAAAAACGCGGATGTGATCGTGAAAGGTATTCGCGATAGCGACGACCTGCGCAACGAACTGCGGCAAGCCAATGTGAACATGATCGCCGGCGACGTAGAGACGGTGTTTTTGTTTACGACCGACCAGACGGCGCTGATCAGCAGCACGTTGATCCGTCAGATTGCGGAGATGGGCGGTCTCGATAGTGGAAAAATGACGCGGCTGATTCCGCCAGCCGTGATCAGTCGTATGAAAACGAAGCTTGGGATGGCGGAGTAGGCGACGCTATCCCGGTGAGCGGCCCTTGGCGGTGTCGCGAGCGCCGAGCCACACCAACACGCGTCGGCGAATCAGAATCAACGGTCGGATTAGCCGTCGATGCCAGGCGATCCAGAAGGGCGGCTTGGTCAGTTCCGCGAGTTTGGCGTCATCGAGTTGGTCGGGCCTCAGTCGTTTCCAATGCTTGCCGAGATGGTAGATGTCCGATTGTTGTAGTACGCGCCGAAGCCAACGGCTAAACGGCGACCGATTCCGGTCCCAAGCGATTTGAAAGTCGAACAACCACGGCTTGCCGTCGTCGCCGACAAGAACGTTCTCGCGCTTTTCCAAATCGACATATGCGATGCCCAAGGCGTGCATCTCTGCGATCAGTTGCTCTAACCTTGGGAAGAATTCGTCCGGCAACTCGGCGTCTTTTTTGAGCGGGTGGCCTTCGATGAACTCGTGGATGATGCCGGTCCTTTGCCACATGCCCAGAAAGTCGGGCACGCCGTCCAAATGTTGCGTGGCCATCAGCAGGCGGGCTTCGCGTTTGGCCAGAAAGCGACCGATCCAACTCAGCGGAATCAGGGCAGGGGCGACGCGTCCGACCTTGAGGACGACCTTTCGGCTCCCCGTTTCGTCGGCGTAGAGCCCCGTTGCCGCGAAAAAATCGTGCTTGAAGGTGCGTATTAAGCGATATGTCGCGTCGCTTATTTGGAGTGCGTCCGGCAGATCGTCTTTGCCCATTGCGAGCAGCCACGCGGCGGGTTTTCGGTCCTTTGAGGTCGTCATTGGCCTGCTAGGGTTGCCCTAATGCGGGTTTTCGGGTTGCGGTATTCGCTAAACGCGCGAGTGGGAAATCCGAACACATCTCAACACACGCGTAACCAAAAAATTGTCAGCTAAATTCTGTACTGATGGTCCTAGACTTTTAAGGGGTAGTCAATTGATCGACGGCGGGTGGAGTGGGTTTTTCCCGTCGGTCCTGAAAGGACGATGCTGTGCTTCGCCAAAAAACTGCTTGCTACGCCTTGCTGGTTATGTACGACATCGCGTCGAAGTCCGGTGAAAACGGTCGGGGCGTGGGGATTCGCTCCGCCGATATCGCCGACCGCCATCAATTGCCGCGCGCCTATGCGGCGAAAATTCTATCCCAATTGGCGGGGTCGGAGATTTTGAGGTCTGACCGCGGCCCGCGGGGCGGCTTTCGTTTGGCCCGCGATGCCAAGGATATCACGCTGCACGACATCTTCGATAGTGTGGGGGCGCTGGAGAATTTCGCCGACGATTCGGGCTTGCCGGAACAGTTGCCCGCGTCGATTGAAGCGGCAATGAAATCGGCCAATCGCGACGCGATCGAACATCTTCAGGCGCTGTTTGAGCGCACGTCGCTGGCGGAAATCGTGGCGGGTAATGGTCGCGGCATAGTGGGGCCGAAGGCGAACGTTGAGGACTTGGTGCCGCCGGTAAGTGCACAGGCGATGTAATTCGCCGTATCTCTCAGTTGTTAACAGAATCCGTTAGTCATCTTGTTGTGAAGCGGGTTGCGACGCGGCCTCGTTTTCTTGCACGTGTGCCTCTTCATAAGTTTCGCGTGCCATCCAATATGCCGCTTCGGCCTCGTAGTAGAGCGACTCTTCGTGCATCTTCTGCATCTTTGCAGCGACTTCGTCTCTGCCTTCTTTTTGATACTTAGCTTGATTGTCTAGATGCCTAATGCGCTGTTTCTTCCAACCTTCGAGTTGGTCAACGACCGGTTCGAGCACGGCGCGATCGATGCCCGTCAACGTCTTTAGCCGCTTGGCAAGCAACGGATAGTCGGCGATCGGGTCTTCAAACACCATGTAAACGCCTTTTTCGATCCACGCGGGATTTCCCGAGATGATTAACGCCACTGCGGCCTGCACGCGTATCTCCGCGTCGTCCGGTCGTCTTAACAACACACCCACGCGCTGACGCACTTCCGGATTGGCATTACTGAAGTGCGGCACGAGCCAGGGGATGGCCGGCTCGCCGAGTTGTTTCAAAAGCTTCCATGCCCGCTCGCGCCGTTTGAAATCGGGCTCGCCCATTTCATGCACCAAAATGTCAACGCGTTTTTGTAGCGGTTCGATCGGTTGCGTCGTGGCGCGGCTGGTCGGTTGCGATGTTGTTGATTTCGTTGGTTCGTCGGCACCGCGCAGCCACAGGCCCGAACCCAACAGAGCGACGATAAGAACCAAAGGTGCAGTGGGGCGTTGTAACATCGTGTTGAATTATACAACGGCGCCGCAGCCGGGCGCACGAACGATGTTACCAGAGCTCGATTCGCGTTGCGTTTTCGGCCCACCAGCTCATGGTGGCGAGCGTCATGAGCCCGCCCGCAACCGCCAAGGCCGCGCCGATCTTGGTCACGAGGCCGATGGTTCGGCCCACCATTGCATATGCACCGATCTTGGTACCAGCTGCCATGTCGCTGCGCACGCTCATTTCGCCGATCAGTGCGCCGCAAAAACAGCCCAACAGACCGCCGACGACGGTGCCGAGCACGGGCACCGGAATAGAGAAAACGATCATGCCGACGAAACCGCCGACGAAGGCACCGATGGTGGCTTGTTTGCTCGCGCCGGCCTTGCGCGCGGCGAAGGCACCGGCCAACGCGTCAAAGATTTCGGATGCGACGGCGATGCCGAGTAGGGCGAGCAGCCACACCCACGTGATGCGCGACCAATCGAAGTACCAATCGTAGGCAACGCCGGCGGCGAGAATCAGCCAGATGCCCGGCAACTGCAACACGGCCAACCCCAAGCCGGCCATTGCCACCAACGCGAGTAGTAAGATAAGTGTGACGTCAATGATCATGATGCGATGTTTCGGTCGTTCCTTTTCGGCGGCGTTCTATGTCGAAGCAATTCTCGCGAGGGTATTGTGATTCGTCGGCGAAATATTTCTCGTACGTTCGAAACGCTTACCCCGTGCTTTGCATGGCGGCGGCCATGCCGTTGATGCTGAGGAAGATCGTCGACTTGCGTCGCTTTTGAGCGGCGTCGTCGTCGCCACGGCGGAATCGGCGGATCATTTCGAGCTGGGCCATGTTGATGACGTCGGTATACGGATTGCGGGCGTCGATAGCCGATTGAATCACGGCGTTGTTATCGAGCAGTCGCGTTTGCCCCGTGATTTGCAGGATGACGCGTTCGGTTCGCTCAAATTCTTCCGACAGCCGTTGATGCATGTCGCTATTTTTGTCGCCGTAAAGCGCCGCAATGGGTAACCGCGCACGTGCCATTTCTTGCTGGGCGTTATCGATGAGCGTGCGGAAGAAATCCCACTCGGAATAAAGCTGCTTCATGCGGTCGATGGCATCGCAATCGCCTTGGCAAATCGATTCGATGGCGCTGCCGAGACCGTACCAGCCCGGCGCGACGTAACGCATCTGCGTCCAGGCAAACACCCACGGGATCGCGCGCACGTTATCGAGATCGACCTGCCCACCGCTGCGTGCGACGGGGCGCGAGGCGATGGGTAGGTCGCTGATGTATTCGATCGGCGACTGCGCGGCGTACCAAGGCCAGAAGCCCGAATCGCGCACCAGATTGCGGTAGGCCTCCATCGACGTCTGCGCCATGCGGTCCATTAATTCGCCGTGTTGTTTTTGAAACGAACCGCCGTCGGACGGTGTGGCTGCGTCGGCATCAGCCGTGGCGACGATCATGGCGTTCACGATCTGTTCCAGGTGGCGCCGCGCGATACTCGCCATGGCGTAACGGAACGTGATGACTTCACCCTGTTCGGTGAATCGAATCTTTCCATTTCGCGAAGCGCGCGGCGTGGCGAGAATGGCGCGATTGGCGCGGCCACCACCGCGACCGACAGTGCCGCCGCGACCGTGGAAGAAGCGTAGGGCAATTTGATGATCGGCGCAAATCTGTGCGAGGTTGGCTTGCGCTTTTTGAAGGCCCCAATTGCTCATCCAATAGCCGCCGTCTTTGTTGCTGTCGGAATAGCCGAGCATGATTTCCTGAAATGTGCCGCGGCTTTGCAGATGTAGGCGGTATATGTCGTCTTGAAAGAGTGATTGCAAGAGGCCGGGGCCTTTGTCGAGGTCTTCCACCGTTTCGAGCAATGGCACAACATCGAGTTTGGCTTCGACTTGGCCATCGACCATGCGCCAGAGGCCCGTTTCTTTCATCAACACCAAAACGCTCAGTAAGTCGCTCACGTCGTGCGTCATGCTGATGATGTAGCTGCCGACGCTGCCGGGCATGTCGGTTTCGGCCTGACGAATCACGGCGAGCGTGTCGAGCAAATCGGCGGTTGCTTTCGAGAGCTTGGCACCGTGCGGTAGCAGGGGACGCGGGTTGCCGAGTTCTTCGTTGAGGATCGCGCGTTTGTCTGCCTCCGAGCGCTGGGCGAAATCGTCGCACACACCGGCAAGGTCGAGCAGTTCGTGCAAAGCGTCGCGATGCACGCGACTGTGTTGGCGAATGTCGAGCGCGGCCAAGTGAAAGCCGAATGTGCGCACTCGGGCGATGAGTTCGAAAAGCAACCCCTCGCGCGCAACGTCGTCGAGGCCGCAATGAATCAGCGCGGATGAAAGTAGTTCAAGATCTTTCAGGAAGGCTTTCGCACTGTACGCGGTTGGGGCGTGATCCAGCTGCTCCAGCTTGCGAATGATTTGAGCAATGCGAATGCGGAACGGTTCGTTCTTCATCATGCGCCGTTCGCGGTCATCGAGCGGATATTCCTGCTGATCGAGTTCGATGGCGGCGTTTAGCTCGGGTGGGATCGACAGCCGGGCGCGCGAAACAGAAATCTCGCGCTGCAGCGTGGCCATCTCGTTGCGATATTTTTCCAGTACCGTTTGACGCAGTTCGGTGAGCGTGTCGCGCGTGACGTTTGCCGTTACGCGCGGATTACCGTCACGGTCGCCGCCGATCCAACTGCGATAACGCAAGACGGTTGGTAGCGTGGGCAATGCTTGGTAGTGTTCGAAGAGGGCATCGCGAATGTCGCGATAAAGCTGTGGGATAACATCCCAAACCGGCCCGGAGAGAAAGTAGAGACCGTGGCGTACTTCTTCGATGACTTGCGGTCGTTCGAGGCGGATTTCGTCGGTCGCATACATTAAGTGGACGGCGCGGCGAATGCGTCGCGCGATGGCCGTGCGTTCCTTTGGCGATAGCGCGGGGTTTTGGTTTTCTTCCAACGCATCCGCAATGCCGCGCTGTTGGCGCAATATGCTCTGGCGGCGCGCTTCGGTCGGGTGGGCGGTGAAGGTTGGTTGGATATCGAGGCGTTCGAGCACGCGCAGCACAGCTTCTAATGACAAGCCCTGCTGTTTCAGATGGGAGATGGCTTCGGCAATCGATTCGGCGCGCGGGGCGTCGGTCGTGGCGCGGCGTTCGCGTTCGCGGTTGATGCGCGCGATCTCGACCTGTTCGGCCTTGTTCACGAGGTGAAAGTGGATCGTGAGAATCTTCAAGAGTTCGTGCAAGTCGTCGTCGCTGGTTCCGGCGATGCGTTGTAGCGGCTCGGCGAACGGGTCGTCTGCGCCTGCATCGAGTTCCTGACATTGCCGAACCAGATTGCGCAGCAAATCGGCGGCATCTTCACCGCGATGTTTGGCGAAAACGGAATGCAATGCGTCGGTAAGCAGCGAGATGTCTTGACTGAGATTGGGAGAGGTCACGGATATCGATGTCCTTTCGAGTTGACCGAACAGCGTAATCGATATTTGGGGTGAAAACAGGGGGGGCGGTGAAGCGCGGCTGGTAAATGAATCATTATTTAGGACATTCGTCGAAACGAAAATTTTGATTTGGGAGGGGAAGGCTTTGAGACGTCGCCGCGAGGACGCGGCGGCTCTGCATGGCGTAGCCGCTGGGCCGTTTCAATCATCGCGATACGGGAAGCAGCTACGCGCGATCGGCGGCCAGCATTTCGACCAGCAGGCCGATGGTTTGCTCGACGTTGGCGGGCGTGGCGTGGCCGGGAATATTGAGCGGCTTGATAAATGCGAAACCGATAGCGGCGTGCACCAACTGCCAGGCGAGACCGTGGGCAGGCACGTCGCGACGCACTTGGCCGGCGCGTTGGGCGCGTTTGATCAGGTTGCCGAGGAAGCGTGCGTACTGTTCGTAATGTGCCTGCAGCGCTGCCAACACGGCCGGGTCGCCGATTTCGGTCTGAGCCATAAAAATGACTTGATATAGCTGACTCGTGTGCTTGTCGGTGATTGCCGGGTTCAATCGAAACAGCAATCGCAATTGATCCATCGGTGAATTCAACGGCGCGATGGCGCGGCGCCAATTGCGAATCACCTCTTTACCGATTTCTTCAACGAGGCAGACGAAGAGTTCCTGCTTGCTCTTGAAGTGTTGATACAACACCGGCTCGGAAACGGCGGCGGCTTTGGCAAGCTTGGCCGTCGTGGTGCCTTGATAGCCGTGTTCGGCAAAGCATGCAACGGCGGCTTCGATCAGGTGCCGCCGACGGTCGGTCGCCTTCATGCGGCGCGAAGTGGTCTTCTTCTTGGGCATACCCTTAGCCCGCGCTTTCTGAATCGGGATCGGCGACGGGTGGGTTGGGATCGGTCGGGTCGCCTTCGGTCGCGGGCGGCGCGTCTTGCTCCGGTGCGGGTGCTACCGGTTCGGGGTTGGCGCGAATGCTGCCGTCGGTCGGTGCGGTTGGCGGCGGGCTCAGCGGATCGTCGGCGTCGGTCGTGGGCTGCTTCGCATCGGTCGCATCTTGGGGATCGTCGTTAACGTTGTCCGCGTTTGCATTGTCATCCGGGGTCTTGGTTTGTTGGTTCGGCAACGTTGGCCACGGCGGGGGGATTGGGTCGTCGGTGCGGTTATCAGCAGGCGGTTCGCGGCGCGCAGGCGTTTGCGGTGCCTGATACTGCGAGCGGCCTAAAAGTGGCGTCGGGTCGCCCATCACTGCCGGCGCGAGATAGCGTTGCACGAAGTCGGTACTTGTTGCCGACGTATGGCCGCCGCCGTAACCCGAAGACTCGAACTCGGATCGATACGGCACGTTAATCAGCTTGAGGTATTGCCGCTCGGTATCCGGAAACAGATTGCCGGGCGTGTAGAACCCTTCGAGGCCTGCGATACCCGCGTCGCTGCTGGCGCGATCGACGGTGCCTGTGTACCAAACCACGTTTTTCAAGACTTCGTCGGCCATGGAATGCAGTACGTAAAGGCGACCGCGAATGCGGCGCAGGGCACGCGTCATGTCGTACTTCGATGACATGCTGCAACCGAGGAAGATGACGGTTTCGATATCAATCGACTCGGGCAGGTATTCCAACGCAAACGTCGCGACGCCGGTGCCAGCCGACAACGCGATGATGTGAATTGGTGCATCCGGATAGAGCCGACGGTAGCGGCGGATGTCTTCGGCAAGGTCTTGCGCTTTGGATCGATTGCGCGCGATGAAAATCTGATCCGTCGCGTGGGAAATCGTTTGCCAAGGGAAGACTTCAAAGTGACCCTGATAACCAGCCCGACGCAGGCCACGCGGGATATCAAACGAACCGATGTTTCCAACCGGCCCGGCACCGCCGAGGTAATAGGTGATGCCGCGAATCTTTTCGCCTTGCGGTTGGGTTTTATCGACGGCGAATTTAACGATGTTCGAGCAGCCGGTCGCGCTTAGCCAAAGCATCAGCACGATGGTGATGCGACAGCGCCGGCCTAACGACCATCGATTGCGCGGTTGGCGATGAGGATCAGGTTGTTTGCCGATGGGTGAAAGCATCATGCGGGGCGCGATCCTGCTGCGGCATGTTGTTGCGACTTAACAAATGGCCGCCTCATCATACAAAGCGTTTTTGATTATATGACGTTGCCTGATGCTGTCGAACGCGTGTTACGTGCGTTAAAACGCATGCCGTGCGTCGTTATTTGGGTGTGCCCCAAGTTGTCCAACGCGCTTCGTGTGCGTCGATATCGTCGATCTTCACGACGATCGGCGGCGTGCTGACTTCGGTTAACGCTTCTTCCGGGCCATCGGCTGCCAAGCGACTTGCTACACGCAGGCCCGATTCAACACTTTGTGAAACGTTGTAAGCAATGATGCAATCGATCTCGCGGCGGCGCAGCAAGGCGCGCAGGTGAACCGAGTCGCCGCAAACAATTACGATGGCTTCGGCGGGCGTGAGACGCTCATCGACCTTTGCGTTGCGAAACGCCCAATCATCGAGCATGACAAACGACCCGACGCGCGGATACAGACGCGATTGTCGGCGCAACATGCGTTGGGCTTCTATCGTGTCGTCTTCGCAGTTGAGCTCTTTGAATATCTCGAGCGTGCTGTTGCGTTGCAGTTGGTCTTTGAATCCGGTTAGCCGTGCTGCGGAAGTTGGTCTGTCGGTTGCGCCGTGCATCAGCATCACGGTTTGGCGGCCCTCAGGTATCAACTTGGCACACACGTCGGCGGCGGCGCGACCCAACTCGCTATTGGTTGGACCGCAATAAACGGCGCGGCGCGAGCGCGGGGCATCGGTCCCGACGAGCACGACGCGCTTACCACCGATGGCCAGTCGGTCGATTTGATCCACAGTGTTCACGACCAACGGCGAGAAGATGAATACGGCGCTGCAATCGGATTTGGTGATGTCGGTCAGCGTCTGGCGTAAGGCGAGTGGCGTGTCGGCAGTGGGTTCGAAAAATACGAAGCGCGTATGACGGTCGGCTGCTTCGAGTGCGGCGGCGTGGTTGCGGATGATCGGCCAGATGGGCTGTTCGGCAGTGGGGCCGACGACGGCGACCTTGCGAACGCCGACGCGCGCGACGGCTTCGGGTCGCGGCGTGCCGGGCGGCGGACCATCGCATGCGGCGGCGAACGATAACAGCGAAAACGCCAACGCGGCGCAAAGGATGTGACGCAGTTGTACGGTCGCCTCATGCAGCGAGCGGCGTGCGAACATTCGGATCGAATCGATAATCATGATCGCGCTCCTCGGAGCATGAGGCACGCTACAGTGACGCCGACGATCGCCCCGCACGCATCTGCCGCGATGTCGCCCAATTCAAACGTGCGTCCCACGATGGGCTGCGTGGTTTCATCGAATAACGCGTACATCATCATGATCAGAATACTCACGATGGTATCCGACGACGATGCCGATGGTTTTGGGCGGCGCAAACTGAGGCGGGTTAGTAAAGCTAACACGAGGTACGTCAACGCGTGCATCAGCTTGTCGTTGAGGCTGACGGTTGTAGGCACGTTGCCCGGTGGCAGGTGCGTCGCGCTGAATGCAACGACGAACGCCGCTAGCGTGAGCGCCGGCAACCAAGCGCGGGACTTTGAAGGGGGCGTCATATCACCGACGTACGAATTCAAGACGCCTGGCGTTCGACGGTGGGTGGGGGCGTGCGCGTCGGCGGCGTGCGATTTACCGCGTCGCGTTCGATATCATCGACGGGCGCGCTGCGCGATTCGGGATGCGCGTCGTCCTGTTCCGTTCGCTTCGGTTCATTGCTGTCAATCGCCTTGGCGTTATCGCTGGCGGCATTCTTCTTTGCCGCCGGTTGGGCTTCTTCCGGTTTTGACGTCCCGGCGGTTTCGTCGGCGGTGTCTGCTCCGATCACCTTCACCTGCGTCGTGACGCGCGACAGGTCGATGCCCTTGGCCTTTACATCGAGGCAGCCAATGACTTCGTCGGCCAAATTGAGATAGTCGATCGCGCCGTTGCTGCGTGGGGCGTATTCGAAGATGGATTGACCGTAGCTGGGGCACTCGGCGAGTTTCACGTTGCGGCGAATGCGCGATTCGAAGATGCGAGCATTCCGCCACGGTACGTTCTGATCGCGATGGCCTTCGAGAAAGCCGCTGAGGTCGTCGACCACTTCGGACGATAGTCGCGTACCCGCGTCGTACAAACACATCACAATGCCAAGCACGCTTAGCTTCGGATTGATGCGCTGCGAGACAAGCGAAATCGTTTCAAACAACTTGCCCGCGCCTTGTAGCGCTAAAAAGTGCGGCTGCACCGGTATCAACACGCGTGAGGCCGCACACATGGCGTTTAACGACAGCACGCTCAGCGACGGCGGGCAATCGAACAGCACCGCGTCATACGGCAGGTCGGGCGCGCTCAACGCGCCTTGCAAGATCACTTCGCGACCGACGACGGTCAGCAGTTCGGTTTCGGCGGCGGCCAGATCGACGTGCGTGGGCACGACGGAAATGTTGGGCGAATATTTGTGCGTGGCCTCGGCCAGCGGCATGTTCTGGGTCAGCACTTCGTACGTGCCGCGACCGGGGGCGGCTTCGTCGAGACCGAAATGCGTGGTGAGATGGCCCTGCGGATCGAGGTCGATCAACAGCATGCGCAGCCCGCGTTGGGCGAGCCCGGCCCCCAGATTGGCGGCGGTCGAGGTCTTACCGACGCCGCCTTTTTGATTGATGATTGCGATGCATTCCATTGCGTTGTGCTGCTTTCTTGCTCGACCGAATGCGGCCAGTCGCATCCTTGCGAATCACATTGTACGTCACAAATTTGGCTCATGCCAAGGTTCTGTCAATTGTGAGTTTATGGCGGTTGGGGCGGTGAAAAATCACATGGTGGTTCACAGGCTTATCAGCGGCGGTCAAACTCGCCCGGCGAATGCGATTCCCTTACGGTTGCAGCATTGAGGGTTGAAAATGCAGCAATTCGGAGGGAAGGGCTATGGCGCTGGTTTCGTTGGACTCGGTCAAACTCAATCTTGATGGTTTGGAGCTGTCGGATCATTCGGAGAATCCGCGCGTATGGTACGCGACGGACGGTGATGGACTGGTCGTAAATTTTTTCGATCTTCCCCCGGATATTCCGCAAGCGCTTCCGACGGAAGAAGCACTGGTTGCCTTCTACGCGAATTTGGATGGAGATACTCGCTGGGTCGAAACCTACCAACTCGAAGTCGCGGGCCTGCCCGCGGTGCGCACAATCGTCAAATTCCCGCAACAGCCATCGGGTATGACGTACGTCGGTTCATTGACCATACCGCGCCGCGATTTCAGTTTCGTGATTCAAGCGGTATGTGAAGAACACGGCATGACCGGAATGCGAGAGGCAATGCTTGCTGCGCGCGATGGGATCAGCGATAGCATCGAGTTTGACAACCCCAAATACGATGCAGACTTCCCAGATCACCCCGTTTCCCGCACACGCGAATGGCTCGACCAGTTGGAAACATCGGTCACTGTCGACGATGCGGTGAGGCAGTCCGTTCCATTTCCATTACCGGGTGTCGATGCGCCGATTCGTGAAGAGGAAGCGCCCGGATGGGGGCAGAAACTGCGTTCGTGGTTGGGTTTTTAGACGATTGCCCGTACGCGGGGCGATTCTGGCCACGTGGTCGTTCAGCGATACACTAAACAGTCTTCGATTTGAACATCCATTGAGAACGATCAACTTGATTCAGCACCAAGAGGAGATACACCAATGAGCATTCAATCCGCCATCGTCATCGGTTCGGGCACCATGGGGCGCGGCATCGCGCAAGTCGCGGCGACTGCCGGTCTGACCACGTTTATGTACGACCAAAACGCCGAGCAGGTGAAATCCGCCCAAGGCGCGATCGAAAAGAGCCTCAACAAGCTCGTCGAAAAAGGCAAACTGCCCGGCGAGACTGCCGAGGCCGCTAAGAACAACCTCAAACCCATCTCGTCGTTAAACGATGCCGACTTTTCCAAAGTCGGCATCGCCATCGAAGCCATCTTCGAAAACTTTGACGCCAAGAAGGCGCTCTACGCCGACCTCACCAGCAAGCTCAGCGCCGACGCGATTTTGGCCAGCAACACCAGCAGCATCAGCATCACCAAACTCGCCGCCGCCACCGACCGCCCGCAACGGTTCATCGGCATGCACTTCTTTAACCCCGTGCCGCTCATGTCTTTGGTCGAAGTCATTCGCGGCATCGACACGGCCGACGCGACCGTCGAAGCCGTCGAGTCGCTCGCCAAGCAGATGGGCAAGAACCCGCTGCGCTGCAACGACATGCCGGGGTTCGTGAGTAACCGCGTGCTGATGCCGCTGATCAACGAAGCCGCCTTCGCGCTGATGGAAGGCGTGGCCGACGCGCCGACGATCGACGAGATCATGAAGCAGGGCTGCAACTTCCCCATGGGCCCGCTAACGCTGGCCGATTTCATCGGTGTAGATGTTTGTCTAAATATTATGGAAGTGCTCCACCGCGACCTGGGCGACCCGAAGTTTCGACCTTGCCCGCTGCTGCGAAAGATGGTGGACGCGGGGCATATGGGCCGGAAGAGCGGCAAGGGGTTTCATGATTATGCGGGGTAGGTCGGGAGGCGTGGGGCTTGGGGCTTTGGGCTTGAGGGGTGAGGCTTGGGTCGTGGGGCGTGGGTCTTGGGTCGTGGGTCTTGAGTCTTGGGTCTTGAGACTTGAGACTTGGGGGCTGGGGGTTTGAGAATGGTTGCGTCGGGGGTGGCATGCTTGCCCTTCAAGGCAAGCATGTGATGCGCGCGGTGACGTCAAATCTTAACGCGACGCCAGCCCGTAGGGTCCGCACCGCGGCCCATTCTGCGGGTGGCCCATGTTGGTACTCCAACGTGGGGGCTCGATTAGTGAGTCGCGCGAATGCGTGTAACTCGGGTTACTCGGCTGAAAAATCGCGACCCCACCTCGGAGTACCGAGATCGGCCACCCGCCGAGGTTTATTGAAAAAAGTTTGAATTGATTTTCGAATATTGCTCTCCATAATTATGTTCTAATTCGGCCATTAACGAGGAGGAAAAGGAACAAATGGCGCGCCAAGTTACGACATTAAATCTAATGCTTGCCTCGCCCGGAGAGCTGTCCGAAGAGCGAGACGCCCTTACCACCGTCGTTAGAGATTTAAACCGTTCAATTCCAAGGGAAAGAGGCATACAAATTGAACTAATAAAGTGGGAAACCCACAGTTGGCCGGGAATTGGCGAAGATGCTCAAGACGTGGTCAATCAGCAATTGCCTGAAGACATCGACATTTTCGTAGGGATGTTTTGGAAGCGGTTGGGGACCGCAACAAAGCGCGCAAGTTCAGGAACAGTCGAGGAATTCAATAGGGCATTAGCGAGATTCGAAGCTAACCAATCCGCAATTCGAATCCTGATGTATTTTAAATCCGAGAGTATCCCTTACGACGCAGATCTCGAAGAATTTAAGAAGGTTCGGGACTTTAGGGATAGCTTAAAAGAAAAGGGAGTCAAATACCACGAGTTCGCTACACCGCAAGAGTTTACGGACTTGCTTCGGCTTCATCTCCAACAAGAACTCAACAACTATGGATCTAAATGGGGCCCTTCCCGCGATGTGACAAAAACAACACCCGCTGCCAAGATCACACCTCAAAATATAGATAATGATCTCGATGACTTCGGATTGTTTGACTTAATGGAGCACGTCCAAGAAAGCTCCAATAATGCAAATGCTGCATTACACAATCTTGAATCTCATATGACAACGATGAGTCAAAACGTCACCGCAGTGAGCCAACGGATCGGCAATACAACGATTCAGCAGAAGTTCGCCGACGATCCGAAGGGTGCCAAACGAGAAGTGAATTCCGCCGCGGAAATAATGGAAACATTTGTGCGTCGAGCGACTCCAGAAATAGAAGTCATAGAGAGAGAATATACCAAGGCATTTGAGGCGTTATTGGCTGCAAATAGTTTGGTACATGATTTTGAAAACGAAGGCGATGAACTTTCGCAATATATTGCGATTATAAATAACCTGCGGAAGTCGATGGGGGAAGCGCAAAATGAAATCCAAAAATTTCGGGAAGCGAACACATCTCTTCCCCGACTGACCACAAAATTGAATCGAGCTAAAAAGGAAATCAATAATTTACTTACCCGTTTAGAGGATTTCTTTGCTTCTCAAGAGCGAATTCTGATTGAAAGTGTGCGTGTCTTAACCGAGCCAGTCGGTTCAATTGGCAAAAGTATTAACGTCGGGGACTCGGTCGTTATTGAAAAGGACCTGAGCGGCGTAATTGGATATGCTAACTTAAAACCATTTCGCATGTATGCACTGCCACGCGACGTAAGAAAGAATGAAATTGGAAAGGTTGTTGACGATGTCATTGAGCTGATTGTTTCTTTCGGTGAGGATGGAGTTGCTGGACGACCAATTCCGCAAGACGCCGTAAGTCGAATCGCTATCTAGTGATAACTACTAACAAAAAACGATAGGTGGCATGCTTGCCCTTCGACACCGGGCGTCCCATGTCGGTACTCCGACGTGGGGGCTCGATTGAGGAGGGGCGGGCGGCTTTTTTAATATGCGATCCCGCGCCCGCGCCGCGCGGCCTGCCGTTGCATCCGTGCGGCGGGGTGATTCGCCCTGCAAACGCCGCTCTCCGCCCAGTTAATGCTTTGCGCGGTCCACGGCGCGCTCTGCTGCGTCCATGCGGCGCGGCATTTGGTCTATGGAACGCGGCGCTTGGTCCACGCGGCGCTCTGCTCCGTCCATGAAACGCTCTGCTGCGTCCACGCAATGCTCCGCTGCGTCCATGCCGCGCTCTGCTTCGTCCACCAAATGCGACGCTCGATTTTTATCGGGACGCGCGCGGGGGCGGTTGGCAGGTGCCTCAGGCAATATTTATGCGGACGGCGGCCGCAAACGGCTGAAAAGGGCGGGTGACGCCCGCGCGACATTTGCGGCAAGTGCAGCGAGCAAAACCTGCGCGGCTGACGGTGGCACACAATCGGCATGCGGTGATATCTGGGCGGGGCATGCGACCGAATGCAAGGGGGTTGCCGCCCCCTCCCGATACCCCATCGTCGGCGGTGGGGGCGTGGATCGCATACATGCAAACCGTTACGGAATGGGCTGGGGCCCATTTGATAGGATAATTCTGAGCAATGTGAGGACCGATGCAGTTACCCAATCGTTGCGCCGAAATCGTCGAATATTAATAAAAATATGATGGGGATTGCAAAATAACATTAGGGCGATTTAGTATGCAGAAATTACTGGCTTCGACGCTCTTTTGGTGCTCGTAATTGTTGAAAATCGCAGCCAATCGCAACCCGCCGAGATTTCATGCGCGGTCGGGGCCGAGCGACCGCCCCTTTTCGAATCCATAAGCATTTAGAGCGAGGGTGGTAGCGAGTTTCGGCCGGATGAGTGCCTTTGATATCGTGCCAGCGATTCGTGGAGTGCCGCCGTAGGCTGTGCGGTTGCGACGCGAACAGAGCCGGACATCATTCATAAATGAATACAATTGCGACGCCTAGCCCATTGAATGGAGGCCAGAAGAGACTATGTCAACATGCTTCAAATTCGCGTTATCTTTGTGTTTGTTGTTTGCGTTCTTCGCGAGCGATAGGGCGGCCAACGGGCAGGGCTTGTCGCCCAAGTCGCCGCTACCTGAGAGTGAGTCGCTCTTGAGATATGAGGAACAGCGATGCTACTCAGAACTAAGTAAGCTCGACGATATCAATACAAGGGTACAGACAATTGGCGAGCGGATCCAGCAATCGAAGAATGAGTTAGGCGCTTTTTGGAAATCGATTTTTGGATCGCGATCCGTGAGCCAGGTTCCTGTAGACATCACTATCATCGAGGTCTTAGAGAATTATCGAGCGCGCATCAAAGCCCAAGATGGCGAGTTTCCGTATCTTGATAATTCCGAATTAGACTTACTCGAAAATCAGGCTGACAGTCTACTGAACTATAGTGACGTTTTTGAATCCGAAATAATACGTGAATTGATCCTTGATCGCGTCTTGCCCCGCAATAGAATGCACGGAATAGAGTTTATTCATGACTTGCGTCTGCAGATGGCGGAGAAAATAGACGCTTCACTTCCTAAATCTAAATTCGAGTTAAGCGCACCAGTCGTTGACACTCTGAGAGATTTGAGCGTTAGACGCCTTGAGGAAGGTAGGATGAGTTTTCGCAGTGTCGTTCAAGGTGAGGACCCTGCAGAGGTGTACATTTCGTGGCTTGATGAGAGAATTCCACAATTGAAGAAGGCGAGGCTCGGCATCGATGCCGAAGAGTTGAAAGGCGTTTTTAGAAGTGCTCTGGATAAACTAACAACGTTGCAACAGAGTGCAATCAAAATGAATGGCGAGTTAGCAAAACAGTGGAAAGACCGGCTTCGCACCATCGGTGAAAAAATTGCAAAGATCGAAGCATCGCGAGAAGGGATTGTTGGGACGGAAGGAACTCAGTCGAGTACGATCTACATGATCGTCCTGCTTGCCTTCACGTTTGCGCTAGCAGTCATCGCAAGAGCGATGAAGGACGACCTGCCACTCATAACCGATTCCACCCTAATCGAATTTGGCGGAATGTCGTTTCTAATTTTGGCGATTATCATTCTGGCATCTGCAGGAAGGGTCGAATCAAACACGGTTGGCCCGCTGCTGGGTACAATTGCCGGGTATATTTTTGGGAAAAACATGGGGCGACAGCAAGCCAGCCCGGAAAGTTCGCTTCAGGCGCAAAGGGTAACGCAAGCTGGTACGGATGCGGTCAAGAAGAAAGTGGTCACAAAAAAGAAGAAGAAAACAAGGTCTAACACGAAACCGGCAAGCGAATAAGCAAAGTAAGAACGATGGTTCGGTGATGCAATTCCAAGATGCGTGTCATCGCCGACCGGAAGTTCATAGCACCCGTGGAGCAGTGAGAGATTGCAACATGGTTTGCTCCAAAAAATTATTGGCGGACGGAGTAGGGCTGCCCATCAGCGGGGGATCGGAAGGGGGCTGCAGCCCCCTTGCATTCGGTTGGCCTCAAGCATTGTCAAGCCGCACTGCTTTGGACAGGAACAGGAACCAACGACCGCCACTCCGAGCCGCCGCAGTCTCTGCATCGACCGTCCGTGCCTGAAAATAATACGCCAAATCACAAAGTCCGCATTTTTAACCAAAGACGCCCGTAGTCGCTTCCGCTAACCCACCTATGGGCTCGCCCGCCTGCGCTCACGGATGGGTGCATGGCGAACGACGTTTCGGCGGGCCAACTGGTTTCTTTGTCTATCGCCGCTTCTGTTGTGAAAGGATTCACCGATCATGAGCACCTACCCCACTTCGCCGCGTGCCGACTTTCTCTCTTGGTGCGCCGCCCACCGTTAAGGCTTTCTCGACAATGCCGCCGCGATCGGCCTGACCGTTCAACAGGCCGAGGCCTTCGCCAGCGCCACCGGCGACGCGGTGGATGCCGACGTGGCGCAGGTGCAAGCGCAGGAAGCCGCCAAGGTGGCGACGCAGCAGGTGAAGGATGCGGTCGATACGTTGCGCACCAATGCCGGGGATGTGGTGCGATCGATTCGCGCCTTTGCCGAATTGCAGGAAGACCCCAACGCGGTGTATGCGTTGGCGCAGATTCCGGTACCGGCAGAGCCGAGCCCCGCGCCGCCGCCCGCCGAACCGACGAATCTGACCGTGACGCTCGAACCGCAGAACGGCAACCTGATGTTGAAGTGGAAGGCCAGCAACCCAGCCGGCACGAGCGGTACGTCGTATATCGTGAAGCGGCGGCTGCCCGGCGAAAGCACGTTCCAGTTCATCGGCGTGACCGGCACCAAGGAGTTTGTCGATACCACGCTCGTCGCTGGGCCGGATTGCGTGCAGTACACCGTGCAAGGCCAACGCGGCAACAGTAGCGGGCCGGTGAGCCAGATGTTTACGGTCAGCTTCGGCCAATTGCCCGGCGGCGGCATGACGGCGTATGTCGGGAGTTCGGTGCCGACGGCGAGCGTCGCGCGGACGAACGGCAACGGGGCGGGCAATGGCTACGCGAACGGCGCGACGAACGGGCTGGCCCGGATGGGCGTGTAGACGGCAGATTCGAATTGAGAAGTTTTAATTGAAACATGCAGAGCGAGCGCTGCGACGGATGGTCGCGGCGCTCGCTTTGTTTTGTTTCGATGGGGATCGGCGGATGGTCCGCAGTGCGAGACCCTACCGATCAAGCGCCACGCGTTACGGTCGAAACCCCACGACCCACGACCCACGACCCAAGACTCAGGTCTCACGCCTCACGACCCAAGCCCCAAGCCCCAAGCCCCAAGCCCCCGAAAAACGGCATGCGATTTGCGTGCTCCAAAGGCGATGTAAGCACGGCGGGGGCGGGGGGGGCGCTTCGGTGACCCAATACGAAACGTGTCGTGAGTTATTCAGCGCCCGGCACTTCCACCCAGAACCAACCGCGCAGGTCGTTGATTTTGAAACCCGTCGCCATGTCGTTGGGGTAGTGTTTCCTTAGCTTCACTTTCAACGCCGGTGACATTTGGTTGGGGTCGCCGTGGCATTGGATGCAGGTGCTCGACAACTTGATGGGGGCCAGCACGCCGAGGCGACCGTTGTCGTCGGCGAGGTAACGCGTCTTGGCGACGCGCTCGTCGACGAGTAACGCCGCCCATACCGGCGGTTGATTGTTTTGGTTGCGCAGCCTGAACGAAGTGCGACCGATCTTCACGTTGTGTTGCTTGCTCGCTTCTATTGCGATTTCGGGAGCGCGCTTGGCGCATACATCAACGGCGCCGTCGGTGCCTTCTTTTTGAATGGTGCGCATGAGTTCGGCGATGAGTTTGCTGTACATATCTTGTCGCGCGTTGTCGGCGGTTTTCTTTTGCTGCTTCTGCCGGTCGGTCAGTTCTTTCTTGTCCACTTCGGTCCAACCGCTGCCGTGACGGCGAAAGGCGCGCAGGTGGCGCTCGACCGATGCTGTGCGCAAGTTTTGGAAGACTTGTCGCACCTGTTCGTCGTCGGTGGCGGCGAGCAAGTCGTCGTAGATACGACCGTTGCGGATCTCGGCGACGATCGAAGCGTCGCAGGCTTCGGCAAAGGTGTCGGGTACGTCGAACTTGTGGTCGGCCCAGCGATTGGCTGGCGGCGTCAGGTTGAGGCGTTCGTATTGGGCCAACAGCGCCGCTTCGTGGCGGCGTTCGACATGAATGATATTCGCGAAGGGGCGGCGCTCGCCGTGCTTCGCCATCACGGCGTCGTAGAACGCGATGGCGTGACGCTCGTCGTCGATGGCGATGTCGAGTGCATCTTTGGTCGTCGTTGGTTTCTTGGGTGGTTCGGAAAGTCCGAGTGTAAGTAGCGTCGAAGCGATGAGGCCGAGAGCGAAAAAGCTGATCCACTTGCCGGACATGTTGAGATTTCCTTTTGTTATTTTGGTCGCCGCACATGTTTGTGTGCGGTGGGTCGAGTACAACCCACACCCTACGATTGACTCGCCATTTAACGTTTGCCAAACGCGCGCGATCAAACCGCGCATTCGAATACGAAGAACCCTACCGCGTAGATCGTTGCAGTTATCACGAGTTTGCATGTTGCGCGGTAGGGTGCACGCATCGATATCATAGCGACGTTTCGTCTGCAAAACGAAGCGAAGCCGGCAGCGCGTTTTGCACAAGCGGCGCGGCACGGAGTTCAAGCCCGGCCACCGAGCTTGGGGGCGGTTGCGTCGTTACGAACCGCCCCGCTGCGCCGCCGGTGTTGCGACCGGCTTCGCCCGACCCAAACAAACAGGGATGAGCCTGCCTCGCTTCCCAGCAAGGCCGCTACCAATCCCTGAATATCCAATGCAACGGACGTTTGCCTCCTCGCGTTTGCGACGACGGGCGATGCAAGCGCCCGATGGACTTTTGCCCGCAGCGACAGAACTCGCGATGCCGACCTGTCCGGGCATCGTGCAATTGACATATCTCGTCATCCTGCAATCGGTGTCGTCCAAAGCAGCAGCGCCAACAAACCCGCGATAATCGCAAGTAGCCACAGAACGACTGGATGGTGCAGGTGATGTCGATGGTTTGACGGAGTGGGGGCGGACATGGCGCAAACCTCCTGCGGCGGTAAGCCCACCCGTCGGCAAAGCACGAGAAATGCAGCGCACGCCGAGTGGAAGAGAGGAGAAGAAAGCTCGGCGTGCGTCTGATAGATCGCGATGCCGACGAGATGATGGATCGCCAGCAGTAATGTGAGATGCAATTTTTGTGCCACATGAAGCATGCCGCAGGACCGTGCAGAATCGCAGGTGCGATGGCTTTCTTCGCTGCTAACTGTGCGAGAATTCGCGGGGTTCGTGTTGAGGATTCCGCAATGATGCCGCGGTTTTGAAGTCCGTTTCCCTATCGCCACGCTTTCGCGCAGAATCGCTGCGATGGCAAACAAGGAACCGTTACTGCTGGGCGTCGATGGTGGGGCGACGGGCATTCGCTGTCACGAGGTGCGGCGTATGCAGGCCGATGGTCGCGATGCGTATCAACTTGGCGAAGCGCATGCGGAGATGAGCTACCCGCGGTTGGATGGATTCGCGCCGGTAGATCCGGGCGTGCAACGCCGGCAGCTCGACGACGACCAGCTACAGATTGATCCCATTGAAGCGCGACAGGCAGACGCGTGGATCGAGACGACGGCGACGGTGGTCGCACGCGTGGCCGAACAGTGCGGTGCCAAACAGGTGCGCATCGGCATCGGGATGCCCGGCATTAAGAGTGGTGACGAGCGCGGCATCGTGATGATCAACAACGGCCCACGCATGCCCGATTTCTTGGAAGCGTTAACGCAGCGACTGCAACATGCGGGGATCGAGTTAGACCGACCGATCCGCCGCATCGGAGACGACGGTGCTTATTGCGGCGTGGGCGAGGCGCATGCCGAGGGCGGGCTGTTTCGCGATATACAAAATGGGTATTACATCGGCGGCGGTACGGGGCTTGCCGAGTGCTTGCTGATCGATGGCAACGTCGTGCCGATGAGCGGTCGGCATTGCTCGATTCCGCGTGCATGGGAATTGATCTGCCCACTGGGCGTGACGTATGAAAAGTTGATCTCCGCCGCGTCGATGAATGCGGTCTATCAATCGTTGGCGAACGTGCCTGTCGACGCGGAGCAGCGATTTCCCGAACGCGATGCGATGGGTGGCGACCCGGTCGCGCGTTCCTGGTTACAGATGGCAGCGACGCTGTGGGCACATTTAGTGGCTCAGCGGTTGGTGCACTTTTGTCGCGAATCAGAGACGAAGATTCGATTCGATCGTGTGGTCATAGGTCAGCGCGCGGGGCAGCTATTTAATGACGCGCAGTATCGCGCGCTATTCGCCGAGCCTATCGAAACCACCTTGGCGCATATCTTGAAGCAACAGGTTAAGGCGCAATCGATGCCCGCGCTGTTGGATTACCTTGACGGCAGCCGATTGCGCGAAGGCCTGCTCGTTGCATCCAATTTGCGCGCGGCACCGGCGATTGGGGCGGCGGTGGATGCGATGCGTTAGACCACTTGATGGATGAGAACGACTGTGATTGGTTTGTGAGCATGCACCGGCTGTTAAAGCAAAATTCATTCGCGTATTGCGTTCTAGTTGATGGACGTCAGTCTCTTTTTTAACGACGCTCGATTCGCGCGCTCGATCGGTATGTGCAAAATCCCGAATGACGAACTGATGTTTCGATCCCGGTAGGGATCGTTGGAAAATAGCCCACCGTTTTCAACGGTGGTTATGAGGCTACACCGCGCGTCTTTCGTTCTGTAGGGACGAAGGGAAATCTGCGTGGCAATCCTGCTATCCCTCCGGGATGCAATGCGTTACGTACACTCCACTCCCCACGATGTGGGGGGCTATTTTCCTTTGATCCCTACGGGATACGGTGAATGTCCGTCATCTTGTGGTTATCGCGTTATGCCGCTGATCGAGATGGTTCGATCATGTTTGACTACTTTGACCGCGACACTAGAGCGTTTTTCAGATGGCCGTTGCGGCAAGAAGCTGACCCCGTTTAGTGTTTTGATGCTTGAAGCCCGGCGGGGCTGATAGGTTGACAGCCCCGGATGAATCGCAGACCGCGTCAGCGGTTGGAGCGTAATCCGAGGTCATCGAACGCGAGAATATTAAGCCCCGGCAAGGGGCGTAGGTAACCTGCACCGCTACCGCGGTTTAACGCGCGATACAACATGAGCCATGGATTGCGCGGCTAGCGCCGCTTCATCCATGGCTCTCGACCTTCGCCCCTACCGGGGCTGAAGAAGACTATCACCACGCCAAACTGGAATGAAAAATGGTCTAGTTTGAAAAATGCTGTAGCCGATGCCAAAGCGCAACCGTCAGTCTTAATCGTGAATGGATATAGCCTTGCGGCGAAGCAAATTAATTTGACTCATTCTTCGTCGGCAACGATTTGATATACGGCACCAGCACATCTTGTCGCGCGCTCTGGGCCGTCTCTTTACCCTTTTCCTTCAGCTCTTCATTGGGCGAGCGGAACAAGTTGGAATAAGCAAACGCACAGAAGTTGCCGGTCTTGTTGTTTGCGATCTCGATTTGTTGTCGCACCATTTCAGCGGCTTCTCTGGGCGACTTACCGGCGTGGGTGCCGAACCAAAAGCCCGGAATGACGGGCGTCTTGTCTTTGTATTCCACCCATGGCTCGATGCGCTCGGCAAAAACTTTCGGGTCGTCGGTGTAGTTCATTAATACGATGCCGTCGATGATGTCGCGCTGCATCCACGTGCGCGCATCCTGAAAATACTTGGACGTGTGATGTTCCGGGTTGCTACCGATGGCGGCGGTCAACACGGCTTTGGGTTTCGCTTGGTGCAACGATTGGTGGATGTCGCGGACGAGTTGGTTGACTTGTTCGGTGCGCCATGCGTGCCATTTTTCGGCGTCTTCATCGGGCGTGAGCCCGGTTTCGGCTTTGTACAGTGCGACAGTGCGTTCGTCGCGCGGGTAGTCGGGTACGACTTCACCGGCCAAGACGGGTTCGCGTGGGTAGCGAATGTAATCGAGGTGCAAACCATCGATGTCGTAGCGCTTGGCAATATCGCCGGATAGATCGGCAAGGTAGGTGCGGACTTCGGGCAAGCACGGGTTAACGCTGACGTACCAGCCGCGTTGTTTATCGCGGACCTTATGGTTGAGTGGCTGGCGCACGCCGTCTTTGTCGTACCAGAACCAATTGGGGTGCGTGTGGTAAAGCTGGTTTTTGTCGGCGGGTTCCTTGGGGCCGCGCCAACCGGGCATGACGTTGATCCATGCGTGGAGGTCTAGGTTCTTTGCTTTCGCCTCGCGACAGGCAACTTCAAGCGGATCGAAGCCGGGGTCTTTGAAGTCAAACTCTTCCGCCCACGGTTCGTAGGGCGAGTCATAAAACGCAGTGCCGTTGCCGCGCACCTGAAACAGCACGGCGTTGAAACCGGCATCGGCGCAATTCTTCATGATCGTGGGTATGTCTTCAGCCTTCTTGAAATCCCAACGCGTCACCCAAACAGCGCGGACGGGTTCATTGACCCGTGCGCCGGCGGCACAACCCGAAGCGAGCAGTGCCAACAATCCGAGACTCGTGATATGAATAAAGCGCATGCGAATAACTCCGATGATTCTATTGATGATGTCGTGTCGCGATTGACCGCGATAGTCTGCGCGAGTAAGCAGGATGATGCAAAGGCTCGTAGTCGAGTGATTTTGATGCTGTTACGGCGCGATCGCGAGGATGAATGTTGCGGTTTGTCTCAATAATGAAAGCCCGGATTGCGTGAGTTGAGGAATTGAAATGAAAGCTCGTATCCTAACGCTGCTTTTCGTTGCATTGCTGTGTTTTGCAGGCGGCTGTCAGTCGCCGAATTCGTCGGTCGAAGGCGACCCGATGCTATCGGTTAACACATTGATCGACGCACCGGATGATTACGCCGCGCGCCGCGTGGGGACCGATGCTTACCCCATTCCGACCTACGCCAAGTTTTTAAAAGGCGTGAAGATTTGCCTGAACCCCGGCCACGGCGGCGACGCGGACCAGCGCGGGTTTAAGCGCGGTCCAACGGGCGTGCGCGAGGCCGAGATGAATCTGCGCGTGGCACGATACTTGCGCGATTTTCTGGTTGCATGCGACGCGGATGTCATGATGACGCGCGACGACGACATTCTGCTGACATACGAAGAACGCGCGGCGATTGCGAACGACTGGGCGGCGGACTTGTTCGTTTCGTTGCATCACAACGCGATCGATAATAAGCCAGAGGTAAACTACACGACGGTCTGGTATCACGGTGAGATTGCATATCGTCCGAGCAATCTCGATCTCGCACGCTATTTGTGCGAAGGGCTTTACGATGCGTTGGCGTTGCCGCGCATCACGGATGTGCCGTTGAAGAGCGACAACCTGATGTACAAAGATGGCTTTGCCGTGTTGCGTCATGCAAAGGTGACGGCCGCGCTCTGTGAAAGCTCGTTCTTTACGAACCCGGATGAAGAGCAGCGCCTGCGTCATCCGGAATACAACCTGCGCGAAGCATATGGATTGTTCATCGGTTTAGCGCGATACGCGGCGGCGGGATTGCCGCGAGCGCGGTTGATTGCGATCCCAGGCGAATCGCTTCTGGCTAATAATGGGGCGGACGAAGGTTCGGCCCCGAAAGCTGATTCCGCGGCCATGTCGCCGACGGTGTTGAGTGAATCCGCAATCGTGTTCGAACTCGATGACGGTCTGCGCAGTCGCAAAGCGTGGGGGTACGACCGCAACATGATTCTGGAGGATACGATCATCGTCCGCATTGATGGGGAACGCGTGCTGCACGAATTTCACGATGATGGATCGCGGTATTTGCTGACGGTCGAGCCTCCGATGGCGCTTCCGTCGGGGCCGCATCAGATCGAGGTACAGTTCCAGAACATGAACAAGAACTCGGTCTTGCATCCCTATTTCACAGTCGAGGTGACCGGCGGGTGATACTAGGGCAGGGTTTCTATGGTGGGCTGGCCTTTTGTTGCAAGTCTTTTTCAGTCATAAGGTTGTGAGGCGGGTGACGTCCGTGGGTAAGGGCTGGCATCGGTCGGTTTAGGGGAGGGCAAAAAAGTTGCAAATGCGTCACAAACTCTGTTAGTATATGGGGTTATGGTCAGAGTTTTCTGACGGGTTAGGTCCTGATTCGAGAATGCTGTGAGTGAGTTCATCTCTTAGCATTACGTTCACAAAGGTAAAGAACGCTAGAATCTTGTCGTCTGAGCAAATTAAATGCACATCATGTCATCAAAAATTCATTCGGAGTCGCCCATGATTCGAACTCCAAAACATCGATCTTTCGGATTCACGCTGATTGAGTTGTTGGTCGTTATTGCGATCATCTCATTGTTGCTCGCCATTTTGTTGCCGTCGCTGAGTGCGGCGCGGCGCGAAGGTCAGCGCGTTAAGTGTTTGAGCAATCTGAGAAGCCTAGGGCAGGGCGTTGCGTCCTACACAGTCGCAGACGCGAGCGCGTCGCTACCGGGGCCGTTACACCCGGCTGTGTACCTAAACCAAGGGTTGGATGCGTTGGTGAACAACCCCAACGCACCGATGGCACCGGCGACGGCTCAATGGTTCCAAAACCGCTTCCTTACCTACAAGCTCCGCACCACGATGAACGATTTGTCCGAAGCGACTGATAGTGTGGCGGATAGGGTGTCGACATGTCCGTCGGCAATCGGCCAAAACCCGCTTAGCAACTTCGAGCAATCGAGTAATACGATTGGCCATCACGTTTATCCCACGTATTACGCAATCAATAATTATGGTCCGGATACGTTCCCGAATACGCGTGCGACCAATCCGCCGCATTACTTCGGCTTTAGTTCGCAAAACGCCGGCGACCCAAACGGTATTGCGTTGGAACAACAGAACCCGCCTCAAATCATCACGCGTATTAAGCAAACTGGTGATGAATGGATGATGGCGGATGCGTGGTATCGTCCTGCCAGCAATTCGAGCAATCCCGAATTGTCGCAGGAAGGCACGTATCAGGTTGAGTTCACTGGCCTTGGACTACCGTTTGTGCCACCTCACGGAAACAGTGCTGCCGCACGCGGCGGCTACGCATACACGGCGGATCGCGACGCGCAAGCGACGTCCGCTCGTCGCGCCAAGCAAGACGGTCAGACCAACACGGTCTTCTTTGACGGCCACGGTGAGTCGATTCGATCGAAGCGCTATGTCGTCGGTGCCGGGTTTGAATTGCTCTACGGCTTCCCCGGAACGCGCAGCCCCGCCAAGGTGAATCCCGGCCCGACCAGCGCGGTCTGGAACGGCAATTGGCAGTAACACGCCGCGTTTGCCATTGGCGTAACGGAAAATTGGTTTTGCAAAACGAGTCCGTCCGGTAAACCCTTCGGGTTGGCCGGACGTTTCTTTGCGCGTTGGTGTGCACGGTGATTTGACCCGAATTAGCGGTACGTTTCTTGAAGTATGCCACGCCGAAGAATTAGGATAAGTGATTCATCACGAGCAACTTTGGAGTTGGCATGAATAGGCGAATTTTCGGCCTTTTGGCGCTATCCATCATTTTCATCACAGCGAATCTCGGCCATGCCCATCAAGGCGATTCGAGCCATGAAAGCGCGGTCTATCACGCCGCCGGGCATCCGGTTCGAAAGGTTGGCGATGCCGATGTGGTCGAGACGGCGCAAAAAATCGTCACGGCCGCCGGCGCGCTAGAGCGAAGAGCTGGGACGCGATTGTTGCCCGCAGGTTGTGTGGTCGATCGCGCTTGCTGGAGCGAAACGCTGCTCGAGATCGATCTAACGTTGCCGCACGACGCGGGTGAGTGGACGTTATCGCCGATCGACATGGCCGCGCTCAGTCAGTCGCTGTCGATGCCGTATCTACACGATTCCGCGTTTGGTGGCGTGATGGTACGCGCGCGTTGGGGCGAGCAGGGTGGCTATCACACGCTCGAATATTTCGTGCCCGCCGCGCCGATTCCGGCTGAATTGCCCACTCCAGATATCGACGTTGTCTTGAATCGCGACGCAAGCCCTGCGCCGCGATCGGGCAGCTTGGTGACGAGTTCGTCGCGACAACCGACCGGCGCGTTGAGCGGTGTCGTCGTGTATGCATCGGCGGGGCACGGCTGGACGGCGGGGGCGAGCAGTTGGGCGTTGCAGCGTCCGGTCCTAAACGGCATGGCCGAGGACTACGGCAACATCGATCAATTGAATTACTTTATTCAGTTTGCACACAATGCCGGCGCGACGGTTGTTCCGTTGCGCCCGACCGGCTGGCAACCGATCGAGATCATTCTCGACAATGACGATCCGGGCGTCAGTTACACCGGCACGTGGAGCGACAGTAGCGGCACGAAGTATTTTGAAAACGGCGTCACGCTGTCCGGCGTGCCGTATCGGTTTTCGACGGCCGCGCCGACCGAAAGCGCGACGGCGCGATTTACGGCGTCGATAGCGGCGACGGATTACTACCCGGTCTTTGCGTTTGCAATTGGCGGAACCAATCGCGTGCGACAAACGTATCGCGTGGCGCACAGCGGCGGCGTAACGGACATCGTGGTCGATCATCGCGACGTGGGTAACGGTTGGGTATGGCTCGGTGAATATTTCTTTGAAGCCGGGGCGGATAACTACGTTGAGGTTTCAAACGAATCGCCCGACACGGGAATTGTAATTGCCGACGCAGTGCGCTTCGGTTGCGGTATCGGCGACGTGGTGCGCCCCGGACCGGGCACGGCGAGCGGTTTTGCCCGCGATGAAGAAGCGCAGCGCTATTGGGCGGAAAGCCAACTCGGCGACAATGCGGTGAACTTTAGCTCGGGTATATGGGATGTCGGCGGTTCGGATGATGTGAGCGATAACGTCGGCGCCGGTGCGCGGATCGCGCGCGAGATGAACCAAGTGCCGCCCGGCGGTGTGCTCGTCGATCGTTGGAAGCGCGTGCATTTGGAATTCCATACCAACGCGTTTAACGGATTGGCGCGCGGACAACTGTGTTTGATCACCAACACGGGCTCCACGACGAATCAATCGAGCTTTGCCAATACACTGTCGGACGAAATCGACGCGGATATGTTGTTACTCGACGACGGGTTTGAACACGCGTGGATCGACCGGGCGAGCGCTACGCTTACGGGCGGTTACGGTGCGATCAGCACGAGCAACAACAGCGACGAATTCGATGCGACGTTGGTTGAGTTGGCGTTCCACGACAACGAGACCGACGCGGAGTTGCTGCGCGACGCACGCGTGCGGCGCGCGATGGCGCGATCGTGCGTGCAGGGTGTCGTGCGATTCTTAAACTCGTTACCGGGCAGCCCTGTGCCGTTGGTGTTCCTGCCGGATACACCGCAAGCGGCGAGTGTCGAAGATCTCGGCGGCGGCGACGTGTTGATTTCGTGGGATCCGCCGTTGGTGGATAGCGCACGCGGGGATGCAGCGACGGGCTATGTCGTGTATCAATCGAGCAATGGACGCGGCTTTGGCGATGCGATCGAGTTGGGGAACGTGACGTCGACGGTCGTCTCGGGTTTGGCCGTGGGCGAAACGCGCTATTTCCGCGTGGCCGCGACCAACGCCGGTGGTGAGTCGATGCCGACCGAGGTGTTGGCCGTGCGACGTCCGAGCACGGGCACGGCCGAGGTATTGATCGTCAATGGGTTTGATCGATTGCAGCGCGAACTGAATCCGATTCAAACGTTTACGCAGCCGCCCGCCTATGCCGGCCAATCGGTCGAGCGGCAGCAATGGCGACGCAGCAATTCATACGATTACGTGATCGAACATGCTGAAGCGCTGGCGGCCAACGACATCGGATTTGCGTCGTCATCGAACGAAGCCGTTGTCAACCAAGATATCGACATGAGCGCTTACACCATCGCCGTGTGGATCTTGGGCAGCGAAAGCACCGATGACGAGACGTTCGATGCAAGCGAACAGGCTCGGTTGAACGACTTCTTCGCAGGCGGCGGGGCATTGTTCGTGAGCGGTTCGAATATTGCCTTCGACCTGATCAATCAAAGCGGCGGGGCGGTTTTTGCGAATAGCGCATTGCAGATCGGTTATGCCGGTGACGATGCGGGCACGCAGCAGGCGACGGGCGCGGCCGGCGGTATTTTGAGTGATATTGCGTCGGTCAGTTTTTCGTTGGCGTCGGGTGCGCCGTATGACGTGCGCTCGCCCGACCGACTGTCGGCGGCGACGGATGGCGTGACCTGTCTCAATTACGTCGGTGGTACGGGCGGTATCGCGGGTATTCAGTTCACCGGCAACACGCACAATGCCGTAACGTTCGGCTTCCCGTTTGAAGCGATCGGCGACGCGGGCGTGCGCGCGATGGTAATGCAGCGAGTCATTGATTTTCTGTTGAATGCCGCACCGTTGCCGTTTGACTTTGATGACGACGGCGATGTGGACGCCACCGATTTCAATGTGTTTCAATTCTGCTATCGCGGACCGGACGACCCGTACACAAGCGGCAACGTCTGCCTCGAATTCGACGGCGACGGTGATTCGGATGTCGACTTGGTCGATTTCGCCCAGATGCAGCAGGTGTTTACAGGGTCGTAGGCAAGAAAGAGGTTATGTGTAATTATCGAAGGCGATTAACTTGCGTTTCGATATCAATAAACGAGTGGTTGCAATTCAATCTAATAGGCTGAGACATACCGGCTAGTTCGATGGGTCGGATTGAAACCGCGACAGAATGTCGCTTCCACGGAATCGCAAAAAGCAAATACGCCAAAGGCGTTAAGCCAAACAGCCCCGGGTTGCCGCAACAGCGGCTACCCGGGGTAAACGGTTTCAACCCGATTTCCAACCTCAACGGGGTTGCGTCATTTTCTGCCCGATTCATGCCGCAACTCTTTCAGAGTTGATCGCGTTAAGGAAACAGCAAACCCAGGGTAGCCGCTACGCGTCAACCCTGGGCTAAGTGGTGTAACGCCTTCGGCGAAAAGATTGGTTTTGGGCATTTAGCGACTAACTAAAGCTACGTTTAATTGACGGGGCTGCAGCAGGTTCGCCACACATGGTCGTTATTTTCTCTAGCGATTTGAACTTCGCAATGTAATTCAGCCCGCCCTTCGCACATCCGTGCGAGTGACGGCAAATTCTTGGGCGCTGCGATCAATCCCTCGCTTAGAGCGTATTCAAACCAATAACGGTTGCGCAAGGTGGATTCTCAATCGTCTCGTCTCATTTTTAGAACGTCATGGATTGGTCGCGGCTTTGACCAACGGCGTCAGCACGCGGCGGGCGAAGGCGTCTTGTAGATGGCGACCATCGGGTTGGTCGTTGAGGTCGCGTTCGCGCCAGACGGTTTCGCGTTGAGGTTGTAGCGCGATCAGTTCGTACGTTGGGCAATACTGAATCGGCTTATCTTGCAGAGCGAATTCTCGCACGACGGATTGTAAGCCCACGATTAATGTCGACTTTGCCAATTGATTGGCGACCAACACGTCGTCGCCGGAGAACGTCGCGTCGATGGGGATCGGCGAGACGGCGGCGATGATGCGCAGCGACGGGTTGGTTTTCCAGAGTTCGGTGCAGATCGATTTGATATCGCGCTGCGTTTCTTCGGTCGTGGCGCGATGGAATGCAAATCGAGATTGAAACGAATCGATCAGATCGGCCGGCGGCGGCGTGTTTAATAACGTGTTCGTGTGGCAATCGACAAAGTATTCGATGTTGTCGAACGTCAACACGGCGACGGTCGCTTGCTGAAGGTCGTTGCCGAGTGCCTGCAAAGCGTCGGTGTGCCGCTCTAACGCGGCGTCGCGACTCGGTTGATGGCTGACCGGGTGCAGGTGACCGTCAAACCAATCGCCATCGGTCAGTTCGATCAACAGGTCTTCGTTAAATGATTGCTGTCGTGCCCAGCTCAGCGCCTGCAGCAAACTCGGCGCGTTGTACTTATGGCCAAGTTGCGCGCCGAGCGGTTCGCCACTGCTCTTGGATAGACGACCGACGGCGCGCTGCAGCATGCCGTGCATCGAATCGCGTGCGAAGCAACTACCGAGGACCAATACGCGGTCATCGCGCGTCAGATCGAAGTAGGGCGCGAGATCGATGCCGAGATGATCGTGGTCGAAGCGATCGGCATTCCAGAAGCTGCGCTCGGGAAGGTTATACGGTTGAGCCTGCGCGCGCGCGGTATAGAATTCGGGCTTGGTAGCGTTGGTTGCGGTCGTCATGGTGGTTGGGTTTCGAATTAGGCGGCGTCGGGTTCTTGCCAAGGGCCGCGCTCGGCGCGACTGAGAATCATCCATGTTTGCAAGCCGGGATGATCGAACTCGGGGAAGCTAATGCATAGACCGGCGTCTTCGGCGAGGCTGTGCATCGTGTCACGACGATAGCGTGCTTGGTGCGGATAGATCCATTCGTCGCCGGTATAGTCTTCGTGGTCGTCTTGTTTGAACGTGGCCGCAAACAGGCCCGTCGGTCGCAAGCTGCTCGCGACGTTGGCGAAGCATTTGCGAATCTGGGCGACTGGCGTGTGCGTGAAGATCGACTGGGCCAGCATGAAATCGAACGAGCGGCCAAAAACGCCGAGGTCGAAGTCGCTGTTATCGTCGAAGCTTGGTGCTTTCAGCTTGATGAACTCGCGACCGGTTTCGGCGCGTATGCCTTCTTCGAGCACCCACCTCTCGGGTTCGATGCCGAAGTAGCGACCGGGCAGCAGGTAGGCCATTAACAGGCGACCGGCCCGAAGCGAACCGCACCCGATGTCGAGCAGGTAGTGGTCTTCACGCAGGCCGAGGCGGCACATCACTTGGAATTGGTTGGCCGACATCAGGTCGTAGCGCTGGGTGGGGCCGACGAAGGCGCGATAATGGCGCGTGCCGACGGGGCGGTTTAGACCGCGGCGTTCGGCTTCCGATTCGATGAGCAATTCTTGCATGTTCGCCCCCGGGGTATTGACGTTTGAGGTCTGCGTGATGCCTATCATGGGTATCGTCGGTCAAGCGATGCGCGCTTGATATGGCAAGCCCCGAGCGGCGGGTTGGGACGCGAAATCTGCTACAGCAGGCGCGAGGATATGGCCGATGTTTCTTAGTTATCAGACGGAGAATTGGGGAAGACATCGCGTTGCTTCGGTCGCGATCAGGTGATCGTCGACCGATCAAAGATATTGGATATTTAACGCACCATGGCAGATCTACCCGCGCATCGTATGTACGACGAGCCTTTCGATCCGCACAACGCGCTGACGTTTGACGATTTGATCGTCGGCATGACGGCGAGTTTTCATCATCGCATCACGATTGAAGAGATTGAACGATTCGCGGCGTTGTCAGGCGATACCAGCCCGATGCATATGAGCGACGACGCGGCTATCGAGCACGGTCTCGACGGTCGCATCCCGCACGGCATGTTGTCGGGGGCACTGGCGAGTCGGTTGGTCGGCATGCACCTGCCGGGGCCGAACGGTTTGTTGCAGTCGATGAAGCTAACATTCGTGCGGCCCGCACCGATCGGCGAGGACTTGTTGGTCTTAGGGCGGATCGAGGCGAAATCCCCGGCAACGCATACGGTGGTGCTGAAGATTCGCATTACCGAGGCGAAGACGGGGTATATGGTCGTGCGCGGGTCAGCGCAGGTAGGCATATTGAACCCGGAAAGCTGAAACGAGTTGTCATTGGCAAGGGAGTGCCGTGTCGATCGAAGCCAAGGATAAAAGGGCGGTGGAATCGCAAATTTGGACGCGCCTGAACCACGTGTTTCGCGAGGTGTTCGACGCACCGGGTTTGGATGTCGGCCCCGACACGACGGCGGCGGATATCGATGAGTGGGATTCGGTGGGTTATATCACGCTGATTGTGTCGATCGAGCGCGAATTCGGCATCGAAATGATCGGACCGGAAATCGGCGAGTTGCAATCGGCTGGTGATATCGTTGAGTTAATCGCGTCCAAACTCGCTGTTACGAGTTGACGGCATGATGGTGCGGACTGTCAGCGTGATCGTTCCCACGTGCGGTCGGTCGGTGAAGTTAGACACCTGCCTAAGAAGCGTTGCACGACAGGCGTTGCCGGCTGGCGTGACGATGGAAGTGATCGTCGTGTTCGACGGCGATGAGGAAGGCGCGGCATCGTTCGATGCGGCGGCAATCGATTCACGAATTCAAACTTGGAGCATACCGGCCAGTGGCGCGGCGGCGGCGCGCAACGCGGCGATCGCACGGGCGCAGGGTGAGATCTTAGTTTTCTTGAACGACGACTGTTATCCGGCAGACGGTTGGTTGACTCGCCATGTTGAAATGCAACGGGCCATGCCCGACGGCGGTATGTGCGTCGGGCGCACGGATTGGGCACAGTGGCCGGACGAGACGGTGTTTGACGCACTGGTGCGCGAAACGCCAATGGTGTTTTTTGAAGCGCAGATGGTGGACGGCCACGACTTCGGTTTTAGACATTTCTGGACGTGCAACACGAGCGTGCCGACGGAAGCGGTGCGTGCAGTCGGCGGTTTCGATGAGCGATTGCGGCCGGTGTTTTATGAAGATGTTGAGCTAGGGTTTCGGTTAAGTGCATCGGGCGTGGCAGGCGTGCGGTATGTGCGAGATGCGCGTTGCGTTCACGATCATCGATTGAGTTGGGACGACTACTTGCAGCGCGAAGCGGCGCTAGGGCGTATGGCCGTGTTGTTGCACGAAGCAAATCGCGATTGCTTTCGGGCGGTGTTTGGATACGACTCGTTAATAGACTTTATGTGCGATTGCGAGGCATGGTTGCGCTTGAATAAACGCGACACGGCGCGTGCTGAAGCGACTTTATCTAGACAAATGTCGCGTTTGAGCGAGTCGATCGAGGATTGGCCCACGACCCGCGATTTGCTCTATTTCGCCCACCTGCCGGTGAAGCGAGCGGCCTTTCGGCGGGCGTTGGTGGCGGCGGAGGCCGAACTATCCGGACGGAAGGACTCACAGGGAGCGTGTGTCTACAGAACCGATCGAAGTTCGGCGACAGCGACCTGGGGCCGGTAAGTCCCTGTCTGAAAGCGACTAATGCCCAATCACTGATTTGACAGGTTGGATTTCGCATCGCCGACGCCTCGGTCCGAGCGCGTCAAATCACGCACGTTTAGCGAAAGATTAACATTTCCGTCTAGCGGGTTTAACGAATCAAGCCTACCTTATTAGCACTGAAAGTGGAGGTGGAGCCGCGCGGACCTCGACGGGAATCGCCCAGTCGGCCGCTCGCATCACCCGGTTTGAAAAGAAGCAACTTCCAAAAACCTACTCCGTGTCGTTTCCGTCAGACCGCTCAAGGTTCTGTCGGTGTGCAGAAAACGTGCGTCAATTTGACGCGTTGTAAATTCTCTTAATCAGGAGGCAGAGAATGATTTCCGGTTTTGGACGACGTGCGCTCACGTCGGCGTTTTGTCTATTGACCCTTGCGGCGGCCACGGTGGCCAATGCACAACAAATCAACGAGTTCCAACCGAATCCGCCCGGTACCGATCCGAACCCGGGTTCACTCGAATTGTTGGGTACACCCAGTACCGCATTTAGCGGTGTGTTGATCGCACGCGAAACGGATGACGCGACCGGCAACATCAACAGCGTTGAAGCTATCTCTGGTAGCTTCGATGCCAACGGCATTTTGTCGCTTTCGGTTGCCGACCTTGAAAACCCAAGCTTCGATCTCATTCTCGTCGATGCGTTTACGGGTTCCGCAGGTGTGGACACCATCAACTCATTGGCCGACCTCACGGCGTTGGGAACGACGACGGTCTTCGATGCGATCGGCATCATTGACACTGCGGGTGACGGCGCGAACTCGATTGCCGCAACGTTGGGTGGCACGCTTATTGCGTACACCGGCGACGAACCGCAGACCGTGTTTCGCGATAGCGCAAATCCTTCGACGCTTATTGCGATCAACGATCCGGCCGGCACTGATGCATTCGACCAAAACGGCAACACCATTTCCCTGGCAACCGGTTTTGCCGATGCCGGTGGAACGCCGATCGACCTAACGGCCGGTCCTTTCACGACGTTTGGTACTGCCAACTATCAGGTAATCGGTGGCGTCGATCCGATGGGTTCCTGCTCCGGCCTCACGCCGGCTCCGGCTTGTATTGAAACCACCCAGCCAGACTGCACGACCCTTGGCGGCACCTTCGTTGAAGGCGGTAATTGCCCCACGGGTGCCTGCGATGACGGTATGGGCGGATGTACGATTGAAACGGAAGAAGCCTGTTTGAATGCCGGTGGCACTTATGACGGCAACGGCACCACTTGCCCGCAATCGGGTTCGTGCTCGGGCCTTACGCCTGCTCCGGCTTGTATCCAAACGACCGATGTCGACTGCACCTCCTTGGGCGGCGTCTTCACCGTTGACGGAATGTGCCCGACAGGTGCGTGTACGACCGACGGCCTGTGCGGCATTGCGACCGAAGAAGATTGTCTCAACGGCGGCGGCACGTACGACGGCGACGGCACGATGTGCCCCGGCCTCATGTCGGACGTCCTTATCAACGAATTCGAACCGAATCCGGTCGGCGCCGATCCGGCCATGGTGTCGTTTGAGATCCTTGGCCCGCCAAGCATGGCGTTCAACGGTGTCCTGTTGAGCGTCGATACGGACTTCGCTCCGGGCAGTACGATCGATCGCGTCGCAACGATCAGCGGTGCCTTCGACGCCAACGGTATTCTCAGCGTCATGATCCCTGACTTCGAAAACCCCAGTTTTGCGCTGTTCCTTGTGGACACTTACACCGGTCCGACCGACGGCACGGGAATTCTCGACAGTGCCGATGATTTGGCGACGCTCGGTATCACCACGGTCTACGATGCGATCAGCATTTCGGATGTAACCGGTGATATCGCCAACTCGATTGCCGGCGGCATTGGTGGTCTCGACTATCCGTTCACCGGCGACGAGCCGCAGCTCGTATTCCGCGATGGCGTAGATCCGACGATCGTGTATGCCATTAACGACCCTGCAGGCACCGATGCTCAGGATCAGTTTGACAACCTCTACGACTTGGCCACCGCCTTCACCTTGGTTGACGGTACGCCGGTCGATCTCTCGACGCCGACTGCAACGTTCGGTGCGCAGAACTACACGACGTTGGTGGCGGATCCGACGGGTGCTTGTTCCGGCCTTGCCGGCGCACCGGCCTGTGTTCAGGAAACGGAAGCCAACTGTATGACGCTCGGCGGCGTGTTCGCTTCGGGCGAAACCTGTCCGACGGGTGCTTGTAACCTGCTCGACTTGACGTGTGTCATCACGACGGAAGAAAGCTGCTTGGATCAGGGCGGCACGTACGTGGGCGATGACACGGCTTGTACGGGCGCTTGCTGCGACCTGCTCGCCAATCAGTGTACGCCGAACCTCACGCAAGCTTCTTGCGATGCAACTGGCGGTCAATACCTCGGCGACAACAGCGATTGCTCCGGTGGTTGTCCGACGCTGCCGATGGGGGTCGTGATCAACGAAATCCGCTTGGATCAGCCCGGTGCCGACGGCGAATATCTCGAGCTCGCCGGTCCTGCCGGTACGTCGTTGTCCGGTCTGCAAGTGTTGATCGTCGGCGACCCCGCCAGCGGTAATGTCGATCGCGTCATCGATCTCGCCGGTCAGAGCATTGCTCCAGACGGCATCTTCCTGATCGCCGACTCGATGAATACGAACGTGCTCGCCAATGACGGCATCGATCTCGATGTTCCCGGCTTCTCGATTGAGAATGGCGATAACCTGACGTTCTTCCTCGTATTCGGTTTCTCCGGTTCTTCCGGCGACGACCTCGACGGTGATGACGATTGTTTGATCGACATGCCTGAGCCGTGGATTGCGGAACTCGATCGCGTTGCGTTGATCGTGGCCCAAAACTCGGAACTCAACGGTATCGAATGTCACTACGCCACGATGCCCGGCATGGGCGGTGGCGGCGCAGGTTGCCCCGATTGTGCGGGTGACTTCGATAATTCCGGTGTCCGCGACTTCGCCGATATCACGGGCTTCGTCGATGCGTTGCTGAACACTGGCGATGCTTGTGCCGACATCAACGCCGACACGTTTACCAACGGTTTGGACATCGATCCGTTCATCACGTTGGTGACCAGCCTAGCTGCCTGTCCGGGGGGCTCAACGGCTGAAGACATCCCCGAACTGATCGTTGGACCTGACGGCAACTTTGCACCTGCGCATGCCTTCCGCTTCCCGAACGAAACGGGTGCTTGGCAGCAGGGTGACTTCGATCCGGCAGACAGCTTCGATACGCCCGGCTCGCCCAACACGCTGCCGAGTGGTGCGTGCTGTATCACGATGGGTTGTGTCGAAACCAACTTCGTCGATTGTGCCGCTCAGGACGGTGTGTTCCGCGGTGCTAATACCTTCTGTGCCACTCCCGGTATCTGCGATCCGGTTGGAATCTCCACCGTTCAGGGTGGTGACGCCGGTGTCGGCTTTATCGTGGGCCCGGTTACGGTTGTGGAATTGGTGGACTTTGACGGTGCATCGGAAGACGATCGCTCGTTCACCGTTCAGGACGAATCGGGTGCCAACATCGCTCCGGCCGGCACGACGCGCGGTTTGACGGTCATCTTTGATGAACTTGCTAACCCGGCGATCGCGACTGCTGTCGATATGCTCTCCGAAGGCAACTGTGTGAACCTCACCGGTACGTTGGAAGACGTCGGTGGCGCGAACGCATTGCGAATCGATGCGGCCTCCGACATTTCGTCAACGACCGGCTGTGCGCCCATCAACGTGGTTGATGTCGTCGCAACTGACTTCGATAACTCGGTCGCCACCAATGCGGTTCTCGAAAGCGTTCGCGTTCGAATTGATTGCGTTCTGGTTTCCGACAATCCGGCTGCTGATGACGGCTTGTTCGAAGCGTTCACCAGCTACACCGCTTCCGATGGCTTCACCACGATCAGTGTTCGCGTCAACACCGTCCCGAATGGTATGCCGACGATCATTGGTGCGATGATTCCGGAAGACGCGGTTACGCTCGAAGGTGTTTACTCGACCGAATTCGGTACGCGGCTGCGTTTGCACGAAGCGGATGACCTGCTCCCGACGACCTGCTTCGGTTCGATCGGTTCGTGTTGTCTGAACGACCTGAGCTGCATCGAAGTGTCACCGCAGCTTTGTGACGAAGCGAACGGCACGTTCAGCTTTGGTTCGACCTGTGCGATGACGACTTGTATCGAAGATACGGGCGCTTGCTGCGTTGAAGGTGTCTGTTCCGAGTCGGTCGCTCTGTCGGCCTGTCAGATGATGGGCGGTCTGTTCCTCGGTGACATGTCGACCTGTCCGGCACAATGTCCGAGCCAGGACAGCTTGCAGATCACCGAAGTTCGATTGAACCAGTCCGGCTTCCCTGATGCTGACGAATACGTCGAAATCTCGGGTGCTCCGGGCACGCCGTTGACCGGCGTGTGGCTGTTGATCATCGGTGACGCCGATCCTGATGACTTCAACGATCCGACGCCGAGCCCCGATGACAGTGGTATCGTCGAACTCGCCCTCGATCTCAGCAATGAAGTCATTCCGGCTGACGGTTACTGGGTGGCTGCAGAAGGCACCTTGACGAATGCCGGCCCGGCAGCGGGTGGTGTCGATTTGACGACGCCGCTGAACCTCGAAGAGAACGAGAACAAGACGTACCTGTTGGTGCGCGACTTCTCGGGTGTCTTAGGCGATGACCTCGACACGTTGCCGAGCGATGACAACGGCACCGAAGACTGCATTCTCGATTCGCAGCCTTGGGGTACCGAGTTCGATCGCATCGCTGTGATCGTGAACGATAACGGCCCGTCGGGCCCCGGCGGTAGCCCCGGTCGCTGCCACTACGGTCCGCCCACGGTTGGTCCGGATGGTCCGTTCCTGCCGGCTCACGTGTATCGCTGCGACAGCGATCCGATGGGACCGTGGTTGGTTGGTGCGTTCGGTAACTTCGATAACGACACGCCGGGTGGCCCGAATCCTTGTGGTCCGACCGGTGCATGTTGTGACGAATCGACCAATGACTGTGACGAGATCACGGAAGCTGACTGTACGTCGATGTTCCCGGGCCGCACGTGGCAGGGTGCAGACACGACGTGTGCCAACGACTGTGCCGCCAGCTTCACGGCCTTGGTGCCTTGTACCGACGGCGTCGATTGCACGAACGGCGACGTGAACGGCTACTGCATCTATCAGGTCGATCAGCAGTCGTCGATCACGATGAACGGCTGCGGCTCTAACTTCCTGTTCAGCTTCGAAGTGGGCTGTCCCGGTAGCTGTTCGCAGATCGGCACTTCGGGTGTGTTCCAGATTCCGGCAGACGCCTTCGGTTTTGGTAATCCGGTTGCGGATTGTGTCGTCGAAGCCGTCTTGATCGACGACTTGGGCGACCCGGGGGATCTGGACAACTGCGATCCGACGCAATTTAACCCGACGTTTGAAGTCGCTCCGTAATCGCGTCAGTCAACCGCGATCGCATAGCGACCGCTAATTTGACGAAAAAACCTTGCCCTCGACCTATTCGTTAGGTCGGGGGCTTTTTTTGTATATAATGTGGGGCCTTCAAACGCGACAACGTCATGGGGTGGGTTAAAGCATTCATGAAGTCAATGAAATCTGATAATCGTTATTTGATGCGTGTGTTGTTGGTGCCGGCAATTTGCTTGGGTATCACCACATCTGTTCACGCCGATATCCGCATCTGCACGTGGAACGTATTGCGCCTTAGTTCGACCGATGCATCCAACGTAACGCGAATCAATGCGCTGCGTGCGGTGCTGTCCGAAATCGATCCGGATATTCTGGTTATTCAGGAGATCGAAGGCGGAACGGCAGCGTCGCTATTTCTCAGCAACATATTGAATGGATTCGGCGGGCCCGGTGGCAGTTCGGGCTCGCCCGAGCATTACACGATGGGTTCGTTTACGTCGCTGGGATCGGGGCTCGACAACGCGCTGTATTATCGTGACGCGATCTTCACCGAACTGACGGGCGATTTTGAAACGCTGAATACCTCACCGCGCGATACGCCTATTTGGCGCATGCGTCCGCTGAGCGACGGCTCGGGGGCAAGCGATCTATACGTTTATTCGATGCACCTTAAAGCCGGCAGCAGCGGTGCCGACGTAACCGATCGCGCCGCACAGGCGACGGCGGTGCGCAATCACGCTAACGACTTACCGGCCGGTTCGCACTTTGTTTTTGCGGGTGATTTCAATATCGATAGCAGCTCCGAGCCCGCATACGTGGACTTCATCGGCGTGCAGGCGGATAACGACGGGCGCGCGTTCGACCCGATTAATACGCCTGGATCGTGGAGCAACAACGCTAGCTTTGCGGCGATCCATACGCAGTCGCCATTTAGCAATAGCCCGTTGGCACCTTCGGATGCAACCGGCGGCGGCATGGACGATCGCTTCGATTTCATTTTGATATCGAGTGCGCTGCAGGACGGCTCCGGGTTTGACTACATTGCGAACAGCTACACCGCCTTCGGTAACGACGGGTTGCACTTCAACGACGACATCAACGATGCGCCGACGATTCCGGAAGGCATGGCCATAGCGGATGCGCTGGTCGCATCGTCGGATCACTTGCCCGTGTTTCTGGACTTGGCCGAGCCGGTCAGTGCGCCGATGGTGACGTTTTCGCCGACAGGCGTGGTCGCCTTCCCGCAAACGTTGGTCGGCGGCATTTCGGAAGTGACATACACATTCAACAATGTCGCGTCGCCGCCAGGAATGCCGCTGTCGATCAACATCGCAATGCTTCCCAACGGCTATCTCAGTCCGGCTGGTAACGGCCCGTTTTTTGCCACGCCGGGCAATTCGACCAACGTCACGATTCGGCGTGACTCGAGCACCGACGGGTTTGCAGTCGGCGTGTTGCAATTCGCGACGAATGATACCGCCATGCCGAGTATCTTTTCGTCAGTAAATGGATCGGTATTGCGCCATGCGCGGCCTTCGGTGAGCGACGTTTCGGAACAGATGAGCGGTGTCGCGTCGTTCTTGGTTAACCCTGACGAACTGAGCCAACTCAGTGTCGATGTGTTCAACTTCGGCTTTGCACAAGGGCAATCGGTTGCGTTGGAAGCATTTGACGCGTCGTTCGATAGCAATCCGAGCGGCCGCTTTTCGACAACGCCGTTTGTTCCGGTCGGCGGTATCACCGATTCCGTTGGAACCGCATTGTTTTCGTTCGATAGCAACGGCGCGGCGGCCGGCGATTACACCGCAACGCTGCGATTGCTCACGCGCGACGACTCGATGTTGTCGGGTGCAATAAATCTTGCAGGCTTGACGTATGACTTAACCGTGACGGTCGATGGCCCGCTGCTGGGCGACTTCGATCAGAATGACGTGGTCGATACGGCGGACATTCCCGCGATGGTGGCGCTGTTGCTCGACCCGATGGGCGCGAGCATGCAAGATCAGGCCATCGGCGATATGAATCAGGACACTGTCAATGATGGTGCGGACATCGCCGGCTTTGTCGATGCGTTATTGAATTAGTGCGACACAAAGCGACCCTCCCCTAGCCCCTCCCTGCGAGGGAGGGGAATATCATAGGTGTCCGATTAAGGGAAGTTTTGGTTAATTGTTCATCACGACGCCGTCCGGTTTGGGCGGCGTTTTTTTGTGCGCTTGAATTTGTGCGATGACCGCCCGAGGATGACGGTCGTGGAACAAGCAAACAAACCAACTTCGGAAGGTAGCGAGAACGCTACGGCAGTTGTGCGCGACCAGATCGAGGCAACGCTGACGAAGCGATGGCCTTGGTTGGTCGTGTTGCTATTGGTTGTGTGTGGCGCGGGGTTGATGCGCGATCTGTACGAGCCGTGGTGTGGTTTGCAGGATTGGAACGGCGCATTCTTTTCGCAGTTGGCGCGCAATCATCTCCGTTACCCGTGGTCGCTGCATCATGGCATGCCGGTCGTTGCCGTGGGCGATGCATTGCCGGCAGCGGGGGAGTTCAGCATTTACGCAACCCATCCGCCCGGCTTGGTATGGCTGGTGGCAGGTGCGTTCGCGATGTTGGGTGAGAGCGAAGTCGTGGCGCGTTTGGTGCCAATCGTGTTTTCGATCGGCGCGTTTGCGATGCTGCTGTGGGTCATGCGTCGCGGCTGGGGAACGCTCGTCGCTGTGGTGTTCGGCACGATCTACGCGCTATTGCCGATGGGCGTGTATTTCGGGCGGATGGTCGATCATGAAGCGATATGTTTGGCGTGCGCTGCGGCGGTGCTGTTTGCTTACGTTCGACTAACAGAGCGCGGCGAAACGCCGGAAGCAAGCGAGAACGAAACGACGGCCAATTCAAGCGTTGCCCGATTTGGCCAGTGGGTGTTGCTGCTGTCGGGGTTAATCGTGGGGATCTGGATCGACTGGTTCGGCGTTCTATTTGGCGGCGTGTTTTGTATCTATCTGCTGGCGACGGATTTGCGAGACCGGTCGCGGCGGACGCCTGTATTGGTGATTTGCGTCGTCGCGCTGATCGCGCTCGGGTCGATGTTGGCATTTATCGTCAATGCCGGGCTCGATGGGCGTTGGTCCGATTTGTTGGCGATTTTCACATCCCGTGCCGGGGAGCGCGAGGACGTGACGGGCGGTCGTGGCGTCGGCGAATGGTGGCGCTACACCATCGACAACCTCACGGCGCCGGTGTTGCTGTTGGGGCTGCTCGGCCTGCCGAGGCTACTGCGCGGCGGATCGCAGGCGGATGACGGCTCGTCGCTCGCCCGGCGCGGTGTCTGGCTGCTGACCATCAGCGGAGCGATCTGGCTGGCCGTGTTCTGGCGTCAGTTCCTACGGCACGAGTACTGGATGTTCTATCTGGGGCCGATCTTTGCCCTGTCGGCGGCGCTGACGATCACGGCCATCTGGCAGACCGGCGTCCGCCATGGCCTGAAGGCGACGCGGTTGGCGGCTGTCGTCTTGCTGGCCGCCACGCTGGTGTACGAGTTCCAGGGGGCCGGCGACCTGTTCGCCCGTCAGGACCGTCCGATGGAGGAAATCGCCGATTTCCGTGCAATTCACGCCGCAACGCGGTCCGGCGACCGGATCGTGTTGTTCGAGAACCCGTACCGTGTGGAGCAGCGGGGCGATTACGAGTTTCGCAACATCGTGCCGCCACAGTTGCCGTATTACCTTGATCGCGCGTTCACGGTCACCGGGCGGATATCAGACCTGCCAACACTGGCAGCCGAGCATCGGGCCTTCATCCGCCCCCATGATGGGCTGTTGCGGCGACCGTTGGGCGAGGGCCAGCGAGAGGCTCTGGAACAGTGGCGCGTGCGACCGTTGGGGCTGTATTTGCTCTACGATTTGGGCGAATAAGGGGCGGTCGGCGCGGGGCTCGAGTGGGGCGGCAGAATCTGCGGCGAGCGGGCATCGCTACGTTTGACGGTTTCCGCATGCTGCTTATACTCATGGGTCTTATTTGTGGCACGTGCGCGGTTTTGACGCCGACTGGGCGACCCGATTTTTTCGATAGGGATCGCCGATTTGGTGATGTCCCGACGTGCTGCTGTAGCTCAGTTGGTAGAGCGCGTCCTTGGTAAGGACGAGGTCACGGGTTCAAGTCCCGTCAGCAGCTTTGTGACAGCCCGCATCGGCCCGCGCGGCGGTGTGGTTAGATTAAGTCTGTTCACGCCCAGCGCGGATCTCCGCGTACGAGTTAAGCCCTTTCGTTTGGCTCGGTAGGCCCAAATAGGGAATTGGTTGGAGGCTGTTGGCGACCGAGATGTTTCGGTGGCCGAGTTCGATTTCGGTCTCGCGGCGAGGCGGCCGGCAAGACGCGGAAAGGACAGTACAAAAAAAGTTTGCGACATTAGGATCGCGGAGGAATTGCTGGAATGGCCAAGGAAAAATTTGAACGAAATAAACCGCACGTGAACGTGGGCACGATTGGCCACGTGGACCACGGCAAGACGACGCTGACTGCTGCGATCACGGCAGTGCAGGCCGCCAAGGGGTTGGCCAAGTCGAAGGCGTATGACGAAGTCGCCAAGGCGTCGGAAAAAGATGGCCGCCGCGACCCGACCAAGATTCTGACGATCGCGACGTCGCACGTTGAGTACGAGTCGGACAACCGCCACTACGCACACGTGGACTGTCCGGGTCACGCCGACTACGTCAAGAACATGATTACCGGTGCCGCTCAGATGGACGGCGCTATTTTGGTGGTAAGTGCTGCTGACGGCCCCATGCCGCAGACGAAGGAGCACGTGCTGTTGGCCCGTCAGGTCAACGTGCCGAACCTCGTGGTCTTCCTCAACAAGATCGACTTGTTGGACGACCCGGAACTTCTCGACCTCGTCGAAGAAGAAGTTCGCGACCTCCTCAAGAAGTACGACTTCCCCGGCGACGACACGCCGATCATTCGCGGTCAGGCCAATGCGGCTTTGGCCAACCCGGCCGATGCCGATGCTTCGAAGTGCATCACGGACTTGCTCGCCGCGCTCGACTCGTACATCCCCGAGCCGCAGCGTGAAGCTGATAAGCCGTTCCTGATGCCTATCGAAGACGTTTTCAGCATCAAGGGTCGCGGTACGGTCGGTACCGGTCGTATCGAACGCGGTATCATCAACGTCGGTGACGAAGTTGAAGTCATCGGTCTCAATAAAGAAGCCCGCAAGACCACGGTCACGGGTGTTGAGATGTTCAACAAGACGCTGGATCAGGGGCAGGCCGGTGACAACGTCGGTCTCCTGCTTCGCGGTGTGGAAAAGAGCGAGTTGGAGCGCGGTCAGGTATTGGCCAAGCCCGGCACGATCACGCCGCACACCAAGTTTGAAGCTGAGGTGTACGTGTTGAAGAAAGAAGAAGGTGGTCGTCACACCCCGTTCTTCAACAACTATCGCCCGCAGTTCTACATGCGTACGACGGATGTGACCGGCAGCCTCAAGCTGCTCGGCGGTGCCGAAATGTGCATGCCCGGCGACAACGTCGCCCTCGAAGTTGAACTGCACGCCCCGGTCGCCATGGAAGAAGGTGTCCGCTTCGCTGTTCGCGAAGGTGGTCGCACCGTCGGCTCCGGCGTCGTGACCAAGGTGCTCGCGTAAGCACCGATTGTGCAATTGAATCAACGGGGGGGCAGGTCGGAAACGGGCTGCCCCCCGCTTGACTTTAGAAATGCCCGCCGACGATTCGGTGTTGGTTAGGTGAGTAAGAGCGATGGCAAAATCAACGAAACGCGAGAATGTTTGGCTCAAATGCTCGGAAACGGGCGATCTGAACTATCGCACCAACATCAGTGTAAAGACGGGCATTCCCGAAAAGCTCAAAGGGGGGCTGAAGAAATTCTGCCCGCGGCTGCGTCGTCATACGTTGCACACGATCAAGCGCAAGTAGCGTGGCTTGAGGGCTCGTGCCGTATTCTGCGAGTTAGGGGTGTAGCTCAATTGGCAGAGCACCGGTTTCCAAAACCGGCGGTTGGGGGTTCGAGTCCCTTCGCCCCTGTGAGCCTCGATAGTTCGATCGCCGTCGCTCGCTGTCGGCAGCACGGCGAATAACCGCTGCGGTGGTTAGCAAAGAAGTAGGTTGAAGATGGCCAACAAACGACATGATCGCCCGGACGGATCGGCAGGTGGGGCGGTCGCTACTCGGGAGAAACGCGTGAGCGACGCTTCCAATGATGATCGCCGCAACGCCGCCGCGTCGGCAGGTTCCGAAAACGCAGGCGCGAACAGCGCCTTCTATAAGCCGGGCCAAGGGTATTACACCCGCTTGTGGACGGCGATCGGTGTCGGTGCGTTGGTGCTTTGGTTTGTTGCCTTTATCTGGAACAAGCTTTCGATTCTCAGCACGAGCGGTCAGAACACGCTGATCATTCAAGTGTCGGTCGCCGTGGTGATATTGGCGATTGCCGGCTTCATCGGTTTTAAGGTGCTCGGCACCAATAAGGCCGTGTGCGAGTTTTTGATCAACACCGAAGGCGAAATGAAGAAGGTGAACTGGTCCACCCGCAAAGAGGTGATCGGTTCGACCAAGGTCGTCATCTTCGTGTTGATCGCGATGTCGCTGCTGCTGTTTGTGGTGGATATCGTCTTTCTGGTGTTGTTCACCAAGCTGGGCGTGTTGCGCGGCGAGGACATCATCAATAACATTTTCGGCGGCGGCGCGTAATGCGGCCATTGCTCGCGGCGTGACGGCGAAGACGGTCGTTGTTTTATGACTGTAGGACGGAGCGGTTAGTACCTTGTCCGACGAAGATCGCAAAGACGAAAATAACGGCGACGAAACCGTCTCAACTGCCACGGACGAGCAGGCTACGGACGAGCAAGTGGAGGCTCCGGTCGAAGGCGGCGAAGAAGCTGCCGAAACATCGGCACCGGCACCTGCTGAAGAAAAAGGTCCGCAGCCGCTGTTTACGCCCGGCATGCAATGGTACGTGTTGCGTGTGGCAAGCAACCGCGAAGATCAGGTATGCAAGTCGCTCGAGCGCAAGGTGCGCGTCGAAGGGCTCGAAGATCGCATCAATCGCATTTTGGTTCCGACGCAGCGCGAAAAAAAGATGCGCGGCAAAGTGGCCAAGGTTTACGACAAAAAGCTGTATCCCGGATACGTATTCGTGGAAATGGCCGTCGAAGATGACGGCAGCATTCCCGAAGACATCTGGTTCATGATCAAAGAAACCATGAGTGTGGGCGATTTCATCGGCTCCGACGGTAAGCCCGTTCCGATGAAGCCGCACGACGTGGAAAAGATGCTGGCGGTCGTCGAAAAATCCGCCGAGCAGCCCACGCTGTCGGGTATGTCCGGCATGAAGAAGGGCGATTCGATCAAGGTCAAGGAAGGCCCGTTCGAGAACTTCGAAGGCGAAATCGACGAAGTGTATCCCGACAAGGGCCAGGTCCGCGTGATCGTGTCCATCTTCGGGCGACCGACGCCGATCGAACTGGAATACTGGCAGGTCGAGTTGACGACCGAAGAGGAATAGTCCGCAAGCCGGCAGCGTTCGCATCCGAACGTGTCGCATTAAGAGGCTCGAAACGTGGCGAAGAAAAAAGTCGAAGCAGTGTTTAAAGTGCAGGGTCCCGGTGGACAGGCTACGCCCGCGCCGCCGATCGGTCCGGCCTGCGGTCAGTATGGCGTGAATCCCGGTCAGTTCGTTCAGCAATTCAACGACAAGACCAAAGAGCTAAACGGCATGCCGGTAACGGCCGTCGTTTCGGTGTATGCCGACCGCACGTTTGATTTCATTATCAAGAGCCCGCCGGCGGCCGTGTTGCTCAAGAAGGCCGCGGGCATCGATAAGGGGTCGGGTTTGCCCAATCGCGAGAAGGTTGGCACGGTCACGCAAGCACAACTCGAAGAGATCGCGCAGACGAAGATCAAGGATCTGAACTGCCACGGCGACATCCAAGCAGGTGCACGCATCATCGCCGGAACGGCTCGCAACATGGGCCTCGTTGTCGAGGGCTAATTGTGTTTCTTGCTGCCGCACACGATGGGTTAGACGCAAACGCTTAAGGCCGTGTTTACCGCTTCGCGATTGTTGCGAGTGAAATACGGCGCGGCAGCCAAAACAATAGCAAACGGCGGGTGGAACTCGCCCCCTAAAGATAAATAGAGATAAGCGAAGCAATACGGATATCAGCCTCGCCTTCGAACCAAACGGCTCGACTACGTGCCGGCAAACGTAGCAGACGATTCAGTCGAAGAAAGGATTGCAAATGGCAAAAGATGATGCCGGCATTGCGCCGGTCGTGGAAGCCTCTGGCGGGCGCAAGCGTCGTGGTAAGCCGATGCGCGGCAAGAGCCGTCGCTACAAGTCTGCCTCCGAAAAGGTGGAGCACAACAAGGAATACCCGGTCGACGAAGGCCTCAAGCTGCTGAAGGATATCACCGGCGGCACCAAGTTCGACCAGACGATCAACGTCGTCGTGCACCTCGGTATCGATCCGCGGCACGCCGATCAGTTGGTGCGCGGCAGCATTTCGCTGCCCAAGGGTATTGGCAAGACCAAAAAGGTGATTGCATTCTGCGACGGCCCCGATGCCGAAGCAGCCAAGGCTGCTGGCGCCGTGGAAGCGGGCATCGACGATCTCGTAAAGAAGATCAGCGACGGCTGGCTCGACTTCGATGTGGCCATCGCGCACCCGCGTGCCATGGGCCAGGTCGGTCGCTTGGGTCGTACGCTCGGTCCGTCGGGCAAGATGCCCAGCCCCAAGAACGGCACGGTCACGCCCGATGTCGAGCAAGCCGTGAAAGACTTTGCCGCCGGTAAGATCGACTTCCGAAACGACGCGGGCGGTAACGTGCACGCGGTCGTCGGTAAGGCGAGTTTTGCACCGGACGATCTCAAAGAAAACCTGAAGGCATTCGTCGGTCACTTGCGCAAAATCAAGCCGTCGGCCGCCAAGGGTACGTACATCAAAAAGGTTTGCGTGAGCGGCACCATGTCGCCCGCCGTGCGGCTGCAAGTCGCCAGCCAGGACTAAAGGAGCGCGACGCGATGAGCAAAGCAGTCAAAGAAATTCTCCGTCGCGATTTGGCGGACAAATACTCCGAACTGGAAGACGTTTTGGTCGTCAATGTGCACGGCCTGACCGCCAACCAGGTGAACAACTTCCGCAGCACGCTGAACGACAGCAATGTCGAAGTGCACGTCGTGAAGAACTCGGCCGCGCGCCGCGCTCTCAAGGGCACCAAGCTCGAGCCGCTCGCCGACCAGTTGTCCGGCCCGTGTGCTTTTGTTACCGGCGGCAGCGGACCGGTCGATGTGGCCAAGCAGTTGATGAAGCTGGTCAAGGAATATCCGAATCTTGAGTTGAAGAACGGTCTCGTCGATGGCGAGCCGGATATCCTCACGATCGACGATATCTCCAAGCGTAAGAGCAAGGCCGAACTGCAGGGCGAAGTGCTGACGTTGATCATCAGCCCCGCGCGCCGCATTTCCGGTCAGCTCAACGTGGGCGGCAAGATCGCCGGCTGCGTCAAGGCGATCGTCGAAAAGCTCGAAAAGGGCGAATCGATTACCAAGGTGGCCTAAGGCCGCCGCTTGAATCGCAGGTGGCGATTATCGTCGCTTTCGCGATTCGACGTACGCGTGATTTAACCCTCGGCCAATGGCCGGGGGCTAACGCGGAACGACGACGCATGTTCGTCATGCGTTCGACGGCCCGCAAATAGAACGAACTGCAATCACGAACCCGCAGGCCTCGGTCTTCGGTGTCGCCCAAAAAGCGACGCTCGGGTTAAACGGAATCAACGGGATTCCGACCCGCGGGAAGGTGACAAACGGCGGCGACCGCAGTGTGAACCAAGCGGCCCGCATCTGTACGAAAGGTTGTGTATTATGGCTGAAGCTCCTGCTAAGGAATTCAGCGCTGAGGTCAAGGATCTCGGCGACAAGATTGTGAACCTCAGCGTCAAAGACGCCCAAGGCCTCGCCGACTACCTCAAGGATGAGTACGGTATCGAACCGGCCGGCGGCGGCGCTGTGATGATGGCTCCGCAAGGTGGCGGTGGCGACGAAGGCGGCGGCGACGATGCACCGAGCGCATTCGATGTCGTCTTGACCGACGCCGGTGCCAGCAAGATCAACGTCATCAAGGTTGTTCGCGCTGCGACGGGCCTCGGTCTGAAGGAAGCCAAGGAAATCGTTGATTCGGCACCGAAGGCCGTCAAGGAAGACCTCGGCAAGGAAGATGCCGAAAAGCTTCAGAAGGAAATCGAAGAAGCGGGCGGCAAGGTCGAACTCAAGGGCAAGTAAGCCGACGAGAAAGACGCGGCAGCGATCAGCGATGGTCGCACAAACGCCGTTGCTTGTTGAATCAAGCCGAATCAAGCCGAATCAATCGATTCGATGAAAACCAAAAGCCGATCGCGAGCGTCGCTCGCGATCGGCTTTTTTATGTGCGACGTTCACATTCAACAGAGCCGAGTCAGGTGCCCCATCCTTCGCGCCAGCGAAGGTTGGGGAATCGTGACGCTAGAGCGCGCGCAAACCACACGTAGCGCGTTAGGCGCCTGTTAGGGTTGCGCTCTGCGCGGGTTGTTATTACGTTGCCATCAGGCCCGCTGAGCGGGGCCGGATGGGAGCTATGGATGGCAACGCCGTATTCTC